>Ga0302150_10000519_pt1 | contig 16230 bp, 14 predicted proteins | sample I_Bog_N1_2_FD_198635 | JGI IMG/M metagenome (GOLD analysis project Ga0302150, IMG submission 198635) | Peat permafrost microbial communities from Stordalen Mire near Abisko, Sweden - I_Bog_N1_2 | ecosystem: Environmental > Terrestrial > Soil > Wetlands > Peat | place: Sweden: Abisko, Stordalen... | reverse complement strand
GCGGAGTTTGAGGCTCATTATGACGCGGCGGGTAATCATTGGGTGACGCTCACGGGGGAGAGTGAGCGGGCGCTGGTGGTGGGGAGCCATCTGGATTCGGTGCCGAATGGTGGGTGGCTGGATGGGTGTTTGGGCGTGATGGCGGCGCTGGAGGTGTTGACGCATGCGGCGGAGGTGTATGCAGGGCGGCCTCCGGTGACGGTGAAGTTGGTGGACTGGGCGGATGAGGAGGGGGCTCGGTTTGGGCGGAGCTTGTTTGGTTCGGCCGCATTTGCGGGGAAGGCTACGGTGGAGGCGGATCGGGGGCGGACGGATAAGGATGGCGTGACGCTGGAGGCTGCTCTAGCGGGGTGTGGAGTGGATGTCGACCGGGTGGGTGACGCGGTCGCGGAGCAGAAAGATTTGGCCGCGTATCTGGAGTTGCATATTGAGCAGGGGCCGATTTTGGAGCGGCTGGGGAAGGCGCTGGCGGTGGTGCAGGGGACGAAGGGCGTGGAGCGCTGGGCAATTACGTTTCGGGGGCAGGAGGCACATTCAGGGTCGACGCCGATGGAGGTGCGGAGGGATGCGTTGGCGGCCGCGGCGAAGTTGGCGCTGGAGATTCGGCCGATTGCTCGGAAGCATCCGCAGGCCGTGGCGACGATGGGGAGCGTGAAGACGTTTCCGGGGATTGTGACGGCGGTTGTGGGACGTTGCGAGACGACGCTGGACATGCGGGATCTCGACGGAGAGGTGCTGGCGCAGATGTTGCGCGAGGCGCGGGAGGCTAGCGAGCGGTTTGCGACGGAAGAGGGCTGCACGGTGGAGTGGGCTAAGATCTGGTCGATTGAGCCGATACCGTTTTCTCCGGCGCTGATTGCGTTGGCGGAAGACGCGATTGTGGAGACGGTGGGGTCTAGCGAGCGGCTGCCGAGCGGGCCGTTGCATGATGCGGCGGAGGTGGCTCGGCTGGGGGTTCCGACGGTGATGATGTTTGTGCAGAGCTTGAATGGGCTGAGTCACAACGCTGCGGAGGATACGAAGCGCGAGCACTTGGAGCAGGCGGTGGAGGCGTTTGTGCGGCTAAGCGAGAAGACGATGGAGTGGATTGTGCGGCAGTGAGCGACGGCGGGGATAGGTGAACTCCCAATTTTGTTGAGGATGGTGCATAATCGAACCTTCATCTAACAGCCCGGCATGCCGCAAGCCCGGATCCGGCGGGCGGATTTGAGAAGGAGATGAGCTCGTTCCTATGAGTGAGGCGACCAACTTTTTTTCGAAGGCGGGAGGATCGGCGGAGGTTGCGGCGCGGTTCGCGGACCTGCATCCTCCGTTCGAGAAGACGGCTGCGGTGATAGAGGCGCAGCGATGTTTATACTGCTTCGACGCTCCGTGCATGGGCGCTTGCCCGACGCATATCGACGTGCCGAAGTTCATTAAGAAGATCGCGAGTGGGAATTTAGAGGGGTCGGCACGAACGATCCTCGATGCGAATATTCTGGGGGCGAGCTGCTCGCGAGCTTGTCCGGTGCAGGTGCTGTGCGAGGGCGCTTGCGTGATGCATCGCTATAACAAACAGCCGATTGAGATTGGAAGACTGCAGCGGTTTGCGATGGACGCGCTGCATGCCAGTGGCGACCCATTGCCGTTTACGCCGGGAGCTGACACGGGGAAGAAGGTGGTGTTGATTGGTGGTGGGCCGGCTTCGCTCGCTTGTGCGGCGGAGTTGCGGCGGCGTGGGGTGCGGGCGGTGATCTTCGATGCGCGACCGCTTCCGGGTGGGCTGAATACGTACGGGATTGCGGAGTACAAGCTGCCGCTTGCAGAGAGTCTGCGCGAGATCGATATGCTGGCGCAGTTGGGTGTGGAATTTCACTTCGACACGATGGTGGATGCGGCGAAGCTTGCGGAGTTGGAAGCGAGCTACGATGCGGTGTTTCTGGGGATGGGGCTGGGAGCGATTCACAAGCTGGGCGTGGTGGGCGAAGAGCTTGAGGGCGTGACGAATGCGCTTGATTTTATCGCGGGATATAAGAGTGGGGCGATTGTGAAGGCTCCGGCGAAGGTGGCGGTGATTGGCGCGGGGAATACGGCGATCGATGCTGCGAATGCGGCGGTTCGGCTGGGTGCGAGCGAGGTGCACATGGTGTATCGGCGCGGGTCTCGGGATATGTCGGCGTTTGGATTTGAGTATGAGCATGCGCAGAAGGAGGGTGTGCGGTTTCTGTGGCATGTGACGCCGGTGAAGGTAGTGGGCGAGAAGAAGGTGGAGGCGCTGGAACTGGCGAGGTTTGAGTCAACGGAAGACGGTTCGCTGGTTCCGACGGAGGGTCTTCACATTTTGTTGGAGGTTGACCTGGTGGTGCTGGCGATTGGGCAGGCTACTCATGCTGAATTTGTGAACGCGGATGCGAGTAAGGTTCGACTGGAGCGGGGACGGATTGTGATTGATCGCGAGACTGGACAGACGTCGAACCCGAAGATTTTTGCGGGAGGGGATTGCACCAATGGTGGGCGCGAGGTAGTGGACGCGGTGGCGGATGGAAAGCGCGCGGGGATTGGGATTGCGGTGTGGCTCGAGGGTGCGGCATCCTCCCCCACCCATGGCGATAGGGCTGTCATGAATGGGGCACCCGGGGGTATTGCTGGCCGAGGAGAACTAGATGCCGACGCTTGAGACTACGTTCGCGGGGATCAAATGCCTGAATCCGTTCTGGCTGGCGAGTGCTCCGCCGACGAATTGCGGCGAGCAGATTATGCGTGCGTTCGATGCGGGGTGGGGTGGCGCGGTGTGGAAGACGATTGGCGAGCAGGTGACGAATGTTAGCTCGCGCTACTCGTCGATTGACTACAACGGGCAGAAGATGATGGGGTTCAACAACATTGAGTTGATCAGCGACCGGCCTCCGGAGGTAAACCTGCGCGAGATGGCGGAGGTGAAGCGGCGGTATCCGAAGCACGTGGTGATTGCGAGTTTGATGGTGGAGAGTAAGCGCGACGTTTGGCACGAGATGGTGCAGCGCGCGGAGGATGCGGGGGCTGATGGGCTTGAGCTGAACTTCGGATGTCCGCATGGGATGAGCGAGCGCGGGATGGGGTCGGCAGTGGGGCAGGTGCCGGAGTATTGCGAGCAGATTACGGGGTGGGTGAAGGAGAAGGCTCGGACTCCCGTGATCGTGAAGCTGACGCCGAATATTTCGGATATACGGATGCCTGCGAGAGCGGCGAGGCGTGCGGGGGCGGATGCGCTGAGTGCGATCAACACGATCAATTCGATTACGGGGATTGATCTGGAGACGCTGGAGCCTTGGCCGAATGTGGATGGGAAGAGTTCGCATGGAGGGTACTGCGGGCCGGCCGTGAAGCCGATTGCGTTGAACATGGTGCAGCAGGTGATGAGCGATCCTATGGCGGCGCTACCGATGAGTGGCATTGGCGGCATTGGCAGTTGGCAGGACGCTGCGGAGTTCATGCTGCTGGGCGCGGGGACCGTGCAGGTGTGCACAGCGGTGATGCATTACGGCTATCGGATTGTTGAGGACATGGGCGATGGATTGCTCGCGTGGATGCGGCGCAAGGGGTATGACACGATCGAGGACTTCCGCGGATTGTCGCTGCCGAATATGCGCGACTGGAAGCATTTGAATTTGAACTATCGCGTGGTGGCGGAGATTCATGCGGACAAGTGCATTGGGTGTCAGCTTTGCTACACGGCTTGCTGGGATGGGGCGCATCAGTGCATTCATCTGGACCGCGTGGAGGGCGGGATGGAGCAGCCGGTGTTGGGGACGGACCCTCGGTATGCGCAACACGAAGCGAATCCGCATGGGAAGCCTACGCCGGCGCAGGTGTTTGCTCAGTCGGTGAAGACGATTGTGACGACGCCGATTCCGAAGCTGGATTTGGATGGCGAGGGATCGAATAGTGCGGTGACGCCGCTGCGACGGATTCCGCGTGTGGATGTGGATGAGTGTGTCGGGTGTAATTTGTGCTCGCTGGTTTGTCCGGTGCCGGAGTGCATCACGATGGAGCGCGTGGCGACGGGCGAGACTCCGGAGACCTGGGCGGAGCGCGTGGCGAATGCGGAGAGTTTGAGGGCGTAGGGTGAGGTTATGGGAATTCTGATCAAGGGTGGCACGGTGGTGAGCGCGACGGAGTCCAGGAAGCTGGACGTGCTGGTGTCGGGCGAGATGATTGCGCGCGTGGGCGAAGGGATTGGCGAGGCGGGGCACGAGGTGGTGGACGCGACGGGGCTGCTGGTGATGCCGGGCGGGATCGACGTGCATACGCATCTGGATATGCCGTTTGGTGGAACGACTTCGGCGGACGATTACGTGACGGGGACGCAGGCGGCGGCGGTCGGCGGGACGACGATGCTGATCGATTTTGCGCTGCAGAGCCAGGGGCACACCATGCGCGAGGCGTTCGATGTGTGGCGGGCGAAGTCGCGGGGCAAGGCTTGCGTGGATTACTCGCTGCACATGGCTGTGACGGATCTGGGACCGAGGGATGGCGCGCAAGGGCTGCGCGAGATGGAGGAGATGGTCGCCGAGGGGATCTCGAGCTTCAAGCTGTTCATGGCGTATCCGGGCGTGCTGATGATCGACGACGGGCTGATGTTCAAGGTGATGCAGAAGGCCGCGGAGTTGAATGCGCTGTGCTGCGTTCATGCTGAGAACGGCAGCGCGATTGATGTGGTGGTGGCGGAGATGATTGCGGAGGGAAAGACGGAGCCGCACTATCATGCGCTGTCGCGAAGCCCTAAGGCCGAGGCGGAGGCTACGCATCGGGCAATTGCGCTGGCAGATATGGCGGGTGCGGCGGTGTATATCGTGCACCTGTCGAATGAGGATTCGCTGGCGGCGCTGAAGTTTATGCAGGGGCGTGGGGCGAAGGCGTTGGCGGAGACCTGTACGCAGTATCTGGTGCTGTCGATTGAGGACCAGATGCCGGGGAAGAGTTGGGAGGAGGCGAAGTATGTGTTTACTCCGCCGCTGCGCGAGAGGTGGAACCAGGAGCCTTTGTGGGGGGCACTGGCGGATGGATCGTTAGCCGTGGTGTCGACGGATCATTGTCCGTTCCGGTTTGCCGATCAGAAGGAGTTGGGGCGTGGAGACTTTCGCAAGATCCCGAATGGTGGGCCGGGAGTGGAGAATCGGCTGCAGATTCTTTGGCACTTTGGGGTGAATGCGGGGAGGATTTCGCAGGAGAGGTTTGTGGCGTTGATGGCTACGAATCCGGCGAGGATTTTTGGGATGGAACGGAGTAAAGGCCGGTTGGACGCAGGATTTGACGCGGATATTCTGCTATGGGATCCGAAGGCGGAGTATACGATTTCGGCGGCTACGCAGTGCATGGCCACGGACTACTCGATGTTTGAGGGATGGACGGTGAGGGGGAATGCGGCGAAGGTGTGGTCGCGGGGCGAACTGGTGGTCGACAACGTTGCGCAGCCGGGGAAGTTTTTGGGAGCGACGGGGCGAGGGCGATTCGTGAAGCGCGAAGCTAATGGTGGAGGGATGGGTTGATCTCGCCGCCGCATAACATTGCCCTCGATAGCGATGAGTTTGCAGGGCAGTATGTGCCCGATCCCCGGCTGTATAACGATGATCTGGCGCCGACGATGCCGTCGCAACGCACTTGGGGAACATACAATTACGTCGCGCTTTGGTTTTCGATGTCGATGGAGGTGACCACGTACATGTTAGCGGCTAGCTTGATTGCCGGCGGCATGAACTGGAAGCAGGCGTTGGGGACGATCCTGCTGGGGAACCTGATTGTGCTGGTGCCGATGCTGCTGAATGCGCATGCAGGAGCGAAGTATGGGATTCCGTTTCCGGTGTTTGTGCGGGCTAGCTTTGGGCCGGTGGGCGCCAATATTCCGGCGATGTTGCGCGCGATTGTGGCTTGCGGTTGGTTTGGGATTCAAACGTGGATTGGCGGGCAGGCGATTGCCGCGATGGTAGCTGTGCTTTGGCCTGCGGCGGCACAGATGCCGAGCGTAACGTGGGTTTGCTTCCTGGGATTCTGGGCACTGAATATGGTGGTGGTGTGGCGCGGCGTGGAGTCGATACGGTATTTGCAGAGCTTTTCGGCGCCGCTGATGCTGTTGCTGGGACTTGCGCTGTTGGGGTTCATGCTGCATCGTGCGGGAGGATTTGGGCCGATGCTTTCGGCTCCGAGTAAGTTCACGACGACGCATGGATTTCTGAAGTTCTTCTTTCCTTCGCTGACGGCGATGGTGGGCTATTGGGCGACGCTGAGTTTGAATATTCCCGACTTCACGCGGTATGCGAAGAGGCAGGAGTCGCAGATTGTGGGGCAGGCGATTGGGCTGCCGGTGGCGATGGTGCTGTATTCGTTTATCGGGATTGCGGTGACGTCGGCGTCGACCGTGGTGTTTGGCGAACCGATATGGAATCCGGTGACGCTGCTGGGGAAGTTTCATCAGCCGTGGATTGCGTTTCTTGGATTGATTGGGCTGCTGATCGCTACGATGAACGTGAACATTGCGGCGAATGTGGTGTCGCCTTCGAATGATTTTTCGAACCTTGCGCCAAGGTTGATTAGTTTTCGAACGGGCGGGATGATCACTGGATTTCTTGGGCTGGCGATGATGCCTTGGAAGCTGATGGCGACGTTCGGAAGCTATGTGTTTGGGTGGCTGGTGGGGTATTCGGGACTGTTGGGGCCGGTGGCGGGAATCATGGTGACGGACTACTTTTTGATTCGTGGGACGCGGCTGGATACGTACTCGCTGTATCGGCGAGGAGGAATGTATGAGTATCGGAATGGGTTGAATCCAGCGGCGATTGTGGCGTTGGTGATGGGCGTGTTCGCGGCGTTGGTGGGCAAGTTTGTGCCGCGGTTGGCGTTTCTTTATGACTATGCGTGGTTTGTCGGATTCTTCCTTTCGGGAGCAATCTATTACTTGATGATGATTGGCCATCGCGTGACGTTGGCAGATGCGGAAAGGGTACGACATGAGTCCTAGTGATGTGGTGGAGAAGGCTGGTCCAGCGAAGAGCGCGGCGATGACCTCGGACGAGGTAGTGCAGATTACGCGGGAGACGAACTATGGCACTTGGCGGTTCCAGAAGGGCTGGAACCCGATGCACATCGTCGACGCAGAGGGGTGCTACATTACCGATGCGAATGGGAAGAAGTATTTGGACTTCTCGGCGCAACTGATGTGCATGAACCTGGGGCATAAGAATGCCGTTGTGGTGGCGTCGATTAAGCAGCAGGCCGAGGAGTTGGCGTATGCGATGCCGGGGTATGCGACGACGGCACGGGCGGAGTTGAGCAAGCTGCTGCTCGAGGTGTTGCCGAAGGGGTTGAACAAGTTTTTCTTTACGACGTCGGGCACCGATGCAAATGAGGCGGCATTCAAAATTGCTCGCATGTATACGGGCAAGACGAAGGTGATTGCGCGGTACCGGAGTTATCACGGGTCAACGGCGGGATCGATTGCGGCGACCGGCGATCCTCGGCGTTGGGCAATGGAGCCGCGGGGGAAGGGGCCGGGGATCATTTTTGGGCCGGAGGTGCACTGCTACAAGTGCCCGATTAAGCATACGTATCCGGAGTGCGGCATTGCTTGTGTGGATTATCTCGAGCACATGATTCGCAATGAGAGCGATGTGGCGGCAGTGCTGGTGGAACCGATCGTTGGAACGAATGGTGTGATTGTTCCTCCCGATGAGTACATGCCGAAGCTCCGCAAGGTGTGCGACGAGACGGGTGTGCTGCTGATTGCCGATGAGGTGATGACTGGCTGGGGACGCGCGGGCGAATGGTTTGCGATGAATCTTTGGGGAGTGACGCCGGATATTCTCACGACCGCGAAGGGGATTACGTCTGCCTATGTTCCGCTAGGTCTATGCGCGACGAGCGAGAAGATTGGAGACTTCTTCCAGGACCATTATTTTGCGCATGGACATACGTATGAGGCTCATCCGATGACGCTGGGACCGGCGGTTGCGACGATCAAGGAGATGAAGCGGTTGAAGCTGGTGGAGCGGGCGAAGGAGCTGGAGCCGTTCGTCCGAGAGAAGCTGCAGGCGCTGAAGGCGAAGCATAAGAGCGTCGGCGATGTGCGCGGGAAAGGACTGTTCTGGGCGGTTGACCTAGTGAAGAACCAGACGACGAAGGAGCCGTTCAATACGTATACGGACAAGGTGTCGGGCAAGCCGCTACTGGTGGATCAGATTGCGGCGAAGACGCTGGCGGACGGGGTGATTATCCAGGCTTGGGTGAGCCACTTTGTGATTGCTCCTCCACTGATTGTGGAGAAGGAAGAAATCGAGCGAGGGATCGCGACGCTGGATAAATGGCTGTATCTGGCGGATGAGTTGGCGGATTGAAGAGCGCGGCCCGGTGATGCTTTCCGCAGCACCGGGTACCGGGGTCTAGCGGCTACTTCTTCAGTTGCTTGCGGAGGGCGAGGAGCTCCGCTCGGTGCTTGGGCGTGGTCTTCGGGTAGGAGAGGTTGAGGCTCTTGATGGTGTCGAGGACGATGGTGGAGATGATGAGGCGGGCGTTCTCCTTGTCGTCGGCGGGGATGACGTACCAGGGGGAGTGCTCGGAGCTGGTGGCGTTGAGACAATCCTGGAAGGCTTCTACGTATTGATCCCAGAACTTGCGCTCGTGCATGTCCGAGACGCTGAACTTCCAGTTCTTAGCGGTATCGTCAATGCGCGCGAGGAAGCGCTTGCGCTGTTCCTCCTTAGAGATGTGAAGAAAGAACTTGATGGTGCGCGTTCCATTGTGATGGAGGTGGTGCTCCATATCGACGATGGAACGATAGCGGCCGATCCAGATGTTCTTGTCGTCGCAGATCTCTTGAGATAAACCTTCGCCCTTGAGCATCTCGGGGTGAACGCGGACGACGAGGACTTCCTCATAATAGGAGCGGTTGAAGATGCCGATGCGGCCGCGCTCCGGAAGCTTGCAGTAGGCTCGCCAGAGGAAGTCGTGCTCCAGTTCTTCGGCACTCGGCTGTTTGAAGCTGTGTACGTCACAGCCCTGCGGGTTGATGCCACTCATGACGTGGCGAATGGCGCCGTCTTTGCCTGAGGCGTCCATGCCTTGAAAGATCAGCAGCAGCGCGTAGCGATCGGAGCCGTAGAGCAGTTCCTGTTGATCGCTCAGGGCGGCGGTATGTTCTTCGAGGAGGGCGCGATATTTTTTCTCGGACTTGTAGAAGGGATCAATCTTTGTCGGGAGTTTGGTGAGCTTGATGTCGGTATTGGGGTGTACGCGAAATTCTTCAGAATCGATCTTCATAATTCCTTGGATGCCTGTTCAATCCCTCCCGTTCGGGTACCGGTATGCGCTGTTTCTTCTTTGGGGCAGGCTTGGTGGCTGGAATGCTTGCGGCGAGGCGGGTTTGCATAAGGGTGCAGGCTTCCGGGCTTTGGTCGATGAGGATGGTGCTGCGGTTGTTACGGAGAGCAGCGACGCCGGTGGTGCCAGAGCCGGCGAAGAAGTCGAGTACCGTATCGCCAGGATTGCTGTGTACGCGGACGATGCGTTCTAGAATGCCGAGAGGCTTTTGCGTGGGGTAGCCGGTTTTTTCCTTGCCGTTGGTTGGCACGATGGTGTGCCACCAGACGTCAGTGGGGGTCTTGCCGCGGGCGGTTTTTTCGGCGCCGACGAGGCCAGGCGCCATGTATGGGATGCGATCGGAGGCGTCGAGGTTAAAGGTGTAGGCCTTGGGATCCCTGGTGTACCAGAGGATGTTGTCGTGTTTGGCCGGCCAGCGTTTGGTGGCGCGCGCGCCGTAGTCGTAGGCCCAGATGATCTCGTTCTGGAAGCAGTCGCGGCCGGCTCCGCCAGCGTGCGCGAAGACTTCGTCCAGCATGACTTTGCAGTAGTGGACCTCTCGCGGGTCGATGTGGAGGAAAAGGGAGCCAGCGGGGGCCAGGACGCGGTGTGCCTCGATCATGCGGGGTCGGAGGAAGCCGAGATAGTCGTCGAATATATCGGCATAGAGGGGCATGGAGGCTAGTTTTTCGGTGCGATAACGATTGCCGCCGAAGCCGGTGCGGTCGCCGGCGATGTCGCGGACGGTGCGGATGCGGTTGCGCTTCTGGGTGACCCCGGTGTTGAAGGGCGGGTCGACGTAGATAAGCTCGACGCTCGAGTCGGGGAGTTCGCGGAGGGCAGTGAGGTTGTCGTCTTGGAGGATGCGGAATGTGGTGCTGGGCAAGGCGTGGCTCCGGAGACAAGTCTATCGCTTGCGCTTGTGGAGCCTGGTCCGATCACGAGCGCAGATTTAGTTGGCGGTGGGCTTTTGCGCGATGTCGATGACCAGTGCATCGACGGGACCGCGGGTGGCTTCAAGGCGGAGGCCAAGCTGTTCTTGCATGGCGGTGAAGAGCGGCGGGCTGGGAGCGTCGGTGGGGGCGACGGGAACCTCACCGACGAATTCCGTCTCGTCAGGTGCCCAGGTGAGATCGAAATCATAGCGTCCGGAAAGGCCGGTCTTGTTCAGGACGGGACGATCGAGGACGGCGCGCTGCAGCAAGGAGGTCAGGTCGTCCATGGTGGCGTTACGCGCGGGCAGGAAGATGTGCTCGGGGTAGACGGTGCTGATGAATGCGGGTGGATCCTCCGGAGGTGCGGTGCTTGGCTTGAGCTTCGGGCCATCGCTGGCGAGTTCGAGCTGATAGATGGAGAAGATCTTCTGCTCACGATGGAAAGTGAGTTTGAAGCGGTCGGATAGGAGATTGCGGAGCATCCTCATCTGCTCCTCGTGGGTGGGGCGCAGTTCTCCGGGCGTGATGGCGAGGATGTCGTAGTGATCGGAATCGACCCAGCTAGGGCCGCCGTAGATGATGCGCGGGCTGAGATCATAGGCTGCCGCGATCAGGAGTTTCAGCGTGTAATATTTTTCTACAAAACGATGGGTGCCCTGCATGAGGATGTACCGGGCAGCCTTCGCATTGGGCTCCGCGGGATGGATCGTCGCTACTTCAAAGGCATCGAACCTGGGGTGAGGTGCGGCGGTGGCTTGCGTGGCGGTGGGTGGCGGTGGGGATTGGGCTGCGATTCCAGCAGCGGAAAGCCCCAGGGCAGCGAGGAAAAGCGGGCGTGTCATACGGTTGAACCTCCGGCGGACACTCGTATTAAAACACTCTGTTGTAGCCAGCAGGCTGAAACAGATCTGGGCGCTGACGGACGTATAGTGGTGGGTGCCGGAGTTGGGCAGTTGAGGGAGACGTTGTATGAGTGTGACGGAACACAAGCTAGGTGTGGTGGGCGCTGGGACGATGGGCAATGGCATTGCGCACGTGTTTGCGCGCGCGGGGTTTGAGGTGTCGTTGTACGAGGTGAGCGAGCGTGCGCTGGAGAAAGGTTTGGCGACGATTCGCACCAATCTGGATCGCGAGGCTGCCAAGGGCAAAATCGATCCGGCGGAGGCGCCGAAGATTTTTTCGCGGATTCGGGCCGTTCATCGGCCGCAGGATTTGGGCGACTGCGCGCTGGTGATTGAAGCGGCGACCGAGCGGCTGGTGGTGAAGCAGGAGATCTTTCGCGAGCTCGACGAGTTGCTGGGGCCGGAGGCGATCCTGGCTACGAACACTTCGTCGATCTCGATTACGAAGCTGGCAGCGGGGACGGGGAGACCGGAACGCGTGGTCGGCATGCACTTCTTCAACCCGGTGCCGGTGATGGCGCTGGTGGAGGTGATTCGCGGGCTGCAGACGTCGGATGAGACGTTTGCGACGGTGCGGGAGCTGGCGCTGTCGGCGGGGAAGACTCCGGTGGAGGTGAACGACGCTGCTGGCTTTGTGAGCAATCGCGTGCTGATGCCGCTGCTGAACGAGGCCATGTTTGCGGTGATGGAGGGTGTAGCTACGGCAGAGGCGGTGGACGAGATTTTTCGGTTGGGGATGGCCCACCCCATGGGGCCGCTGACTCTGGCGGATTTTATAGGGCTGGATGTGTGCTTGGACATTATGCGGGTGCTGGAGGATGGCATGGGCGATCCGAAGTATCGGCCGTGCCCGCTGCTGGTGCGGATGGTGGATGCAGGTTGGCTGGGACGGAAGTCTGGGCGGGGATTTTATAACTACGGTAGCTAGAGAGTTGCAACTAGAGGAGGGTGTTTTGGCGGACGAGTTGTACTTTGAGGATTTGCGGCCCGGGATGAAGATTCGCTCCATTCGCAGTTACGAGATCACCGCAGCGGAGATCAAAGAATTTGCGGCGAAGTATGATCCGCAGCCGTTTCACCTGGATGAGGTGGCGGCGGAGAAGACTTTCTTCAAGGGGCTAGCGGCGTCGGGATGGATGACGGCGGCGATCACGATGCGGCTGCGCGTGGAGTCGATGCATGTGGCGGGTGGGATGATTGGCGCGGGCGTGGATGAGATCAAGTTTACGCAGCCGGTCCGGCCCGGCGATTGGCTTCGGACGGAGACCGAGATTCTGTCGGCGCGACGGTCGACGTCACGGCCGGAGATTGGGGTCATCAAGTCAAGCACGCTGGTGTTCAACCAGCGGGACGAGGTGGTGATGCGGTCCGTGGTGAACTTTATCGCGCCGCTAAGGAATAACAACTGAGAACTCCCGCTGGTTCCCGGGCAATTTAGTCACAGGCTGGAAGCGTATTTTTAAATAGTGCGGATGACGGTTCTGGCATCGGGGTCGAAGGGCAATGCGACGGTGATCGCCGCAGGTTCGACGCGGATTCTCGTCGATGCGGGGATGTCGTGCAGGGAGCTCCTGAGGCGGATGGCGATGGTGGGTGAAGACCCTGAGGCGCTGAACGCGATCCTAATTACGCATGAGCATTTGGACCACGTGGCCGGGCTGTCGGTGCTGGCTCGGAGACTGAAGATCCCTGTGTTCTTTACGGAATCGACTCACCGGGCGTGGGTGAGGATGCTGACGCCTCGAACGACGATGACCTATGCGAAATGGCTGGACACGGTGCAGCGCGAGAAAGAGGAGCGCTCCGGCCATGCTCCGGCGCACATGGCGGTTACGGCCGTGATGGAGGAGTGTGAGCCGTCTGCAGTGGACGATCCTACGGAGGCCGAAGCGGTTGTGCCCGATGGGGCCGCGGACGAGGTTTCGCCCAAGGTGAAGGCTGATCCGGCGTTTCTGCCGGCAGTGGAGTATTTCCGCGCCGGGCACGGTTTTTCGATTGGCGAGATTGATGTCAACCCTTTCACCATTCCGCATGATGCGGCCGATCCGTGCGGGTTTGTGTTTCACGCTCGATCGGAGTCGATTCGGATGGCGGTGGCTACGGACCTTGGCTATGTTCCGCCGAACGTGAAGATGGCGCTGCGTGGCGTGGATGTGCTGCTGCTGGAGTCTAACCACGATCTGGAGATGCTGAAGGACGGCCCATACCCGTGGAGCGTGAAACAGCGGGTGCTGAGCCGTGTGGGGCACCTGTCGAATGATGCATGCGCGGAATTTCTGATGCGAGATTACGATGGGGGCGCGCACACGATCGTGCTCGGTCACCTTTCCGAGCAGAACAATCTGCCCGAGTTGGCAAAGCTGGCGGCGGAGCAGGCAATCGGGGGAAGGATGACCTTGCTGGGCAATCGCGTAGTATTAGCGCTGCAAGATGCTCCGCTGGAGCCTATCTGCCTTTAGATGTGCGCTCTGTACGCTATCGAGCCTTGTAAGAATGCCGGCGCAAGTCCTTCCCTGGAGGCTTAGAATCGACTAGGATGATTGGAGCATCCATAGATTCATGGCTACACAAAAATCCCAACCCCGCGCGTCTGGTCAAGATACCTGCAACGATCCAGTTGTAGGGGCGATTTTGTCGGGTTGGCGATACGATATCTCCGGAATTTCCCCAGATCTGCGGGTGGACTACGAGGCGCATCTCTACAATTGCGCGCATTGCCGTAAGCGCCAGCGCGTGCATCGCACCTGGGACGTGATGCTGCTCGCGGTTACAACGCTATCGTTTGCCGCCTTTCTGCTGGCCGCCATGGTGATGCACAGGGTGGAGGCGATCAGCCACATCAGCAATGTGCAGCATCTGCATCTGCACGACCAGCGCATGGTCTCCCTGTTGAGGATTCCGAGCAGCATCTCGATCAGCCTCGAAGCGCTGGCCATCGTCGGCGTACTGATTTCCATGCTGTTGTGGACGCTGGTGACGATTACTACACCCATTCCGAGCATGGTGTCCGCCCTGTTCCGCGAGCGCATCTCTCCGGAACTGCGTGAGCGGCTGCGCAAGCAGACGGTCTGAGATCGAACCCGCGGCTGATATTGTGAACTCCTCGTCCCATCCTGAGCTTTCCTCTTCCTCGACAACGGATGACTCTCCGAGCGCTGCTTTGCGAGTGGAGGCTGCTCCGCGTGGACGAGCGAAGAGTCGCGTGCCGCTGTGGAATTATCCTGCCACGTACCTGCTGATGGGTATCAACATCGCCGTGTTCGCGATGATGTTTCCCTTTGGACCCGTGATGGGGCTGATCCATCAGCGCGCGTGGGGTAGCATCCTGACCGCATCGTTCGATGTAGATACACTGGTGCGCTTTGGCGCCAGTGCTTCGCCGCTGATCCAGGCAGGGCAGTGGTGGAGGTTGGTTACAGGCGCGTTTGTCCATGTGACAATTCTCCACATAGCCTTGAACATGTGGTGTTTATGGAACCTGGGCTTGTTTGGGGAACCGCTGCTCGGCAAGCGCGGCCTGGTCGCGGTATACCTGCTGACGGGGACGACGGGAATGATGTTTTCCTATGCGTGGAGCGTAGCGTCGGGGCAGGTGGCGTTGGTAGCGGGAGCTTCGGGGGCGGTGTTCGGCATTGCGGGGATTTTGATTGTGCTGCTATCGAATCGCAACCTGCGGGTGCCGTGGGAGGAGCTTCGCAGCCTTCGCCGACAGGTGATCTTCTTTGCTGCAGCCAACCTGGTGATCGGTATGGCGCCGGAGATGCTGGGGATGGCTTCGCCGGGTCAACTGAAGATGGTGCACCTAGATCTGAACATGCTGCCGAGGATCGACAATACGGCACATGTCGGTGGATTTCTCAGTGGCCTGGCACTAGGGTTGCCCTTACTTCCACGGATGACCAGTGGGCGGGCAAGCTATCGGGCGAGGCAGAGGGTCACGTTTGCGCTCGCGACGCTGCTGATTTGCCTGTTCGGCTATGCCCTTTCGAGCTTCGCGCACGGGCGATCGTAAGAAGCGGAAAAGTCGGGCGCAAGGTCTGACTTTTCCGCGGAACTTGGTCAGCTTATCGAGGTTGTGGCGGTTGCTGCGAACTTGCGCACCATAGCTAGTAGTAACTTGCGATCACTCTCGTTCAGGTTCGCAGAGTAGCGCTGGATCTGGGTGAGGAAGCGAATCTCGTCTTCGCTCAGTGTGACCCCGTAGGTTTCCTTGACCGGGTCATCCGAGAAGAACTGGCTGAGCGGCATGTCCAGTGAGGCGGCGATCTTCTGGAGGGTTTCCAGCGACGGGACGGTGTGGCCGTTTTCAACCCGGGAGAGGTAACAACGCAACAGCCCAGTGCGCTTCTCAATATCGCCTTGCGACATACCGCGCTGCAGGCGGAAGTCGCGGATCGTAGCTCCGATATTGATCGGAGTCGGCTCAGAGCCAGCGAACTGCTCTTCCAGATTTACTGTTTCCATATTTGCCATTAGCGGTAAAGTAACTATACCAAGGGGGTGTGGCAAGGACTAAGTGCACAATCCTCGGAATTTGAACCAATCAAGATTCGTGCCGTATTTGGGACGATGCACCCATAGTGGTCCAAAAGGCGACAACCCCTATCCCATGTACATGCCGCCATTTACGTCGAGGGTGTGGCCGGTGATGTAGCCTGCGCCTTCGCTGGCGAGGAAAGCGACGGCGGCGGCGATGTCGGCGTCCTTGCCGTAGCGTCCCAGCGGAATCTCGGTGAGCAGGGTAGCGCGGTGGTTTTCCGGCAGGACGTCGGTCATGGCGGTCTGGATGAAGCCTGGAGCGACGGCGTTGATGGTGATGCTGCGACTGGCGAACTCGCGGGCGAGCGACTTGGTGAGGCCGATCATGCCGGCCTTCGACGCGGCGTAGTTGGCCTGGCCGGGCGAACCCATCTCTCCTACGACGGAGGTGATGTTGATGACGCGCCCCCAGCGGCCCTTTATCATCGACGAGATGACGGCCTGGGTGAGCAGGAAGGCTCCTGTGAGGTTGGTGCGGAGGACGTCGTCGAAGTCAGCGAGCTTCATGCGAAGGGCGAGGCCGTCCTTGGTGATGCCGGCGTTGTTGA
>Ga0302150_10000518_pt1 | contig 16240 bp, 11 predicted proteins | sample I_Bog_N1_2_FD_198635 | JGI IMG/M metagenome (GOLD analysis project Ga0302150, IMG submission 198635) | Peat permafrost microbial communities from Stordalen Mire near Abisko, Sweden - I_Bog_N1_2 | ecosystem: Environmental > Terrestrial > Soil > Wetlands > Peat | place: Sweden: Abisko, Stordalen... | reverse complement strand
TCACCGCCATATCCTCCTGCTGCACCTGTCCCGATGTCACCCGCAGCGTCGCAATATAGTCCTCCACCTGCTGAAACGCCGTCAGCACGGTCTGCCGATACGACGCGACATCCGCGTTATACGTAGCGGTATATTGCGCCACTGTCGCCTTCCGTAGCCCCGCATCGAAGATCGTCTCCGAAGCCGACGCACCCGCCGACCAGAACAGCGCCGGCGCCGAGAACAGCGATGTAATTGTGGACGACTCCAGCCCCCCTCCGCCCGTCAGGCTCAGGTTCGGGTAATAGGCAGCTTTCTCCACGCCGATTAGCGCATTCGCCTCGGCCATCGTTCGTTCCGCGCCCGCAACATCCGGTCGCCGCTGCAGCAACTGCGTCGGCACGCCCACTGGAATCGCCGGAACCGGCGTTGTCAGCGACTTCACGGGCATCGAAAAACTCGAGGCCGGCTTCCCGATCAGCATCGCGATCGCGTGCTCGTAGATCGCTCGGTTGGTCGCGATCCCCGATGCTGTCTCCTGCGCTCCCTCCAGCGTCACCTCTGCCTGTGCGACCGACTCATCGTTATCGATGCCCGTCTCATACAGGGACCTCGTCAACTCCAGCGACTTCTTATCGGCTTCAACGGTCTTGTTATACAGATCCTGCAGGGCGTCTTGTCCGCGCAGCTCAAAATAATATTCCGCCAGATCCGCCTGCTCCGTCAGCCGCTCATTCTCCAGGTCGGCCGCACTCACCTGCGCCGCATACTGATACTCGCGCACCGTATTGCGAATCTTCCCCCACAGATCGGGCTCCCACGCCACATCGAACGGCAGAGAGATATCCGTGGACGTCGTCCCTCCCGAAGTCGCCACTGCGGTTGTTCCTGTGCTGGTTCCTCCCGTCCCACTGCCCGTCGAAGTGGTCGTCGTTGCGACAGCATTGCGCAGCGTACCCGGCGTCCGCTGTCGTGTATAGGACGGGTCGGTTGTCAGCGTTGGATAGAACTGCGACTTCGCCTCCCGCACCTGGGCTCGCGCCGCCATGAAATTCTGGAAGTAGACCGCAATATTCTGATTGTTGATGTCCAGCTGGTCTTCCAGAGCGTTCAGCTCCGGCTCGTTGAAGATCTCCCACCACTTGCCCTTAAGAGCCGCGTCTTGCGGCCGCGCCGGTTGCCAAGTGCCCGAGGGATTATTCGTGTATGCCTCCGGTGCCGACTCTTTAAACGCCGGAGGCGCTGGAGCCGTAGGCTTCACATACTTCGGCCCCACATTACATCCACTCAGCCACACCGCAGCCGAGCAAACCGCGAAAGCCGTCGCTCTCGAGCCTGTTTTTGCCTTCGTCAACGTGTTATTTCGCTTCATTCCCATTGGGCCTGCTTTCATTGCGCCGTTGCCGGAGTCGCGGTGAACAGTCGTGCCCGCTTATCTCCCTGGATCTTCAAACGCAAATTATCCATGAACAGGTAAATCACCGGCGTCGTATACAACGTCAGCACCTGGCTTACCAGCAATCCGCCGATGATCGTAATGCCCAGCGGCCGCCGCAGTTCCGATCCCATACCGGTTCCCACCGCCAGCGGAACCGCGCCAAACAGTGCTGCCATGGTCGTCATCAAAATAGGCCGGAACCGCAGCATCGACGCCTCAAAGATTGAGTCCCTAGGATTCTTGCCCTCGCCCCGCTCCGCACTCAAGGCGAAGTCGATCATCATGATCGCATTCTTCTTCACAATCCCGATCAGTAGAATAATACCGATGATCGACATCACATCCAGGTCCGTGCCCGTCAGCCGCAGCGCCAGCATCGCCCCCAGACTCGCCGACGGAAGAGTCGAGAGAATCGTAATCGGATGCACCAAGCTCTCGTACAGCACGCCGAGCACGATATACACCGCGAGGATCGCTGTCAGGATCAAGTACGGCTCGCTGCCCAGCGACTGCTTGTAGGCTTGCAGTGTTCCTGCATACTCACCGTGCACCGTGTCCGGAACACCCATGTCCTGCTGGATCTGGTTGATCTCTTTCGTAGCCTGGCTCAACGATACGCCCGGTGCAAGATTAAAACTCACCGTCACCGATGGGAACAAACCAGTGTGGTTCACCGCCAGCGGGCTTGTCGACGGCGCATACCTCACCACCGTGTTCAGCGGAATTGCCCCTCCGCCACTCTTCGGAACCAGATACGTATCCTTCAGCCCATCGGGGGACTGCCAATACTTCGGCGCAACTTCCATTACCACGTAGTACTGGTTCAGCTCGGTATCGATCACCGACACCTCCGCCTGCCCGAACGCGTCATACAACGTGCTGTCGATCGTCTGAGGAGTCACTCCCAGCCGAGCCGCCGTCGGACGGTCATACGTCAGCAGCGCCTGCAACCCATCATTCTGCTGGTCCGTGTTCGCATCCTGGAATCCCGGAGCTTTGCGCAGCCGGCTCAACAGTTCCGGCCCATACTTCTGCAGATCCTGGGTCGTCTCCGCGCTCAGCGTGTACTGGTACATCGCGCTCGAGCTGCGTCCCCCAATCCGAATATCCTGCACCGCCTGCAGGAACGTCGCCGCGCCCGGCACCTTCGCCAGCTTCGGCCGCAGCCGGTCGATGATCTGCGCCGCGCTCTCCTTGCGCTCGCTCAGCGGCTTCAAGGCCACAAACGCAAATCCACTGTTGGTCGATCCATTACCGCCGGTGAAAGCCATAGCCTCCGCCACGCCGGGATCGTGCGAGATGATCAAATCCGAAGCATGCACAGCCTTATTCATCGCATAGAACGACGTGTCCTGTGGCCCTTGCATGCCCCCCATGATCACGCCCGTATCCTGCTGCGGAAAGAACCCCGTCGGAGCCGTCATGATCAGGTACACGTTCAGCGCCAGCGTCGCTACGAATACCAGAAGCATCAGCGCCGGATGGTCCAGTGCCCAGGTCAGAGTTCGGCGATAGCCATCCAGCGCAGTTGCGAACAGGCCCTCGCTCCACTTGTACACCCGCCCATGCTTCACATCTTTCTCTGACCGCATCAGCCGCGAGCACATCATCGGCGTGGTTGTCAGAGAGATCACCATCGACATCAGGATGGCCGCCGAGAGCGTGATCGCAAACTCGCGGAACAGCCTCCCAATAATTCCTCCCATCAGCAGCAGGGGAATGAACACCGCAATCAGGGAGATGCTGATAGAAAACACGGTGAAGCCAATCTCCTCCGCTCCCCGTAGCGCGGCCTGCATCGGCGCCATCCCGCTTTCCACATGGCGAGAGATGTTTTCCATTACCACAATCGCATCGTCCACAACGAAGCCGCTGGCGATGGCCAGCGCCATCAGCGATAAATTATCCAGCGAAAATCCGCACAGATACATCACCATGCAGGTCCCAATCAGCGATACGGGAACCGCCACGGCGGGAACCAGCGTAGCCGGCAGATTGCGCAAAAACAGGAACACCACGATGATCACCAGCACCACCGAAATGATCAGCGTCGACTCAATGCCATCCACCGAAGCCCGAATCGTCAGCGTCCGGTCCAGAATCGTGAAGATATGCTCGCCCGCAGGGATCGACGCCTGCAGCGAGGGAATCGCCGCCTTGATCGCATCGACGGTCGTAATGATGTTGGCACCCGGCTGACGGTAAATAATCAGGTTCACCGACGTCCCGCCATTCAGATAGCCCGCCTGCCGCACCGACTGCTGCGAGTCAATCACATCCGCGACATCCTGCAGTCGAACCGCTCCGCCATTGTGATACCCCACAATTAGCGGCTTGTACGCCACCGCCTTGGAGATCTGGTCGTTCGTGAGAATATCCGCGGTCCGGTTGCCGCTCGAGAGTTGCCCCTTTGCGATATCCGCGTTCTGCCCGGCAATCACCGCCTGCACCGCAGGCAGCCCGATCCCATAACTGTTCAGTTGCGTCGGATTCAGCTCGACGCGAACCGCCGGAAGCGATGCTCCCACCGCCCGCACAAACCCCACACCTTGAATCTGCGAGACGCGCTGCTGCAGCACTGTCGATGCTTCATCGTACAAATCCTGTACGTCGTAAATGTCCGACTGCAGCCCGATCACCATGATCGGCGAGTCGGCAGGATTCACCAACCGGTACGTCGGATTCTGCGGAAGGTTCGCCGGAAGATACGTCCGCGCCGCATTGATGCCCGCCTCCACATCGCGAGCCGCCCCATTGATGTCGCGGTTTAAATCGAACTGCAGGGTGATGCTCGTCTCGCCCAGGGAGCTAGACGACGTCATCTCGGTTACGCCCGCGATATGCGCAAACTGCCTCTCCAGAGGAGTCGCCACCGAAGACGCCATGATATCCGGGCTCGCTCCAGACAGCGATGCCGCCACGCTGATCGTCGGAAAATCTACCTGCGGCAGCGGAGACACCGGCAGCACACCAAACGCAATGATGCCCGCAATCGCCACTGCGATCGTCAGAAGCGTCGTCGCTACTGGCCGCTCAATGAAGACGCGCGAAGGATTCATGCCTGTGCTGCCTCGTGACTCCCATCGGTCTCCGGTCCGCCATGCGTCTTTTGGCTACGCCGCGTGAACCATCCACCCAGGTTGTCGAAGAAGATATAAATGACCGGCGTCGTGTACAGCGTCAGCACCTGGCTGAACAGGAGTCCGCCCACCATCGCCACGCCCAGAGGCTTGCGCAGCTCCGATCCGATGCCGCTTCCAAACGCCAGCGGAATACCGCTCAGCAACGCGCACATCGTCGTCATCAGAATCGGACGGAACCGCAGTAGCGACGCCTGGTAGATTGCCTCGGTCGCATTCAGTCCATGATGCCGCTCTGCTTCCAACGCAAAGTCCACCATCATAATGCCGTTCTTCTTAACGATGCCGATCAGCAAAATAATGCCGATGATCGCCACAATATCCAAATCAAGGTGGAACAGTTCCAGCGCCAGCAGGGCTCCCACGCCGGCCGAAGGCAGAGTCGACAAGATCGTTACCGGATGCACGAAGCTCTCATACAACACGCCCAGCACGATATACACCGTCACCAGAGCCGCAAGGATCAGCAGCCCCTCATTCGAAAGCGATCCCTCAAACGCCGACGCTGTTCCCTGGTAGTTCGATACCACGCTGGTCGGCAGGTTGTCGTCCTTGATCACTTTGTTAATCGCGTCCAGCGCCTCGCCCAGCGAGTATCCCGTATTCAAATTGAACGAGATCGTCACGGCAGGGAACTGGCCCATGTGATTGATCGAGAGCGACTCGCTCGTTGGCACAAACTTCGTGAAGGCGCTCAGTGGCACCGGCGTCGCCAGCGACGAGCTGCTACTGCTGCTCGATCCTCCACCTCCGCCACTCCCGCCCCCACTGCTCGACGAACTCCCCGTCGACGTCGCCCGAGATGTTCCGCTCAACGACGTCGTCGCGCTCGACGACGTTCCCGTGTTCGTACTCGTGGTCGAAAGCACTGTCGAATTCGTTCCCGCTGTCGACGCCGAAGACAGTGCCGAACTCGAATTCACGCTCGACGCCGCCGACGTCGTGCCAGTATTCCCCGACGACAACGCCGAAGTCGATGCCGTCGCGGAAGAAACTCCGCTTGTTGCCGATGAAGTAAGCTTCGACGTCGTCGCCGCACCCGAACTCGAGCCCGCTCCCGACGACGATCCCTGCGTCGCCGATGCCGTCGCCGCCACCGTCCCCGTCGTCGTCCCCTGCACGTAAATGTCGTTCAACTTGTGTGGGTCCCGCTGGAACTGAGGATCTGTCTCCAGAATCACGTGATACTGGTTCAGCTGCGTATACATCGTGTTAACTTGCCGCTGCCCGAATGCGTCATACAACGTGTTGTCGATCGTAGTCGGTGTGACCCCGAACCGCGATGCCGTCGCGCGATCAATCTGGATCTGTTCCGCCGCCGCTCCCAGTTGCTGGTCCGTCACCACATCCGCCAGCTGTGGCAGCTTCTTCAGTCTTGCCACCAGCTGCGCCGCCACCTGGTTGAGCTCCGACTGGCTCGGATCTTCCAGCGTGTACTGGTACTCCGTGCGGCTCACCATGTCATCCACGGTCAAATCCTGCACCGGCTGCATGTAGAGCTTGATCCCCGCAACCTTCTCCAGCTTCGGAGCCAGCCGATCGATCACCTCGGTAGCCGACAGCCCACGATCACTCAAATCCTTCAAAATAATCTGCACGCGTCCGCTGTTGAGCGTCGTGTTCGTTCCATCCGCGCCGATGTACGACGAGATCCCCGCCACCGCCGGGTCCGCCAGCAGCACCTTCGCGATCTCCTGCTGCCGCTGCTCCATCTCCGCAAACGAGATCGACGGCGACGCCTGCGTGATTCCCTGGATAATCCCGGTATCCTGAGTCGGGAAAAATCCCTTGGGTATCTCGATGTACAGAAACACCGTCAGAAGCAGCGTCGCCACTGCAACCAGCAACGTGATCGTCTGGTAGCCCAGCACCCATCGCAGCGTCCGTCCGTAGAACGCGATGATGTCTTCGAAGACCTTCTCGCTCTTCTTGTAAAACCATCCCTGCTCGCTCGGAGGAACATGCTTCAAGATTCTCGCCGACATCATCGGAGTCAGCGTCAGCGAGACAAACGCAGAGAACACAATCGTCACCGCCAGCGTCACCGCAAACTGCCGGAACAGTCGCCCTGCCACATCCCCCATGAACAGCAGGGGAATAAGCACTGCGATGAGCGACACGGTCAGCGACAGAATCGTGAACCCGATCTGCTCTGCGCCGATCAGCGCCGCCTCCATCGGAGCCATCCCCTCTTCGATATACCGCGAGATGTTTTCGATCATCACGATCGCGTCATCCACCACGAATCCCGTGGAGATGGTCAACGCCATCATCGTCAAGTTGTTCAGGCTGTATCCCGCCAGGTACATCACGCCGAACGTGCCGATCAGCGACAACGGAACCGCAACGCTCGGAATAATCGTCGCCAGCCAACTCCGCAGGAACAGGAAGATGACCATGATCACCAGCGCGATCACCAGCACCAGCTCAAACTCAACGTCCTTTACCGAAGCCCGAATGTCCGTCGTCCGGTCGGTGATCACCTGCACATGGACCGACTTCGGCAGAGTCGATTCCAGCTGCGGCAGCAACCCCTTGATCGTGTCAACCACTTTGATCGTGTTCGCTCCGGGCTGCCGCTGAATATTCAAAATCACACTCGGAGTCTCATTGCTCCACGCGGCCAGCTTGCTGTTCTCCACCCCGTCCACAATCTTCGCCACGTCGGTCAACATCACCGGAGCGCCATTGCGATACGCCACCACCACCGACTTGTAATCCGTGCTGCTCTCCAGCTGGTCGTTCGCGTTGATGGTGTAATCCTGCGACGGTCCGTCGAAGTTTCCCTTCGCCGCATCCAGGCTGTTCGCTGTCAACGCATTGCGAACATCTTCCAGGTTCACGCCGTAAGCCGCCAGCGCCGTAGGATTCGCCTGGATGCGCACCGCAGGCTTCTGCCCACCTGAAATGCTCACCAATCCCACGCCCGGAACCTGCGAGATCTTCGGAGACAGCTGCGTGTCCGCCAGATCTTCCACCTTCGACAGCGGCATCGTCGACGACTGCAGCGCCAGCGTCAGTACCGGAGCATCCGCAGGGTTCGACTTGCTATACACCGGGGGAGCCGGAAGATTCGCCGGAAGATAACTCTGTCCCGCATTGATCGCCGCCTGCACCTCCTGCTCGGCGATATCAATGTTCAGGCTCAGCTGAAACTGCATCACGATGATCGACGACCCGCCCGAGCTCGTCGACGTCATCTGGCTCAGACCCGCCACCTGCCCAAACTGCCGCTCCAACGGAGCGGTCACAGCCGACGCCACCACATCCGGGCTAGCTCCCGGATAGAACGTCATCACCTCGATGGTCGGATAGTCCACCTCCGGCAGCGCCGAAACCGGCAGCTGAAAGTACGCAACTCCGCCCGCCAGAAAGATTGCCGCCATCAACAGTGCCGTCGCAACCGGCCGGAGAATAAATGGGCGCGAAGGACTCATTTGCTTGAGCTACCGCCGCTGGTTGGCCCCATGCCCGTGGAGGTGGTCGTAGACTTCGGCTTATTCTCGTGTACCTGCACGTGCGCACCGTTCTCCAGCCGGTCAAAGCCGCTCGTCGCCACGGTCACATTGCTATCCACGCCGGTTACAGCCGTTATCTTGTCATTACCCGTAACCACCTGCACCGGCTGCACGCCCACAGTATTGTTCGGGTTCACGATGTACACAAAGGCAGCCGTCCCGTTGTATTGCACCGCCGCCGTTGGTGCCAGCGTCGTGTTCGTCAGCGTGCGTTCCAGCAGTCGGGCATTCACAAACTGGTTCGGAAACAGGTTCAGGTTTTTGTTTGGAAAGCTTGCCCGAAACTTCACCGTGCCCGTCGTCGTGTCGATCTCGTTGTCCAGCGACGTCAGCTTGCCCGTTTCCAGGATCGTTTCGTTGGCACGATCGAAGGCATCCACTTGCAGCGCCTTATTGCCCTTCAACTGCGTTTGCACCTGCGGAAGATCATCTTCGGACACATTGAAAACGACCGTAATTGGTTGCAGCTGTGTAATCACCACCAGCGTCGAGCTGCTTCCCGAGAACACCGTGTTGCCCGGATCCACCAGCCGCAATCCAACCCGTCCGTTGATCGGCGAAACAATGTGGCAGTACGAAAGCTCCACCTTGTCGTAGGCCACCGATCCTTCGTCGGTCTTCACTGTGCCTTCATCCTGCAGTACGGCCTTTTCCTGGTCGTCCAGAACCTGCTTGGCAATCGCATTACGAGCATACGCAGCCTGGTAGCGCTTCAAATCCATCTGCGCCTGTCCCAGAACTCCCTCATCGTGCTGCAGCGTTCCTTCCGCCTGCGTCAGCGTCGCCTCATACGGCCGGGGATCGATGTCCACCAGCGGATCGCCCCGATGAACAATCTGCCCCTCGCGATAATGCACCGACATCACCACGCCCGTGATCTGGCTGTACAGCGTCACCGTTGCGACCGGCGTCACCGTTCCCAGCGCGTCCACATACACGTTGATGTTGCCCGTCGACGTCTTTCCCACCGTGATCGCCGAGGGTCCGTTTTGCCCTCTTCCCTTAGCGCCCGCAGCCGCGTTGCCGCCCTTCGGCTTGGTCAGGTAATACACCAGGAACACGCCCACCACCGCCAACACGGCGATGACCACCCACACCACAATGTGCGACTTCCGGTGTACCAACAGTTCGGGCGACGCGTTCCGTTGTTCAAACGCCGAGCCGACACTCCCGTTATGCGCTTCAAACGACTGGCCCAGATCCTCACCGTGCGGTCGTGGTTCCCGGCTATCTTCCAGAGCCATTCTTGTCCTCTTTAATAATTCGATCGTATCGCTGGTTAGGGCGCAGTACCGCGCCGGTGGAATCTATACATCTATGGATGGTCTAGCGTGAAAAAAAGTTTCGATTGCCGACGATGCCGTACGCAAGACTTCACGACTTCAATAAACCTTCGCAAATCAATAAGTCCCACGTACATATATCGTGTCACGACGGATCGTTTCCAAGCTGAACCTCAACTCCCTGATTATCTGTTAGCGTCGGTGACGATGCCAAGAACTTGTGCCGTTTCTTAATCCTGTAATCCCAAATCTGGAACGAATCATCCATCTCTCACCCCTCGAATCGCCTCTCGAACGCCCTCTCGACCAAAGCCGCGCACTCTTAGCGCCAAGAACTCTCGTCCGTCAAACCTAACCACGCTTCTCGCGCCCTTAACAATCGTCATCTCGACCGGAGCATCACGTTCTTGTCTTTGTGATGCGCAGTGGAGAGACCCCTGTATTTCGCCCCGCCCATTCCCTACAATCAAAGTCCGCGCCTCAAGCTCCATCAAGGATCGAACCCATGCCTGACCTAGCCTCCCTCACCACCCTCCACTGCCAGCTCGAGGGCCCCATCGCCACCCTAACCCTCAACCGCCCCGAGGTCCTCCACGCCCTCAACAATGTCATGTTCGACGAGCTCGAGTTCGCCTTCACCATCCTCGCCGCCGACCCCACCATCCGAGCCGTCATCCTCACTGGCAACGGCGATCGAGCCTTTGCCGCCGGTGCCGACATCCGAGCCCTAGCCGAAACCGACGCCGCCACCGGCCTCGCCGCCTCCCAGCGAGGCCAGCAAGTCTTCGCCCTCATCGAGTCCCACCTAGAACAAGCCGGCAAGCCTGTCATCGCCGCGATCAACGGAGTCGCCCTCGGCGGTGGCTGCGAACTCGCCCTCGCCTGCACCCTCCGCATCGCCAGCGACAAAGCCCGCCTCGGCTTTCCCGAGGTCAAGCTCGGCCTCATCCCCGGCTACGGTGGAACCCAGCGCCTCGCACGCCTCATTGGCCGCAGCGCCTCTCTCCGCCTCATGCTCACTGCGCAGATCGTCGACGCCGCGGAAGCCCTCAGCCTGGGCCTCGTCGACGAAGTAGTCCCCGCCGCCGACCTCCTCCCACGAGTCCGTGCCCTCGCCGACACCATCGCCTCGCTCGCACCCTTGGCCATCGCCGGAGTCCTGGAAGCCGTCGCCCGAGGCGAAGAGCAACCCCTCCTCGAAGCCCTCTCCATCGAAGCCCACATCTTCGGCCGTCTCTGCGCCACCGCCGACAAGCAAGAAGGCGTCACCGCCTTCCTCGCCAAGCGCCCCGCCACCTGGCAAGGCCGCTAGCTCCCGCCCACCAGTCAGAACCCGCGCACTCTTTGCGCCAACACCGTCGTCATCTCGACCGGAGCCGCGCGTTCTTTGCGCGGCGCAGCGGAGAGACCCTGTATTGTGCCTTTGTCGTTGCTTGTCCTTCGCCTGAGCGAAAAAGTGAATCTCCCCTAACGCCCCGCAACGCCCACCGGAGCCGGAGCCCCATGAAACAACCCATGATGTGTCTCCCCGCTATGCGTTGTAAATCTCCGGAACAGGAACTCCTGCATTAGATGCCCGAACGCCACTCCCCCAATGCTCAACGCTCCACTCTCGAAAGTCAGCCCCGCTCCATGACGATCGCTCGGAGCATAGTAAAAGTTTGAAATGGCCCCCGCCGTCAGCCGTCCCAGAATCGTCGCCCAATCCACCCCATCCTTCCCATTATCATGACGGCACCACACGGCCGACCGCAGCGCATACTTCACCCTCGATCCCGTCGTCCCCTCCCCGTCGTAGATGTACCGAGGGTCCTCATGGAACAGCGACGGATACACCGCTCCCCGCAGTAACTCGCTCGTCGTCGTCGTCGCCAGCAGCGCTCCCATCCGCTTCCCATACGCCGCCGGTCCGGTCCCGAACCCCGGAAACGTATTCGTCTCCTGCTCGTATCCCGCAACCGCGGCCGCGAACGCAAAGTGGGTTGGATCCAGCACCGCATGAAACCCCAGGTTGAACTTCTGTTTCGCTGCAAGAGGCACAGGATTCTTGTCGTACGTCACAAAGAAATTCGGCACAATCCCCAGCACCCGCTGCTTCTCTGCCACCCGAACTTCCTGGGTCGCAATCTCCCGCTCCGTCTCAGGAGTCACCGTCAACTCGGTGCTCGTCGTAGCCGCCCCCAGCATAATCGCAGGAGCATTAAACACCGCTCCCGGCTCCAGCGTCCCACTCAGCTTTCCACTTGCCAGCCCCTTGGCCGTCGCCGTCATCTCAAACGTCCCTGCCGCTACTCCCGAAAATTCGAACCGGCCGCTGCTGTCTGTCACCACCGATCGAACGTCCTTCTCGCCGCCACTCCTCAGCTCCACACGAGCCCCCGGCACCAGGTCACCATCGCTGTCCGCGACGCTGCCAAAGATCACTCCGTCTGCCTGCCCATTCACCGTCTGCCCAGCCTCAACCCGCGTAGCCGCCTGCCCTCGCGCACCCGCCGACACGCACCCTAACACCACAGCCCAAAGCACGCGCCGTCCAACATTCCAGCCCATCCTTCGAGCATAGCTGCTCCCCGCGCTCCGCCCCATGACACTTTCGTCAGCCCATTCTCCCTACGGAGTCGTCTCCGTCCCCGCCGACACGGCCGCACGTGCCTTCACGCCCTTGCTGATCTTCCTCAGCACAAACTCCTGCAACAGGTTCCCACCCGCGTTCGACACCATCGCTAGAAAACCATTCTCAATCGTCAACCCCGCCCCATTCCGGCTCGCCGCCGGATAGTACAAATTCGAAATCGCGCCCGAAGCAAAATCTCCCAGCACCGCCGCATACGCCGGCTGCCATGTACCGTTATCTCCGCGCGCTATCACCGCCGTAGACATCGCATACCAGGCCCGATGCCACTTCGTCCCCCGCTCGCTCCCCATGTAGAAATACCTCGGATCCTGCTTGAACAGCACCGGCAGCACCGCTCCACCCAGCATCCCTCCAATGCTGGTGTCGGCCAGCAGCGCGCCATATCGCTTGCCATACCCCGCCGCACCCTGCCCATAGCCGCTGAACTCATCCGACCCCTGCTCAATCCCCGCAAACCCTGCCGCAATCACAAACGTCGCCGGGTCAACGATCGCCCGAACCGCCAGCCGATACTTCTGCTTCGCCGTCAGAGGCTTCGCGTCCCAGTCGTACACCACGTAGAAGTTCGGAACCAGCCCCACCAGCCGCTGCTTCTCCTCCTGCTTCATCTGCACTTCCGCAATCTCCACCTGGCTCAGTGACGACACCTCCACCGAATCGCTCGCCGACACTCCCAGCACAATCGCTGGCAGCTCCACCGACTCGTCCGCATTCAGCGTCCCCCTCTGCGTCGTCCCCACCATCCCCGCAGCCGACACCGTCAGCGTATACACACCCGCCGCCACATGGCTAAAGCTGAAGTGTCCATTCGCATCCGCCACCACACTCCGAGCCCTCCCAGCACCCGCCTCCAGCAGCGTGACCTTCGCCCCCGGAACCAGCGCCCCCTGAGCATCCGTGATCACACCGCTCAGCATTCGTCCGTCCATCCCGTCGACCGTCATCTGGGCTCCCACCGCATCTGGCGCGTTCGGGATCTGCTGCGCCCCTGCTGAAAGAATCAAGCAAACCGTCGCGCAGTAAAGCAGGGCAAACACAAATCTCATCCTTCGAGCATATCGAATTCGCCACAACGTCTCCGTGACGACACGCCACATATCCACCGACGAGTTCTATCCACCCAACGCGTACAACCTACCAAGTACTGTTCGCCATCGAACTCTGCAGACGCCCTAGTCAATCCGATACGAGCGATCACGGGACCCCGCGCTCACCCATGCATCTATAGGAACCGCAGCCACCGTTGAAAGGTTCCAAATGCGCGGACTCAAGTCCCTCCTGTGTGCAGCCACACTGCTCACCTCTCTGGCATTCGTGTCGCTGGCCACCCCGCCAGCGGCTCAGGCACAAATCAGCGTCGGCATCGACCTCGACGGCGGCGGCCCACCGCCCGCCTGCGAATACGGCTATTACGGCTACGCCCCCTACTCCTGCGCGCCCTACGGCTACTACGGCCAGGGATACTTCTACAACGGAATCTTCCTCGGCATCGGTCCCTGGTCCAACTGGGGCTACGGCCACGGCTGGGGAAGCCACCGCTTCGGCGGTGACGGAGGAGGACGCTTCCATGGCGGCCCAGGCTACTACTCCCGCGGCGGCGGAGGCTACGGTCGCGGAGGCAACGGTGGCGGAGGCCACATGCAAGGCGGCGGAGGCCACATGCAGGGCGGCGGAGGCCATATGCAAGGCGGTGGCGGCCACGTGCAAGGCGGCGGAGGCCATCTCCAGGGTGGAGGCGGCCACATGCAAGGCGGTGGCGGTCACGCACAAGGTGGTGGAGGTGGTGGCCATGCAGGCGGTGGCGGCCACGGCGGTGGTGGCGGCGGCGGCGGGCATCACTAGACAGCTGGCATCACGAACAGAGACGATCCATTGCAGCAACCGGCGGCGAAGCCTCATAGCTTCGCCGCTTTCCTTTGAATCCATCGCCTTGAAAACTCCAAGGGACGGCGCAACTTCCTGCACGTGTGCGGGTCGATACCACTGTGCAACTTGGATGTGCACGATGCATCCAACTTGAGGCTGCTGCAATCGGGCAGCATCTTCAGGCACCCAATCCGGGTAACTGCGCCGGTTTCTGCACACTCGGCAGCCGCAGGTACCGTAAGCGAGGTTCCAAAATGCGTGGATTTAAATGGATGTTATGTGCAAGCGCGTTGCTAACCTGTCTGGCACTCGCGCCGACAACGGCTAGCGCGCAAGTCCGTGTCGGCGTTGCGATCGGTGGCCCGCAGGTTGGAGTCGCCATTGGTGGACCTCCGCCCGCATGCTCGTGGGGTTATTACGATTATTATCCCTACTCCTGCGCCCCCTACGGCTACTACGGTTCCGGCTACTTTTACAACGGCATCTTCCTCGGCGTAGGTCCCTGGGCGTATTGGGGATATGGCCACGGCTGGGGAGGCTATCGGTTCCACGGCGGCGGAGGCGGCTACTATCGCGGCGACATCTACGGTCGTAACGGCGGATGGCACGGTGGCGATGGCTTCCGAGGGTATCGCGGTGGCGGAGGCTACCGAGGTGGCGGCGGTTATCGTGGCGGCGGATGGTATCGCGGTGGCGGCGGCTACCACGGCGGTGGCGGCGGCGGCTTCCACGGTGGCGGTGGTGGTGGCGGCTTCCACGGCGGCGGTGGTGGTGGACATGCCGGTGGTGGTGGTCACGGCGGCGGCGGACACCACTAAGTTCTTCGTTCTTCGAAACCCAACCTTCAGCGGCGGAGCCTACCAGCTCTGCCGCTGTTCTTTGCCCCCAATAGCTCCCGGGTGCCCCACTCATGACAGTTTCATCGTCATGGGTGGGAAAGTATGAACCTCACAGGCGTGGAATCACCGACCCAGAAACTAAAAGCTGTCACCCGGCCTTCACCGTCCACCTCGCCGGTCTTGGTATCCTGATACTGTGCCGAACTCGTCAAGACTTTCGCTCCTCTGCCTGTTCCCGATCCTCCTCCTGCTCGCAACCGGCTGCCGTCAGCAGGCTTCCTCCTCCACGCAGGACACTAGCGCTCAAGTTGAGACCGAACGAGAGCAGCTCGATCAGATTCCGCCTCCTGCCAAGAGCGCGTTCATGGCCGTCCACAGCTACGACAGCTGGCAGAACCCCGTGCTCACCATCCAGCCCAGCATGCTAGAGCTCCACGTCCTGCTGGCCGACGCCAACACGACCCCCATCGGCGTAGGAGGCATGTTCCGCCCCGTCAACGCCCGTCGCCAGGAGCTCAACATCAACCTGGCCACCCTCGGCGACGCGATCGCTGCCATCCCCCATTCCTCCTGGCCCTACGGCCGCGTCGTCGCCATCGAGGAGGCGAACAAGACCCCTCCCTCCGCCGAACCGGCCGTCCGCCGAGCCATGGAAGTAACCATCAGCAAGCTCAACGACCTCGGAATCGTCGTCTACGACTTAAGCAGTGGCAAAGTTCAGTAGACAAGACACCACCCCACACGTTACGGTCTCGGCCCTCGCCCTCGCTCTAGCTCTCCGGGTCTCGGCGCTCCCGGTCTCGCCCGTTGCCCCGCCCACGCATCCGTCATCTCGACCGCAGGTGGCGCTCTTTGCCGCCGGAGTGGAGAGACCCCTGTATTTCGCTTTTGCCGTTGCCGTTGCTCTTGTCTTTCTGGCTGTCATCCCGCAGGGATCTGCTTCTTGTCTTCGCCACAGCGACCACCCAGAAGCCAGCCGCCAACCCTTCGAAAATCCAGTAATCGCCCAAAGTACGAGCGCAGAGGCATCCCCGCGCCGAATCTGTACATCGAGTCAATAACGACTAAACGCTCCGGTGACTCCTCCATGCGAGACAAGCAAGACGCCACAAAGCAATCCGCACCTCCTCTCCCCCCACCCGACGACGAGGTTCTCCTTCCTGACGAAAAAGATCTTCCCCCGCTCCCAGCGGCGCACTCCGACGTCCAGGTAGGCAGCGACGCCGTCGAATCGCTCATCGCCGAGAAGCGCATCGGCCTCCGCATCCGAGCGCTTCGCCAGAAGTCCTCTCTCGGTCTAGCAGAACTCGGCCGCCACACCGGCCTCTCCTCCAGCTTCCTCTCCCAGCTCGAAACCGGCCGGGTCGTTCCCACCCTGCGCAACCTCGCCCGCATCGCTATGGTCTTCAGCAAAGACCTGAACTACTTCTTCAGCCCCATCCCTCTCACCCTCTTCCGCGTCCACCGCGCCGCCGACCGCGTGCGCCTCCCTCAGTCCGGCGTCGAAGACCCCCGCTACTACTTCGAAAGCCTAGGCTACCT
>Ga0302150_10000499_pt1 | contig 16564 bp, 18 predicted proteins | sample I_Bog_N1_2_FD_198635 | JGI IMG/M metagenome (GOLD analysis project Ga0302150, IMG submission 198635) | Peat permafrost microbial communities from Stordalen Mire near Abisko, Sweden - I_Bog_N1_2 | ecosystem: Environmental > Terrestrial > Soil > Wetlands > Peat | place: Sweden: Abisko, Stordalen... | reverse complement strand
CTCCCCGATGCACCGAAGTCAAACTCTCGATCCCGGCGGTGAATGTTCGCCCAAATCGCAGCTCTATTCCGAGTGACAAAGGCTCCGTAGAAGTGCGGCTCAGAGCACCCTCCGTTGCGTTCTCGGCGATGCCGGAATGCCACGCTGGGCGCTTTTAGAGACGAGTTGGGCTGTGCAGCCGATTTGGCAGCATGACGGTACATCGGAGTGACCTCGATTCGGGTTGGGTCTCTAGCTGGAAGCCTGATGCTCAGGCGGCGGAAGCACGATAGATGTCCTCCGTCTGGAAGCTCTGGTCCGCATGGGTGTATCCGTTCACAGTAATCAGCTCGCGCACCCGGCGGCGGCCCGTGTCATCGCGCTCGCAGTACAGAACGAAGTCGATGGCCTCTGCTGTCTCTGAGCGTATGAATGCGTGGTTGAGATTGGCCCTGGCACTTAGGGCCAAATCGGAGAGTCTGTTCAGAGCATCCCATGCGGACTTTGCATGGATGGTGGAGAGCGTTCCACCATGCCCGGTGTTCATCGCTTGTAGCAAGTCATAGCCGCACTCATCGCGGATCTCACCCATGATGATGCGGTCGGGACGATGACGCAGAGCGGCAGCGAGAAGCTGGCTCGGGGTGATGGCAACCTGGCCCGGGATCGCCTCAACAGCCTCCCAGCGGACGGCGTTGGCATGGTTCACCTTCAACTCGGCGGGCTGCTCGATGACTACCAGACGTTCATGCCGGGGAACGTGGTCAAGCAGCGCTTTCATTAGGGTCGTCTTCCCCGAACTGGTTCCGCCGCTGATAATGCCGTTCTTGCGTTCGTTGATGAAGCCGATTACTTTATCCCGAACCGGCTCCGGCAAGCTGCCAGCGGCGATCAGCTCATCGGAGGTGTACCAGCGGTTGAATTTTCGGATGGTGAGGGTCGGCCCATTGATCGAAGAGGGAGCGCCGACTACCGCCACGCGCGAGCCGTCCGGCAAGCGAGTATTCAGGATTGGATTCTGCGTCGTGAGGTCCTGTCCAAGGATGCGAGCGACGCGCTCAATCGCTGCCTGAAGGCGATCGTTCGTGTACGGCGTTGCCAGCGGGATGTGCTCAATGACGCCGTTCCGGTCCGCGTAGACGCCGGTGGTCCCGTTAATCATCAAGTCGGAGATCGACGGGTCAAGCAAGAGCGCCCGCAACTCCTCGGGAAAGAACGGGAGAATCAGGTGGTAGCTCATCGCGTCGCTCCTGTACCTGGCGTTGCCGGTAGTGCCGGCGACGCTGCATTGGTTCCCGGCGCGATGGGATCGACGGAGAGCCGGTTCTCGTGGAACTCCGTGATGGTCAATCCGAGCGGGTTGATCGTCTCGAACTGCGGGAAAATACGTGCCTGGTCGCTGACCTGCTTGGGGTTCAGATAGTAGGTAATACTCAGCATCCAATGCTCTGTGCGTGGCTCGCGAGAGTTCTGGGCAGAGTAGAACCTGTCGATGGCTACAAGAGCCGTTCCACGGGCGATCCGTGTGCCCTGGACTGTCTCTTCAGACATCGAGGTGATGGTGACGTTCTTCACCTGCACGTCGCTAGTCTCGATCTGCCCGGCCACCACCTGTGAAACAAGATGATTCGCATTGTCCGCCGTCATCAATTGCGATGCGAGTGTCTGCGACAGGAAGTAGTAGTTGAGCGGGTACTTCTTCGCGATGGTATCCCGGCCAATGGTGTAGCGGTAGTTGGCCCAATCGGTGAGGTACGTCCGTACTTCGCCCTCGCGTGGACTGTAGTTGAGGTCGCTGTATTGGATCGCCTGGGCGCGGCCCATTTCGTCGATACGGACGTAGCGGTTGACAACTGGCCTATGCGCGAGTGACCAGCTAGACCAGATCGATCCACACAGGAGAACTGTCTCGCAAATGATGATGAGACGATAGGCTTTGCGCTCGGCATAGTGGGAGGCATAGACCTCATTCCCGATGTGGTCAGTGAGCATCGCTTGCTCCGGCGTCAGCGCGCTTTCAATGGGTGCTGTGTGCGTGGACATGAGGATCATGGCTCCTTTCGATAGCGGCATTGAGAAACACATATGTGTAGATCAGCCCGGCGCACAGGCAACCGAGGATCAGGGCCAGGATGATGTATCGAAATGGCCGCCCGAGACCCAACTTACGAAGCGTGAGGATGTCAACGACAAACCAGAACATGGGCTATGCTCCTCCTGCGATTGCCATGGTTGAAGCCACCCTACCGATGAGGCTCCCCATGCTTCCGGCCATTCCTGCAGCGCCGCCAAAGATGGCCTGCGTCATGCTCGGGATGAACAGCATATTAATGATGAAAGCGACGAAGACCATCAAGCAAGGGATCAAGTTGGCAATCCACATATCCATCGAATAGTTGCCGTTGAAGGTCTGCTGGAGAAAGCCGTTCATGAACCCAGCCCACACAAAAATGAAAGCGGCAGCAACAGCCCTGATCATCGCAAAGCTGATAAGAACATCGAGGAACTGAAAGAACTTGGCACGGAAGGTCTGCGTCATCAGCAGTGGAACGAAGATGGGTCCGAACAGAGCTGTAACGCCATACAGGATGAAAGCACTGCAATTGATGACGAACAAGATCGCGGATGCCAGTCCTAGCATAAGCTGCACGAGCACGTAGCAAAGGATCTGAATCGGCGCGGTGAAGGACGGTGTGGGCGTGTTGTCCCCGGCTGTCTTGAGCAACTGAAGAAACTGGTCGAGCGAGTGTTGATCGAACGCCGCTACCATCGCCTGCGAGATATACGAGAAGAAGTGATTGATGCCGAAGCTGGCACCGGGGAACGGGTTCACCCAGTAGTTCTCCAACAGGCAGCAGATAATGAGTCGCAGTAGGAAGTTCGTCAGATCGCCGGCCCGAACAGGATGGGGTGTGGAAACGCAGCGTCATCCCCGACGTATTCCAGTTGATGACCATGCTGATGAGCGTGAAGAGCGAGATGCAGCTCAATTCCGTCAATCCAAGCTGCGTCAGCGCCCCACCATTCTGCGTCGTGAGGTTGGTCAGATTGTTGGTGAATTGGTAGAGCCAATCGACACCGGAACTCGCGGACGGTAGGGCTTGAGCTAGAACAACTGTGGCAACCATAACGGCACTCTCCAGACGGGGTCTAAGGGATGTATGTCTTCCAGGTCTTGCCTTCATTGGCTGCGGCGGAGTTGTGCCGCTTCTTGTCCTGCTCTACCTGTTTGCGAAAGGCTTCATCGCGCTTCCTCTGCTCGTCGGCGTCGTGCTGTTGCTGTTGAAGGATTGCTGCTGCCTTGGCTGCGGCGTCGGCGGCCTTATGCGCCTCGTGGCTTTGATAAACCGCGGCGCTGCCGATGGCGACCAGCGCCGCGAGGATTGCAAGAAGGATCTTCGTGTTGATGAGTTTCAGCATCGTATCTCCGTATCAGGGAAGATAGGTCTGCCAGGTGCTACTCTCATTCGCCGCGCTTACGTCATTCGTAGACCGCTGCTGTTGTACGAAGGCGGCTGTATTGAGGTCTTCGACAGCGGCATTCCGACGCTCCATATTGGCAACCGTCATCTGCGAAGCGAGGCAGGCATGAAGTGTTCCCTGCGATTGCATCTCCGCCAATCGCTGCGCTTCGGCTGCGTTGAGGAGATTGAGCTGCTGCACTTCGCTGTTGGTGCCATCGCCGCCGTCGAACTGTTGCGCAAGGAGCGCGTTGTTCGCCGTGGCGTTCTGGGTTCTCGCCGCACGGTACTGGCCCACAGCGGTCAGGCAGTCGGGAGAGACGGAATCGGCCGTCTCGATCATCGCCAGTTGCGAGGTGCGCGAGCTACCGAGGGATTGGCCGGCGAGGTAAGTAGGCGCGCCACCGTTCATCGTAACTGTAGCTGCTTTCCATGCCGTGCTCGACGCGCTCGGCGAGTTGGTGTTGAGCGCGATGCTCATTCCCGCCGTCTCACCGAACATATTGGCGACGTTGACATTTTCAAGAGCATGAAGCGTCGTCTGCCACTGCTCCTTGGCCGAAAAATGTGTGATGTTGTTCTTCAGCATGTTGTATTGCGACTGAAGAGTGGTGAGTTGCGATACGAGGCTGGCGTAGCTGGTCGGGTCGAAGACGATATCCCCGATGCCGAAGAGAGCAAAGCTCGGGGTTGCCGTAAGCAACAATGCCGCGCTTGCACCAATGAGCCACTTGCGGCGGTTAGTCAGCGTGACTTTCATAAAACCTCCTAAGGTTGGGTTGAACTACATGCATTGCGGGCAGGTTGGGTCCAGCCTGTCCAGGGAAAAGTGCCGGAGGTTGGTTACAACCCGGCACGGGAACTCCGTCACGGCGTTGACGGTCTTGAGAATCCACTGGAACGAACTGGCAACACAGCTACGTCCCACTGGCGAGAAAAGGAAGATGAGCGTGAGGGCAGATGTTGCAAATGAGAGAGTCAACCTTCCCCGCTTCGTAATGGCGAGTGTTGTCATGTGTCCGACCTCCTACTCTTCATCCGCGAGCTGGCGGGCAATCTGCGGAATCATTGCGACCCACTCTGGTCCCGTTCGGTCGATCGCTTCGGCGATGGTGTATCCGTGTTCCGCAAGCCAATCGGCACGATTGAGGACAAGGGCAACCGCGGCTTTCTCGCCGGTGGACAGCACGGTCCAGGCATCGTGACCGCCGCGCGCGGCATCCTGCGCTTTGCGGAACAGATGGTCGAATCTCGGATTGCTCTCATTCATACAATTGCCTCTCGGAAGAGCGTTCACATGCTTGGATCGACGTGATGCTCCGCGTAGGACGGGATGAGGATGTCACGCCCGACATAGACGCGGGCGCGAGACCCTTCCTTGAGCGTGATGATGGGAAGCCGGTTCAGGAAGTGGTTCAGCACCTGCTCGCCCTCTGCCGCTGACTGCTCAGAGATTCCGTTGCGAATTTCGGTCGAGGGCGAGAAGACGCTGCCATTGTTGCCGATCTGGGTAAGTCCACCGAGCCCGCCAATCGCGGCGGCCGCTCCGAAGGCCATCAAGTAGCCGTGATCCACCTTGGTGGCAAGGCCGGTCGTCCCTAGCGGGTCAAGGCCGATGTATTTGTCAAAGTCGAGCGAGAATCCATCGGGGCACACAGCGCGATGGAAGGTCACGAACATCTTCCGCTGCTGGGCATTGCCGACACTTTGCACCGTGCCAATCAGGCGAGTACCCTGCGGCATGAGAAGCTGCTGATGGTCATGCGAGTAATAGTCGGTCGTCAGCATGATAAGAATCGGCCCACTGAAGCCGCCGTCGATATGGTTGGTGACGACGCCCTCAAAGACCGTGCCCTCGAAGATGCGATAGAGACGGCCTTGATAGTTATCGAAGTCGTATCCAGCCATTGCGTTGGCTTTGGAATCTGATTTCGGCGGCTGAGTAGAGGCAGCTTGCTCAACTTTGGCTCTGTCGGTCGAAGATGTCCCGAGGGTCGTTTCCGATGCTGTCTGGGGATGTGCTTCGTCGCGCTCCCCCATTACAGCAGTTGTGGCCTGCAAGGGGACGGCGGAGCCGGAGGCTGCGCCCGTATGGGCAAAGTCGATGGCGACGGTGTCGCTATTGATGGCGTCCTGCGCCTGCTTTTCCTTCGCAAGCTGCTTTTGCTTGGCTTCTGCCTGGGCCTGCGAGATATTCGAGGTATGTTGCGGTGCGTTGGGGCTATTGCCATAGATCTCATCGCGCTGCGCCGCTGTCATGGGTTGGGTTCCGGCTGCCTCTGGCCCAGGGATACTCTGTTCGGCCTGTAGCTGCTGCATGGCAGCGGCTAACTCCTGCTGATGCTGGCGTTCCTCGGCATCACGGCGGGCCTGCAGCTGCTGCTGGGTCTCAAAACTATTGACTTGCTGAGCGTTCGGAGCTGCGGGACGCATCGGTAGAGCACTCGCGGGAGCCAACTTCTTGTTGCCACTCAACAGGCTTGATACGTTGGCGATCCCGATCACGGCGACGATGGCGACCAGGGCAATGACTACCGGCATACCCTTCTTGAGGGGCGGCTTCGCCTCCGGCTGCTCGGGGACAGTTGCAGGGACATTCTGAATTGGCTCGGTCATGGTTAGTTCGCCCCTCCCGCGCGGTGAAACTCGACCTTCTGTTTGCCGATGGCGAGATAGCCGTTGTCCAACTGCTTCGGCACGGTGTACAGGCCATTGCTGAAATCGAAGTTGATGAGCGAGCCCTTCTTGTCCTTGACTTCATACAAGGCAGGCGTTTCCTGGAACTGACCACGCAGGTAGGTGAACTTGTCGTCGCGCCATATCTGCTGAAGGCCAAGGGATTTGCCCTTCGATTGATCCCAGGTGTAATCGAAGTGGAGATTGCCCGGATATTGGCTCCGGTACTGCTCAGCCTTCGTCTCTTCGGCCTTCAGCTCCGCTGCCTGGACTGCTTTGGCAGTAGCCGCCTCCTGCTTCGCCTTATCCAGTTCGGCGGCAGGCACGAACACAGGAAGCTGCGTCAGCCGGTCTTTTGCCGCCTGGTCGCCGGGAGCGATGAAGACCTTGGAATCGAAGTGAGCGTCCGGCTCACTGGAGATTTCGTGGAGTTGCAAGGTGTACTCGTTCCCGTGGTCTGAGACGATGTGAATGTCCGTCGATCCGTTTGCAACCTTCGGCTTGACGCTAATGAACCGGCTGGCGACATGGCCGCCATCAAAGACCCAATCCACCGTGTCACCAGCGAAGACGTTGGCGACCTTCTCCTCAGCGGGAAGGACAATCAGCGTCGATTGCAGCAGGCCGGCGCGGATCACGGGAGGCGTGTCCGCCTCGGAGACGGTGACGGTGCGCGGCGCATTCGGTTGCAACGGATGGTTATCGGCAGCGTGGCAAGGAACGGCGGAGGCCAGCGCAAGTCCGGCGGAGACGACGATGGGGATAAGTGGTTTCATGGCACTGGCCTTTCTGGTTTGGGAATTGGTTACACAGTCTCTCCCTGGGCAAAGCGATTGATGCCCTCGGTGAGGCCGTACTTTTCAATCAGCTTCGACCGTCGTATCCGGTCCTTTGGCTTGGTGGAGAACGTGGCATAGCTGCGCTTGTCGAGGTTCAACGTGACGACTTTGGTAATGCCGTCGCGTCGCATGTACAGCGCCTCGCGGTCCTGCAAACTCTCGAATAGCGCGATCTGCTGCTCGTTCATCTTGAACAGCTCTGCATAACGCTTCCGATTGAAGGTCGCGTCCTTTAGGAACAGGAACGATGTGCAGGAGTTCACGATGCTGTCGGCGTTGGCACCAAGGTCGTCGGCGGACTGGCCGATCATGGTGACGCCGCCAAGGTTCTTCCGAACGGTCTTGATGGAAGCGAGAGCGCCGTCCAGCAATTGCTTGTTCTTCATCGAAGAGAAGATCTCTTCAATGAGGATGTGCTTGGGAACGCCGAGATTGGCAGGGTTGTAGAGAACGTCGTTGATGCGCCGGAGAAGCCATACCATCAGCGGCTCGATCAGGTCGGCGTACTGCTCGTTGTTCACACCCTGGAAGTCAAAGCATTGCAGGCGCGAGAGCGAGAGGCTGTCTTCGACGTTGTCGAAGACGGCGTTGTAGATGCCTTTTCCAACCCACTTCGACAGATAGCGGTCGAGTTTCTTGGGCAGAAACAGATTGGACAGGCGGCGGTTCTCGGGGTCGAGCAGGTACATATCCTGCACGGCCTTATGGATCACATCGTCGTCTTCCGGCTCCAGCTCCGCACCGCCGTTGGTGAGCAGGAGTTTGATAAACGAGTAGAGAAACTTGATGTTGCTTTCGGTCGGCTCCAACGCGAAGGGATTCACTCGCGGCCCGTCTTTGCCCACACGATCAACGTTGCCGCCGTACAGCTCCACCACGCTTTCATAGCTGCCGCCGATGTCGAAGATGTAGGTAAAACCGCCGTACTTCTGCTCCAGGGCGACGGTGGCATTGCCCACCACACTCTTTCCTGACCCTGTAGGACCGATGATGAGCATGACCCTCACGCCGTCCACATACACATCCTGAAAGAACGGCGTTCGGGTGCGAGTCTCGAAGATATTGAGGTACTCGCTGTCGAGGTCTTCCGAGTGAGGATGACCGATGTGCGGGGCGAACACGGAGGAGAGCCGCGCGTGATGGTCCTCAGCGAGCCACAGCGGAAAGACATTGAACTTGTGATTGCCGGGAAACATCGCAAAGAACGCGGACAGGTTGCCCAGCGTCTCTTCCATTACCTGCGCTCGGGCATCGACGAAGATGCGATGCGCAGCGGGTACGGTGTTGCGCAACTGCTCCTGGCTGCGAGCTGCCAGCAGCAGCCGCAGCGAGTATTCGCCTTGCGCCTTCTTATCGAGGGAACGGATGACTTCGCTCAGGTCATCGACGTTATTGTTGGCGGCCTTCGCGCCCGCGCCGGTTTCAAGCGAAGCGGTATCGCGCCCACTCATCACGCGGGTCAGTACGCCGACTTTGAAGAACGAGATGAACTTCTCTTGGGCGTCGATCTCACTGCGGGCGGAGGAGGTAGACTTCACCCTCCATGTCGAGCACAGGACACTATCGCAATCGAGCCTCAGCAGACCGGAGAAGAGGCATGGTCTCGAAGCCTCCGGTGTGGTCTTCAGCGAGAACATCTGCACATGACGTTTGCCGACTTGAAGGTGATCGCTGTGCCACGCAACCGGCGTCTTCACGATCTGCCGGTCCACACCGGCATCGCTGCGAAGTTGGTCTTGTTCCGCCCATTCCTCAAGGTTGAACAGGTAACTGAAGAACTGGAAGGTTTCGGCCTTGCCAAGAAGCCGCAGTCCTATCGCGTTGCCAAGATGGCTTTGAAGAATGGTCGCGGTCTTCTCTAGGTCCGCAAGCATGCGGGATGTGTCTACGGCGTTTTCCTGCGGCTTCCGCTCAAAGGCTTTCACCTTAGACGGCTCCAACGTGAGGCACCAGTGCAGGTCGATACGGCGGAAGCCCGCCGTCTTCTCAAGGAATATCAGGCGATCACTCGCGAATACCTCCGTGGCAGGGTTCGCGTACCTGGCTTGACGCGGAAGATCGAACCCCGACATCACACGGGTGTACTGGTAAAGGCACGATCCCTCCGGCAAGCCGCGCAACGAGCCTTCGATGGATCGCATTCGCGACTCAAGCTCCTGGTCGGTCAAGCCCTCTTCGTCGATGCCGGTGAGAGCGAACAGGCATCCGTAACCTCCGCCCTTAAGGGCGAAGATCTCTGGCCCGACGAAGCGTGCAATCGGAACGATGCTGCACGCCGCTCCTGCCTTGGCGAACCACGGAGTATGTTTGAGCTTCTCAGTGTTTACGCGGGTCATAGTAGCTCTTCTGGTTGAGGCTCAGGCCCCACAGTTGGAACATCTTCGGGTGTTTCCGCACGATGAGCCATGCGCCGACCGCAAGCGTCGGGAAGGCCAGCATCGCCAACAGGCGAAAACCAACGAGGAAAACCGTTACGCAGACGAATACGACCGCCATCCATGCTGTAAGATCGAGACCAAGCTTGGCTCTCGGTCGATTCAGCGCTTGGTTGATTGGTAACGGCTCTCCCCGCTTGGTCATGGGCGCACCTCACATGGACTGTCCGGTTGAACTGCCGATCCAGCCCGCGCCCCATCCCAGGACTCCGGCCCCAAACAGAGCGCCAAAAAGCCCAGGAATCGCATCCTGAAATCGCCCAGACATCATGCGGATTCCGGCGAAAATCAGACCGCCAAAACAGATAACGGCCCCAGCGTATATTGCGAAAGTCTTAAACGTTCCCATGAGCGTTTGCGCTCCTGAGAAGTCCATCGTCCCTTGTGCGTGAGCAACGCCGGCAAAAGAGAGGGCCAGGAGGGTTGGAGCCATCACACGGATGGCATGGATGAGCTTTCTTTCTAGGTTGCGATTTCCGAAGCGTGAACGAGGTGACATAGGCATTCTCCTTATGGCGTGTAGCCGTCGCCATAGGGGAAAACCTAAAGCCGCTTCACTGGCTCGTCCAACAGTTCTTATCGATTTCGCCACACATTTTGTCTATGGCTGATATTGCGCTCAACCTAGCAGCTCCAATTGCTCAGGATGCCGTGCCTTCGACGGACGCTTGCTTCGTCTCGAATCTGACCAAGTCTGCTGAAGGAATCGTTCAATGAACGGGATTGCAACATGATCCATATGGCTCGAATGAACGAAGGCGGTATCTGCCGTCCAGTTGACACCCGCTATGGGTCGCGTGATGAGACCCGGATCGAGAGGCGTTAGCTGATCGATGAGGGCGAGTCCGTAGCGTTCTTTCACCATCCATTGAATCTCTGAGGGAGTGCGAGCGGCGCACGCCAAATGGATCGGAATGCCTACCTCCCTGAACATCTCTACGAGACGTGTATGAGCCGAGGGATGCAGCTCTGGGTCGCGGAATATTGTGATGCGTTCCGCTACTTCATGAATGTCGAGTTGCGCGCGATCGGCGAGTACATCATCGGACCGCATGCAAACCACTAAGGGAGACTGAGAGATCTGCTGAACGTTGTAGAGAGTCGCATCCACTGGCAGGGGAAGAATCGCACAGTCGAGCGTCCTGGCATCGAGTCGTTGCAGGCACAGCAGAGGATCGCCGCTCCACAGTTGAATGACGCACCCGGGGAACATCCCTTCATAGTTCTCTCGAAATCTTTCAAGGAGCTTCGCGTTGATGAATGAGGAGAGGCCGAGGCGCAGGGGTGGCACCTCGTTGCGTTGAACAGCGAGGGCCATTGCCAGAGTTTGGTCCCACTCTTTCAGAGTGTTCTCTGCAAAGGTCGCAACGATGCGGCCCGCAGAGGTGAGCTTAAGACCATTCTGCAAACGGGCGAACAGCAATAGCTCAACGGTGTCTTCGAACTTTCCGATTTGAGAACTGAGTGAGGACTGTGCGACGAAGACTTGCTCGGCAGCGCGGGTAAAGTTCAGCGTCTCAGCGGCCGCCTTGATGTATCGGAGGAGACGGAATGTTAGGGAATCTGACATCGGCCTTGGTACTCCACTTGGCTTTCGTCGATCCCACAGGCCCAAGCATCGGCTGTGGAAAAACCTGCGCTTAAACCCATTTTTGGTAACAAATCGAAAATGTCAATTAGGCTCCGCGCGGTGACCGGACTCCTCCAGGTAACCATTTGCCGATGCTAGGTCGCTGGAGCCATAGACAAAAACTGTGGCGAAATCGGAAAGAAGTATTGGACTGAATCTCGCTCCGGCTTCACGCTCAACTCTGAATCGTTCGCGTGAGGTGCTTATGAATAGCTCGTCCGAAACCGTTCTTACCGCCAATCATTCCGCAGCGGGTGCGAGGAATGAGTCCATCGAAAATCAGGTTGCTCTGGGCCTGCGCAAGCCGCCGCGGAGCGTCGCGGAATTCGAACCGTTACTTACAGCCGAGGAGGTAGCCAAGCGCCTCAATGTCAGCACGGATTGGGTGTGGGATCATTCCTCCCGTCGCAAGCCGCTCTTGCCCGTCATACGGATGGGAGACGGTACGTTGCGCTACCGGCCCAGCGGGATTGAGGCGTTCGTGGATGAACAGGAACGCAGGTCGGCATTGCGTCGCAGAGCATAGTGCACGCTTGCACAAGCATTTCCGCGCTGCGATCCCCAAGGTGTTGGGGGTAGTTAATCTTGTCGAATATCCGCGTAAACAAAGGATAAAATGGGCATAGCCCGTTATTCCGCCCACAGAAATTGAGGAATACATGGGGACCTCGTATCAGAAGGGGTGGGTCATGCTTCGCGGAAAGAAGTGGTACGGATACTTCCGGCGAACGGTGATCGATCCAAAGACTAACGAACCAAAACCAGCCATCACGCCCATCATCCTTGGATTGAAGGCGGAGATGTCGAAATCGCAGGCCAGAGCAAAACTGGAAGTCGAGATCGGCAAGCTGGGAAAGCAATCAGCCAACGGTGACAGATCCATCGTTAGTGGAACGGTTACTCTGCGCTGGTTTGTAGAAAACCGCTTCATCCCGCTCAAGGAGCCGGATTGGAGAGAGGAGACGGCCAAGATCAAGAAGCATCTGATCGAGACCGATGTCCTCAGCGAGCTTGGCGAGTTCCGATTAGAGAACTTCGACAAGTTCGTTCTCCAAACCCACCTCAACAAGCTGGCGAAGATTCGGTCACGGGACAGAGTCTTGCAGATGCGTTCGTACATCAAGTCGGTCTTCTCCGAGGCAGTCGATCAGGACTTCCTTGCGAAAGATCCTGCGCGCAAGCTGAAGACTCCCGCGAACCTGCGGGAGAGCGACAAGACGGTGCTCACTTGGGACCAACTTGCCGCTGCACTTGCGCGCATGGAGCTTCGGGATCGGATTTTGATGAAGCTCGACATGACCAATGCGCTTCGTCCGAGTGAGTTGTTTGCGTTTCGATGGAGGTGTCATCGCAGCGCGACTCTCTCGCTCACCATTGTGGAGACGATCTACAAGGGGAAGATTCGCCCGTTCGGGAAGACGAAGGGCAGCCTCAAGGAAATACCGATCCCGCAGGATCTTTCCGACGAGCTTCTCGTCTGGAGGGAGGTCTGTCAGGAGGGGTACGACAAGAGGAAGCCGAGTCGGGGTAAGAACAAGGACAGATATGGATTGCCGCCATCCGACCCGGAGGCGTTCATCTTTCCTGGCCGGTTCGGTTCGTTCATGGACCCGAGCAACTATCGCAAGCGAGTTCTACACAAGCTGGCTGAAGACCTCGGCTTACCGAAGCTCAACTTTCAGGTCATCCGTCGCACCATCGCGACGTTGGCCCAGAGGAAGGGCACGGTCAAGGATGTTCAGGGAGTCATGCGGCACACCCGTGTCGCAACTACGACCGACATCTATATGCAGGAGATTGCGGAGGGAGTACGCGCAACTGTCGACTCCATCCACGAAGAGCTCGACGGCACGATGAAGAAGCTGGCCGGCAAGGTAGGCCCGCAGACAGCAACGACAGCATCCGCGTTGGTGAATTAGCGCGGGCGAAAATTGTTGGCGATGAACTCGAAGCGAGGCTTCAGAAGGGAGGCGAACGATGACTGGCATAGTTGAGCAACGAGGCAAATTGAGATTTGCTACCAAGTTGCTACCAAACTGTTTTTGGGGAGTCCGCTATGTTGTTGAAATAATTGGTGGACCTGATCGGGATCGAACCGATGACCTCTTCCATGCCATGGAGTGATTCCAAGGCTAACTTATAGACGGCAAAGGCGTTATGAACCGGAATAACCGGTAAAACCGGCCCAGTGGGCGCTCTTTGCGACAAGAATGCGACAAACTTTTGCCAAGCGGAGCATGGGCTGGCCCGTGGGGGACCAGCCTAAAACTTCTCGGGGATAGCGCTCCGAAGGGTTTCACGGAAGGCAACTCCTGTTTGGGTTCTCCCTTCCTTTGTGCCGCTAATAGGCGTCCAGCTTATTAGCGATTATGATGAATAACGAAAATAGCTCTTCCGGCTATTTTCGCATCTGCCTCTATGACCGATATCCGCGACAGTCCCGGCAAGCGAGTTTCACTGGGTGCCTATTCGGCATTTGTGCCTGCCCCTTTGCCACCGACCTTGGAGTGGACACCCCGTCTCATCGGCGTTCTCTCCGAAGCCGTCGACTCGTCGGCAGACTAGCCGGTGAGGGCGGTCGGCTGCCAAACCCTCACATCCTGATGCGCCCCTTCGTGCGCCGAGAGGCTGTGCTGTCGAGCAAGATCGAGGGTACACAGGCCACCCTCGGCGAACTGTTGGCGGCCGAAGCGGGGGCCGTGGTGGAGCGCAGCCCTGAAGACTTGCGCGAGGTCGGTAATTACGTGGTTGCCCTGGAACATGGCATCTCACTGCTCAAAGAGCTTCCACTCTGTGCCCGGGTGGTTCGAGAACTGCACGAAAAGCTGATGGAGGGGGCAAGAGGGCAGCATGCGACGCCGGGCCTTTTCCGAACAACTCAGAACTGGATCGGCAAGCCGGGCAGTACGCCGACAACCGCCAGTTTCATCCCTCCTCCGCCGGGTGAAGTGGAACCGTGCCTAGCCGCCTGGGAGACATTCCTCCACGTATCAGACCTTCCGCCCCTCGTAACCATTGCGCTCGCCCATTACCAATTCGAAGCGATCCATCCCTTTCTTGACGGTAATGGTCGGGTGGGGCGGCTGCTTATCACGCTTTTTCTGATTGAGCGGAAGATCCTCCCGACGCCGTTGCTGTATCTCTCCGCGTTTTTCGAGGCCGCGCGACGAGACTACTACGAAGGGCTACGCGGCGTGAGTGCGCGCGGCGCATGGCAGGACTGGCTGGAGTATTTCCTGCTCGGGGTAGCGCGCACATCCGAAGATGCTCTCAATCGGGCGGCTCGTATCAATGATCTACTCGTGGACTGGCGGAACAAACTCGCGGGTCAGTCGACCACCACTCCGCTGCGCCTAGTCGAGCTGCTGGCAGCCAATCCCTTCCTGACGATCACCGGCGCATCCAGTCAACTAAACCTGGCCTTTACCACTGCGCAGCGTGCGATTGAGCGTTTGGAGCAGCACGGCATTGTGCAGAAGGTTTCCGATGCGAAACGTGATCGCGTTTACTGTGCGCGGGCGCTACTCGACATTCTTGAAGAACCAGCTCACCTTACTCTGGATGGCACCGAATCGGTTACGGCGAATGGTTAGTGGAGCGGCTTGCCCGGAGTTTGACTCAGCGATGGATGTGGATTCGTGTCTAGCTTGAATTGAGAGACAGATTCTCTCAACACTATTGAAAGAATCTGTCATGCTGCTTTAGCAAGTGCCTGCAAGGCCTTTGTCCGTGAACTCGTGGTGCAAGGGCCAAGCCGAGAGCGATCATGGGGACGTTGGCGTATCCATCTATTTCAGCGATGGCACACGCATCCACATCGATCTGACGCCGCAACCTTCATGCCAAGTTTCGATTCTTCGCGACGAGGACGGCACCGACAAAATCCTTAATAACTATCCGCGAACGCTCTTGATGCCATCACCCGAGTAGTCGGCCTGAATTCGGATCATACGTCAGATGACCCGAACCAGAACTGCTTAGCTTAGTTCGGCCTCACGCGGCGTTGCGCGAGCAAAGTCTGCGCAGCAACGTAGCTCATTTGCGCGGTTCCGGATTCGAGGGTGGGCGGCAAACGTGGTGCGTTGTCCACCAACGGCAACTGCGCAAACAGCCGAATACTCCGGACACTCAACTGCAAGCTGTGGGTGAGGCCGCGATAGAAGTCGCTGGTATCGTTCGATGGAATGACATGCTGATAGGGGCGAAGCACGTCAAGCGCGCCCGGACTCATCCGCGATAGCATCTTGGCAATCGCCGGGTCAATCGAAGTTGCTAGCACCGCCGCTTCCTCCGGCCCTATCTGAAAAGGATCGAGGCGATGAAGACACCCCGCGCGAGGCATTGCATTCTCCCATTCATGCGCTGCTGGCAACGCGAGTTCGGGGTAAAGTTCGAAATACAACTTTGCGCTTACGCCGGCCAAGAAGATATGGACAACCCCGAGAACCGTCATCGTCTCCGAATCATCCGCAGCGTAGAGTGTGTCCATACTCGCGAGAGTGAGCCGGAAACCGTGAGTTTCACCGCGGTAGTAATCCTGTGATTCGTTCGAGGGAATATGGTGAAACCAGTTCTTCTCAAGGTAGTAAAGAATCCAAACGTCTGCTGGACAGTTGCGGATCGCACGTTCGACCGTGTCGAGTCGAGAAATGGACGCTCTGAGATCGGCTTTCAAAATCACGCTGGTCGGAGGGTGAATACGGACGTAAAGAATCATGCGTCCTTCCACGACGTTCCACAGCGGCAAATGGGGCGCGGCTTGCTTCCGTTGCAGCATCCACTCGACCAGGCGCTCAGCGGCTAGCAACAGGTCTGTTGTTACAAACGTCTCAAAGGAGAAGGGATAAACGCCAACCTCCAACGCCAAGTCCGCAGGCTCCCCACTGACGACAACGACACTGACGTTCCAAGTTTGGCCAACCTCAAGCGAATAGCCTGTCTCGTGCATGTGCTGCGCAGCCGAGAGCGCCGGACCATATTTGCGAGCGAACGCCTCTTCGTTCGTCATAATCGCCTCGTCATCCATTACCAGATTTCGGGGAAATTGGTATGGATGGATGCTACAAAGTCTAAACCCTGACGGCGTTCCTGTTGCCGAAATTCCAATTGGCTGGACAGCGGAATGAGGAAGAATGCCACGAATTTTGGAAATAACACCCCATCGTGGGAGAGCGCCGAGGATTCGGTAACCTCAGTGGAGGGGAGCATGACAACCAGGATCGGAGTTCAGACAGTATGTAAGGTGCAGGGAGAAGCCAGTAAGGGGGTCCGTCCAGAGTGAGGACGACGAGGCTCCCCGCACCGGTCGTACGCCGCTTTCGAATCATGTCGTTCCCACGCTCGTCTTGAGGAAGAACTATGACCGCGTCCCTTGAAATGAATCGCCCGCGCGAATGCATGACCGACGACTCGGAGAAACTGCGTAGCGAGGGTCGTAATCGTCGGTCCACGATGGGTCCACGGCCGTTTTGGGGTATTTCCGCTAAGTCTTTTGGAATGATTGGCGTCCCCGACGGGATTCGAGCCGGCAATAACTTACCTGAC
>Ga0302150_10000492_pt1 | contig 16666 bp, 15 predicted proteins | sample I_Bog_N1_2_FD_198635 | JGI IMG/M metagenome (GOLD analysis project Ga0302150, IMG submission 198635) | Peat permafrost microbial communities from Stordalen Mire near Abisko, Sweden - I_Bog_N1_2 | ecosystem: Environmental > Terrestrial > Soil > Wetlands > Peat | place: Sweden: Abisko, Stordalen... | reverse complement strand
GTCGGGAACATAATCGACATGAAGAAGCTCGTCGCCAGCAGGCAATAGACTCCCGCCTGCCCCGGACGCAGCGCCGCCAACGTCACAATCGTCACGTTGATTACCGCAAACACCCCCATCAGCTTCTCCGCCTGGAACACACGCATCAGCAGCGTCGACACAAACCGGCCCGCCGTAAACGCCGCCAGTGCTCCCGTCAGCCAGAAACCTGCACTCCGCTCCGTCGCCCCCGTATACATCTGCACATAGCTGATCAGGTAGCTCCACATCCCCACCTGCGCACCCACGTACAAGAACTGCGCCCCCACCGCCCACACAAAATGCTTCCGCTTCCACAGCGGCAGCGAGTGGTCCGTCTTCTCCTCCGCCTCCGAGTGGTCCATCCCCGCATGAGGAAACTTCGCCCGCGCAATCAGCGCCGCCCACAGCAGCACAACGCAACCCAGCACCAGGTACGGCACCACCACACGCAGAGTCTCCCCGCGCAGGTACGCCGGGTACGTATGCGCCGCCTGCATCGCGGCCACCTGCGCCGGCTTCAGCTCCACTCCCGAAAAAATGAACCGCGACCCAATCAGCACCGCCGATATTGACCCCAGCGGATTGAATGCCTGCGAAAAATTCAGCCTCTGCTCCGCATTCGTCGCCGAACCCACCTGCACAATAAACGGGCTCGCCGCCGTCTCCAGAAACGCCAGCCCGCACGCAATCACAAACAGGGCCGTCAAAAAGAACCAGTACTGCGACACGATCGCCGCCGGCCAGAACAGGAAACAACCCACCCCGTACGTGCACAGCCCCGTCAGAATCCCCGCCTTGTACCCAAACCGGCGCATCATCTGCCCGGCCGGTATCGCCAGCAGAAAATACCCCAGGTAAAACGCCGACTGCACCAGCGCCGCCTGCAACCGCGTTATCTCAAACGACTTCATGAACTGCCGTATCAAAATGTCGTTCAGGTTATTCGGCACGCCCCACAGAAAAAACAGCGCCGTCACCAGCACAAACGGAATCAGCCGGTCCTTCGGAACCAGCGGTTGACGCCCCTCATCCACACTCGACCCATTCACAGCAGCAACTGAAATCTGCACTCTCTCTCCGTCTTGCTCGGTTTAGAACTTCAACTCATACGCGGCAATGGCTGTACCGCCCATCACCCAACTCTGTTCCTCTGCGCTCAACTCCCCCACAAACCCCAGTACCACCTCAAGCCAGCGCCCATAGCTCGCCGCCACCCTACACACCGGCCAGTCCGACCCAAACATCAGCCGCTCCGCCCCAAACGCCTCCAGCGCCGTCTCCACGTAAGGCCACAACTGCGCCTCCGTCCATCCCCCAAAATCCGCCTCCGTCACCATCCCGCTCAGCTTGCAACACACATTCCCCCGTCGCCCCAGATCCAGCATCTGGCTCCGCCACGGCTCCAGCACTCCGTCCCCAATCCGCGGCTTCGCCACATGGTCCACCACAAACTTCTGCCCCGGATGCCGGTCAATCAGAGCAATTGCCGCCCCCAACTGCCGCTCCAAAACCAGCACGTCGTACGTCAGCCCAAATCCCTTCAGCAGCCCCAGCCCGCGGTTGAAATCCTCCCGCGCAAAGTACGCATCCGCCTCTGCCTGCAGCACATGCCGCACGCCCTTCAGCTTCGCTTGGCCGTTATACCGTTCCAGCACAGCGCCCACGCCCTCATCCACCAGCGGAACCCAGCCCACCACCCCGGCTATCCACGCATTCTCCGCCGCCAGCCCCAGCAGCCAGTCCGTCTCCTCCAGGCTCTGCCTCGCCTGCACCACCACCGTCGCGTCCACGCCCGCCGCATCCAGCTCCGGCCGCAGATCTCCGGGCACAAAATCCCTCCGGATCGCCCCCATCTCATCCGAAATCCAACCAAACTCCCCGGCGTCATACCGCCAGAAGTGCTGGTGCGCATCCACTGTCTTCCCCGCCATCGCTCGTCCCGCTCTCTGCTAATTTCCCCGCAATCCTATCCAATCCCCCCATCCCTTGGCTATGCTGGTGTGCGTTGCACCTACGGCCTCGCCGAGGTCGCCAAATCCCAAGGAGTCGCCCCCATGTTCGCTCTCCCCAAGTTCGTCAGACTCACCCTCCTCGCCGCACTCCTCCTCGCCACCCTCCCCGCCTTCCCCCGCGACCGCTGGACCCCCCAGCAGGCCAACGCCTGGTACGCCCAACAGCCCTTCCTCACCGGTGCCAACTACCTTCCCTCCAACGCCATCAACCAGCTCGAAATGTGGCAGGCCGACTCCTTTGACCCCGTCACCATCGACCGCGAACTCGGCTGGGCCCAGGGCCTCGGCATGAAGACCATGCGCGTCTTCCTCCACGACCTCCTCTGGCAGCAGGACTCCGCCGGCTTCACCGCCCGCATCAACACCTTCCTCACCATCGCCGACAAACACCACATCCGCCCCATCTTCGTCTTCTTTGACTCCTGTTGGGACCCCAACCCCAAACTCGGCCCCCAGCACCCGCCCATCCCCGGCGTACACAACTCCGGCTGGGTCCAGAGCCCCGGCCGCACCGCACTCATGGACCCCACCCAGGAACCCCGGCTCAAGGCCTACGTCACCGGCGTCATCGGCGCCTTCGCAAACGACAAACGCATCCTCGCCTGGGATCTCTGGAATGAGCCAGACGGCACCAACGGAAACTCCTACCATCGCGAAGATCCGCCCCAGAAAGTCGAGCGCGTCGGCGTTCTCCTGCCCCAAGTCTTCGACTGGGCACGCTCCGCAAACCCCTCACAGCCACTCACCAGCGGCCTCTTTCAAAGCGACTGGTCCTCGCTCGACACCATGAACAACGTCGCCCGCATCCAAGCCACCCAAAGCGACATCATCACCTTCCACAACTACAGCTGGCCTGAGGACTTTGAAGCCGCCGTCGTCAACCTCGAAAAACTCGGCCGCCCCATCATCTGCACCGAGTACATGGCCCGCGGCGCTGGCTCCACCTTTGACGCCATCCTGCCCGTCGCCTACAAACACCACGCCGGCGCCATCAATTGGGGCTTCGTCCAGGGCAAAGAACAAACCGAACTCCCCTGGGACTCCTGGGAAAAGCCTTACGTCAACGCTCCCCCCGTCGTCTGGCATCACGACGTCCTCTACCCCGACGGACACCCCTACCGCCAGCGCGAAGCCGACCTCCTCCGCGAATACAACTCCAAACCCTGACGCCACATCCAACACCAGCAGTCTATGAAAAACATCTACATCGCCGCCTACCACCAGTCCGAGTTCGGCAAACTGGGCCACCTCACCCAGGAGCAGATGCTCGCCGCCGCCACCGCCGGCGTCTGCTCCCAACTCGGCATCACCGCCGCACTCCTCGACTCCGCCTCCATCGCCGCCGTCTGCTCCGCCGCGCTCCACCAGCAGGGGCTTCTCTCCGGACTCCTCGCCTCCGTCCCTGGCCTCGCCTCCAAGCCCATCGACACAGTCGAAAACGCCTGCGCCTCCGGCGGCAGCGCAATCCTCAACGGCATCGCCCGCCTCCAGGCCGGCATGGGCGAAACTGCCCTAGCCGTCGGCATCGAAAAAATGCGCGACAGCTACGGCCGCGCCGACGGAAAACTCGTCGGCGAAGCCCTCGGTTACTTCTCCCACCCCGACGAACGCCCCGGAAAAACCTTCGTCTTCCCCCACATCTTCGCCGAAATCATGCGGCAGTACATGGCCGCGTGGGCCGTATCAGAGGCCGACCTCGCCGCCATCGCCGTACACGAGTACGCCAACGCACACCACAACCCCTTCGCCCAAATGCGCGACATCCCCCTCACTCTCGATCAGGCCACCACCATCGCCGGCCCCAACCGCTACCTCGTCGACGGCCTGCCGCTCAAAACCTACGACTGCTCCCAAATCTCCGACGGATACGCCGCCATCATCCTGGCCACCGAAGCCGGTCTCGCCCGCCTCGGCCTCCAACCCCACTCCTGCGTCCAGATCCTCGGCTGGGCCGCCGCCGTTGACCCCCTCCAGCCAGCCCTCCGCAGCGTCCTCCAGCCCCCCGGCGCATACCACGCCATGAACTCCGCCTACCGTATGGCCGGCGTCACCCCGGCCCAAATCCAGGTCGCTGAAATCCACGACTGCTTCACCGTCATGGCCGCACTCGGCACAGAAATCCTCGGCAAAGCCCGCCCCGGCCACGGCACCGACTACTGGTCGGAAGGCCTCGCCTCTCCCTCCGGCGACTGCGGCATCAACACCTCCGGCGGACTCATCGCCAAGGGCCACCCCGTCGGCGCAACAGGCATCGCCATGGTCGGCTGGGCCGCCCAGCAACTCCTCCACAAAGTCCCCCAAAAGCTCCAGGTCCCAAACCCCGAATTCGCCGCCACTTTCAACATCGGCGGCCCCCTCTGCGCCTCCGTCTCCACCGTCCTCCGCGCTCCCCAATAGCTCCCAGCCATCCGGTCTCTCGAGCGCGTCCCCCAACCAATCAGAACTCTGGCCCGGGATCCAGGCTCAATGAGCAGGATGATCCTTTCGCTACCGCGAAGGACTCCCAAAGCGACGCATCAAGACACGGCTCTCTTCACCAGCGCGACAATCCTCGCCTCCACTTCGGCAGTCAACTCCTTCAGCGCAAAGGCAACGGGCCACAATGCCCCATCGTCCAGATTCGCTTTATCGCTGAAGCCGAGCGTCGCGTATCTCACCTTGAATTTATCCGCGGCTTGGAAAAAACAGACGACATTCCCGTCCTTCGCGTAGGCCGGCATTCCGTACCAGGTTCGAGGCGTCAGGCCTGGGGCGCTGGCTTTGATCAGGGCATGCAGCCGCTCGGCCTTGCTGCGATCCGGTTCTGGCATCTCGGCGATCTTCGTCCGTACGTCACCTTCCCCATCCGCCCCCTTGGCGCTCGGACCTCGGCGCGATTCCGCTCTCACCTCGCCGGCGCGCTCCTTCATTGCGGCCCGTTCCTCCGCCGTGAATCCCGCAACCGACTTGCCAGTCACGGTGGCGCCCCGGGTGGACTTCTGAGCTTCCTTCTTCGGGCTCATACTACCTCCCCTTCTGCAACCCGGAGGCAACCCGGCGCTGCACAGCAAGCATATTTCGGCCAGCGTCAAGTCGCCAACCCCCGGACCTTGCGCCCAGCAGCCTCACCCCTGCACAGCATCACAAACGCCTTCCCTTGCCCTGGCAAAACAGCGTCTAATCAGAAGATCATTCCATTCCTTCCAGGAAAGGCTCTCCATCATGAATTGGCCATGGCTTCTGTCCTACTTCTTCGCCGGCGTATTCGCGGCGAACGCCATTCCTCACCTTGTCTCCGGCACCATGGGACACCCCTTTCAAACTCCCTTTGCCAAACCCTCCGGCCAGGGGCTTTCCTCTTCAACCGTCAACGTTGTTTGGGGATTCTTCAACGCGCTCGTTGGATACCTGCTCCTCGCCCTCGTTGGTACGTTCCATCCGCGAGTGACAACCCACATCCTCGCCTTCGGCCTCGGCGCGCTGCTGATCAGCATCTTTTCGGCACGTCATTTCGGCCAGTTCCATGGGGGCAACGCGCCGCCGCGCACCTGAGGGAACCCAGTGTCCCCCACATTTCGCTCCACACCCTCCGGTAAGACCCGCGTGGCATAATGCCTGTACTTCAGAAAGGCCTGAAACGAATGCTCTCCAGGCGCAGGTTCGTCCATCACTCGGCTATCGGCGCGGCCATCCTTGCCTCTCCGCTTGCAACGCCATTGCTCCATGCCGCTGCCCAGCACCCAGCCCAGCCCCTCCGCTTTGGCATCAACTACACCCCCCGCAAACACTGGTGGTTCTGCTGGCTCGACTGGGACCAGCAATCCATCCAGGAGGACCTCCACGCCATCGCCGCCCTCGGCATGGATCACATCCGCATCCAACTGCTCTGGTCCCTCTTCCAGCCCGGCATCGCCTCCGTCAGCGAACGCCTTCTCGCCAACCTCCACGCCCTGCTCGACGCCGCCAACCGCGCCGGCCTCGATGTCGAAGTCACTGTCCTCAACGGCTGGATGAGCGGCCTCTCCTTCCTCCCTGCCTGGGTCGATCCCCTCGCCCGCCCTGAAAACGGCGACGACCGCAACATCTTCACCTCCCGCCCCATCATCGATGCCGAAAAGCTACTCTTCCGCCGCATCGCCGACACCATCGGCAACCATCCCCGCTTCCTCGGCTTCGACATCGGCAACGAGCTCGGCGTCCTCCAGGCCATCAACAACCCCGTCACTCCCGCACAAGCCGACGCCTGGGCCGCGGAAATCCTCGCCTACTGCGCCCAAATCGCCCCCGGCCGCTTCCACGTCAACGGCGCCGACCACTCCCACTGGTTCGCCGACTTCGGCTTCACCCGCGCCGGCCTCGCCTCCACCGGCTCCGCCACCGTCATCCACTCCTACATTTACTTCGACGGAGTCCTCGACCGCTTCCGCTACTCCGACCCCGCCGCCATCCACCTCGCCGAGTACGAGGTCGAGCTCGCCGCCGCCTACGCCTCGGACCCCGCCCGCCGCGTCTGGGTCGAAGAAACCGGCATCGGCAACAAGGAGATGCCCGAAGCTTTCAAGCCTCAGTTCATGGAGCAGTCCGTCCACGCCATCGCCTCCACCGGCCAGGCCTGGGGCATCACCTGGTGGTGCTCCCACGACATCGACCCAGCCATCAAAGACTTCAGCGACTACGAATACGGCCTGGGACTCCTCGACCTGAACAACCGCCCCAAACCCATGGGACGCCAGTTCGCTGCACTCGCCGCCGAATTCCGCAAAAATCCACCCGTTCCGCTGGACCGCCCCCTAGCCCTCGTCATTCCCGACACCGGCCTCACCACCAAACCCTGGCCCTCTGACTGGACCTTCGCCGCCGCTTGGATGAAGCTCCTCAACGACGGCCATCGCCCCGCCATCGTCCTCGCCAGCCGCGCTCAGGACCAGGCCTACCTCCAACAGCGCGGCATCCGCCAACTCGTCCCAATCAAACCCTGACCCACAAACTGCAAGGGCCCCGCCGCAGCGGAGCCCTCGTCTTGAACCCAGTCAAAGCAACTACCCCAGCGCAATCCACTGCCCCAGCAGGTTCGGGAACAACCCCATCCCCACCACGCCCAGAGCAATCAGCACCAGCGCAAACAGCTCAATCCAGTGCGTCTCAAGCGGCACTTCCGTCGTCCCCTTCACCACGTAAACCCGCTTCAAAACCTGCAGGTAGTAGTACAGGGAAACCGCGCTCGCGCCCAACGCCAGAATCACCATCGCCAGGCTCCACAACGTTGCCGTCGGAGCTCGAAGCACTGCCGCAAACAGGTTGAACTTCGCCCAGAATCCCACCAGCGGCGGAATCCCAGCCAGCGACAGCAGGTACACCAGCATCGTTCCAGCCAGCAGAGGATTCCGCCTCGCCAGCCCCGCAAACGCATCCAGACGGTCGCTCCCCGTGCCCCGCTCCACAATCGCCACCACGCCAAACGCACCCACCGTCGTCACCGAGTACGTCAGCGCGTAATACAGCACCGCTCCCCCGCTCGCCGTCGTGTGCGCCGCAATCCCCAGCAGCATATATCCCGCATGGGCAATCGCCGAGTACGCCAGCAGCCGCCGAACGCTCGTCTGCACCAGCGCCCCCAGGTTGCCCAGTATCACTGAAGCCCCGGCCATCCACAGCAGCACCACCACCCACGAAACACCCCTCTGCTCAGCTCCCGCCGGAACCAGCGCCGCCGTCACCGCCACCAGCACAGAGAAGCTCGCCACCTTCGATCCCGACGCAATCAGTGCCGCCACCGGTGCCGGAGCGCCCTGGTACGTGTCCGGAGCCCACAGGTGGAACGGCACCGCCGCCACCTTGAATCCCAGCCCCACCGCCACCAGAACCAGCGCCACCACCAGCAGCGGCGTCAGTCCGCCGCCCGTAATCGATGCCGCAATTCCCGCCAGGCTCGTCGTCCCCGTCAAACCGTACAGGTAGCTGAAGCCAAACAGCAGAAACGCCGCCGACATCCCCCCAAACAGGTAATACTTCAGCGCCGCCTCAGACGACTCCGCCCGGTGCTTGTTGAACGCCGCCAGCACATACAAGGACAAGCTCAGCAGCTCCAGCGCCACAAAAATCACCAGCAGATCCCTGGCCGCCGCCACCAGCATCATGCCCGTAGTAGCCAGCAGCACCAGCGCCACAAACTCGCCCGGATTCCGCGAAAACTCCGACCGCACCGACAGCAGCAGCACCAGCGCCGACAGCACCAGTATCCCCGCCTGCGCCACAAACACCGTGGGCGTCGCCACCAGCGCATCACCCCACGCAGCCTGCACCGGATGACTCAACAGCCATCCCAGCGCCGCCAGGCAACCCACCACCCCAAACGCCGCGACCGAAGCGGTCCGCAACGCCTGCGTGCTCTTCCTCAGGATACCCAGATCGAGCACCAGAACCAGCAGCGAAACCGCCTCCAGAATCGACTCCGGCAACGTGAGGCTGAAAAGATTTTGAAAGTTCGCGCCGTTCATCAGCGGCCTCCCGCAACAAGTATGTGAGGCAGCGCCTGCACCGCCGGCGTTATCACGTCCAGCAACAATCTCGGCATCAAGCCAACCAGCAGGCTCGTGCCCGTCAGCAGCAGCACGCCCGCCCACTCCGCCCAGCTGATCGGCGCGTAATCAGGATGAGACTCTTCCACCACCGCCGCTGGCGCATCACTCAAAAACACCTTCTGCAGCGCCCGCCACGTATACGCCACACCCACCACCAACCCCACGCCGGCCACCACCGCAAACCACGGGAAGGCCTGCCACGCGCCCATCAGCACCTGCAGCTCAGCCACAAATCCCGAAAAGCCCGGCAACCCCATCGATGCCATCCCGGCCAGAATAAACACCACCGCCGCAAACGGCAGCCGCTTGCCCAGGTTCAGCTTCCCCAGCACCCCCAGGTCCCGCGTATGCGTCCGCTCGTACACAATGCAGCCCACCACCGCGAACAACAGCCCGGCCAGCACACCGTGCGAAAACATCTGCAGCACCGCGCCGTCCAGACCCACCTGCGTCAAGGTCATCAGGCCCAGCAGCACCAGGCCCATGTGGCTCACGCTCGAGTAGCCAATCACAAACTTGAAGTCGTTCTGCACCAGAGCCACCGCCGCGCCATACACAATGCCAATCACAGCCAGCAGCGCAAACACCGTCCGCCACGAGCCAATCCCCATCAGCGACCAGCCCCACGGATCAAGACCATGCGGGAAAACCGTCATCGCCACCCGCAGGCACCCATACGCGCCCAGCTTCATCACCACGCCCGCCAGCAGCATCGACGCCGCCGTCGGCGCCGCCACATGGCCCGTCGGAGCCCACGTATGGAACGGCCACATGCCCGCCAGAATCGCAAATCCCGTAAACACCAGCGGGAACGCCCACATCTGGAAGCTCACCGGATACGGATACGCCGCCAGCACATGCAGGTCCATCGAGTGCGCGCCCGATGTCACATACGCCGCCAGCAGACCCACCAGCACCATCGCCGACCCGATAAACGAGTACAGCGCCAGCTTCATCGCCGCATACTCCCGCCGCGTCGATCCCCAGATCGCGATCAGGAAGTACTTCGGCACAATCGCAATCTCGTAAAACACAAACAGCAGGAACAGATCAACCGACAGAAACACCCCGTACACGCCCCCGATCAGCGCCAGGAAGAACGCGAAAAACTCGCTCGTCCGCTCGCTCACCGTCCACGAAAACAGGATTCCCGCCACCGCCGCCAACCCCGTCAGCAGCACCAGCACCCGGCTGATCCCGTCCGCGGCAAGCGTGTAATGGATCCCCATCGACGGTATCCACGCCAGGTTCGCCACCGCCACCGGCCCGGATGCTCCGGCCTGCACAAACGCGGCCAGCCCCACCGCCAGTCCGGCCACAGCAACCAGCAGCGCAAACACCCGCGCAAATCCGGCGGCCACTCGCGGCATCAACGCCAGCAAAAGGGCGCCCGCAAACGAAATGTAAATGGTATATGCGAGCATTAGAATCTCCACCCCGCCAGCCAGTGCACCACTGTGGGATTCACCACCGAAAGAATCAACTGCGGGCCCAGTCCAAGCATCAGCATCAGCGTCAGTACCGGCGCCAACCCAAATCGCTCAGCCCGCGTCAGGTCCTTGAAGCCAGACCACTTCTCGTTCAAGGGGCCGGCAAACACCTTCTGGATCACCGTCAAAATCACCGCCGCCGTAATCAGAAGCCCCAGCACCGCAACCGTTGCTGCCTGCCAGGCCAGCGGGAAAATTCCCCGGAAAATCAGAAACTCACTCACAAAGCCATTCAGCCCCGGCAACCCCAGCGACGAAAACAGCGCAATGCCCATCATCCCGCAGAAGATCGGTGCCACCTTGCGCAGCCCCCCAAATCCATCCACCGCCAGCACTCCGCCCGAGCGTTCTTCCAGCAGCGCCAGGAACCAGAACAGCGCCGCCGCCGTCAACCCGTGGTTCAACATCTGCAGCACCACGCCATCCAGCGCCGCCGCCTTGCTCAATGTCAGCGCCGGGTCACCGGCAGCCGGCAGCATCACCGCAAATATCGCCACCAGGCAATACCCCAGGTGATTCACTGACGAGTACGCAAACACACGTTTCAAATCCTTCTGCACCGCCGCGGCCCACGCTCCAGCCACCACCGTCAGCACCGCAAGCGCCAGCAGCTCCGTCCGCACCTGCGCCAGCTCATGCCCAAAAATCGGCAGCGCCAGCCGCAACAGGCCATACACGCCCATCTTTGACATCGCGCCCGTCAGCAGCATCGTTACCGCCGTCGGAGCCTCCGCATAGGCCGCAGGCAGCCACGTATGGAACGGCATCAGCGGCACTTTCACCGCAAATCCCAGCAGCACTCCCAACGCCATCCACAGGGCCACAGGCCCCAGGTGCGCCGTAATCATCGGTTCCAGTGTGCCCAGCGCGGCCAACTGCGCCAGCCCCTCAAAATCCATCGATCCGGTCGCCACATACAGCGCCAAAAACGACAGCAGAAGCGCCACCGAACCCACCATCGTGTACACAAAAAACTGCGTCGCCGCCGGCCCGCGCTTCGACCCGCCCCATAGCTTGATCAGAAAGAATGCCGGTATCAGGCTCAGTTCCCAGTACAAAAACCAATGGAAGAAATTCAGCGCCGTAAACGTCCCGATCAGCCCCGACTCCAGCAGCAGCATCAGGCCAAAATACAGCCCCGGATTCCCCGTCACCTTCCGCGACGCGGCCACCGCCATCAGCGTCACCAGTGCCGACAGAATCAGCATCAGCGCGCCCAGGCCATCCACCCCCACGTGATACTCAATGCCCAGGCTCGGCACCCACGACGTGCGCTCCACCAGCGACATCTGCCCGGTGCCATCCACCAGGAACCAAACCCGCATCGCGAGGCCAAAAGACACAAGGGCCACCATCGACGCCAGCAGCCGCGCCCGCTTCCCACTGAACAAGGCAACCAAGGCGCCTAGTGCGGGCAGAACCGTCAACACACTCAAAATATTGTTCATAGCCGCACCTGCCCACTTACCGCGCTGGCCAACAACGCCAGCCCCGCCAGCACCAGCACCCCAAACGCCAGCAGCCGCAGATACCCCGGCGAACGTCCCGCCTGCAGCCACGCCAGCACTCCGCCGCCGGTCACCAGTTCCTCGCAGCCCTTGTCAAAGCTGCCATCAATCCACTTGGTGTCCACAGCCTTGTTCACCCTGCCCAACTCGCGGAAGCCGCCGGCCACCAGCGCTACCAGCCCGCCCCAGACCGCCGTGTCCAGCCAGCCAGACAACCCCGCCAGCCACCCATACCAGCGCAGCACCGTCACTCCGTACAACTCGTCAAAATACAACCGATGCGCCAGCCACCCAAAAGGCGTCGGCAGCGCCCGCTCCACCGGATCCAGAGCCTCGGCCGTCTCCCGCGGCTTGCTGCCGTAGAGCATCCAGCCCAACCCCAGCCCCGCGAACACAATCAGCGACGCCACGCCCATCAGCGGCAGCAGTCCCGGCTCGGCAAATCCAGCCCAGTCAAACGGCACTGCCCGGCTCTCCAGAAATCCCGTAAACCACGGCCACGCCGGCGTCCCAAGCACGCCCAGCACCACCGCGAAAAACGCCAATATCCCCAACGGAGCCGTCATCACCAGCGGACTCTCGTGCGCATGGCCATCTCCGCGCCACTTGCCGAAGAACACCAGCGCAATCTGCCGCGTCATGTAGAACGCCGTCAGCAGCGCGCCCGTCAGCAGCATCCAGAACGGTCCCTGCGAACCCACCCAGTTGTGCGCCGAGCCCACGATCGCGTCCTTGCTCCAGAATCCCGAAAAGAAGATCGGGAACCCGCTCAACGCCAGCATGCCCACCATGTACGTATAGAACGTGGCCGGCATCTCCTTGCGCAGTCCGCCCATCGTGCGAATATCCTGCTCGTCGTGGCAGCCGTGAATCACCGACCCAGCCCCCAGGAACAGCAGCGCCTTGAAGAACGCATGCGTAATCAGGTGGAACATCCCCACCGCCACCCCGCCCGTCGCCAAACCCACCATCATGTAGCCCAGTTGAGACACCGTCGAGTAGGCCAGGATACGCTTGATATCGTTCTGCGCCATCGCCACCAGGGCGCCATACAGAGCCGTCGCAGCTCCTATCCAGGCCACCACCGTCAGCGCCACAGTCGTCTGTCCCGGTCCCGCGCCCGCATCCATCAGCGGATAAACACGCGCCACCAGGTACACGCCTGCGGCCACCATCGTCGCCGCGTGAATCAATGCAGAAACCGGCGTCGGACCCTCCATCGCGTCCGGCAGCCAAACGTGCAGCGGAATCTGCCCGCTCTTGCCCGCCGCCCCGGCAAATATCAGCAGCGCAATCCCGCCCGCCGCCGTCAGCCCAAGCGCGCCCGGCTGGCTCAGCAGCACCTTCAAGGCGCCCGACTCAATCGCGCCCGCGCCGTAGTTGTAAAACAGCGTCGTTCCCGTCTGCGCAAACAGCCACGCAATCCCCAGCAGAAAGAAAATATCGCCAATCCGGGTCGTCAGGAAGGCCTTCTTTGCCGCCGCGGCCGCCGCCGGTTTGAAATACCAAAATCCGATCAGCAAATACGACGTCAGACCCACTATCTCCCAGCACATGAACAGCAGCAGCAAACTGTTGGCGATAATCACCCCCAGCATGCCTCCCGCAAACAGCGCCAGAAAACAGAAGAACCGCGTAAAGTTCACGTCGTGCGCCATGTACCCGACCGAGTAGATGAAGATCAGCAACCCCACAAAGGTCACCATCACTAGCATCACCGCCGCCAGCGGATCCAGCACCCAACCCAGTTGCACCGAACTCGCACCCATCGACAGCCAGTCGAAGTTCAGCACATACCGCGTCTCAGTTCCCGCGTGCCAGCTCAGCAGCACACGCGAAAACGCGCACAGCGCCAGCAGGAACGACGCGAACATCGACCCGATCGCCAGCCCCGCCGCCGCCTTCTTGTACGGCTGCTTCAACAGCGCAATCAGCCCCGCCGCCGCCATCGGCAGCGCCGGAATCAGCCACAGATTCCGCACAATCCACGGCTGGCAGCACGCCAGCACCGCGCCCATCTGCGGCTCCACCAGCGCACTCATCAGGGATGCACAACTTGCAATCATCATTCCGTCATCCCTTCATCCGCGTCATCGCATCCAGATCAGCCGTCCGCGAATGGCGATGATACGCAATCACCAGCCCCAGCCCAACCGCCGCCTCAGCCGCCGCAACCGCAATCGAGAAAATCGCAAACATCATGCCCGTCAGCGCCTCCGGATGAGGCCCAAAGCGCCAGAAGGCAATCAAATTCAAATTCGCCGCATTCAGCATCAGCTCTATGCCAATCAGCACCAGGATCGCCGCGCGTCGCGTCAACGCAATCCCCAGTCCAATCGCAAACACCAGCGCTGCCAGCAGCAGGTACGCCGCAAGAGGAGTCATCGTCCATCCTCCTTCGTCTTGCCTTCCGGCATCGCCACAATCACCGCCCCAATCAAGGACACCGTCAGCAGCACCGCCACTATCTCCAGCGGCAGCACATACGTGCTCATCAGCGCCCGCCCTATCTCCAGCATCGAAACCTCAGGCTCCGCAACCGCCTGCGCACCTGGCAGGCTCGTCACCAGCGCCCAGCCCAGCAGCGCAAACACACCGGCCGCAATCACCAGACCCAGGCCCCACTTCCGCGCATACACATGGATCAGGCTCGTGCCCACTCCGCGCGTCAGCAGAATCGCAAACACCACCAGGATCGCCACAGCCCCGATATACACCAGAATCTGCGCAAACCCTGCAAACTGCGCACCCAACTGTAAATAGAGCAGCGCCAGTCCGCCAAACGCCACCGTCAGGCTCAGCGCGCAATGAACCAGGTTGCGCATCGTCGCCGCAGCCAGTGCTCCAACCAAAGTAATAAAGGACGCCAGAAAAAAGGGCACACCCACGCCAAACATCATCGCGCCCCCTCGTTCCATCGCCCAATCAGGCTTAAGTTATTCCGCATAACGATAGCTCCTCGGGCCAATCTTCTGCCGCCGCATCAGCGTGCGGCCCAGCAGCACATACGCGCCGCCCAGCACCGCGGTCGCAATCACCCAGCGCGGCCAGCCTTCGCCCATAAACCGCCACGCGCCGGCAACCACCAGGTTCAGCAGCGCCATCGGCAGCACAAACTTCCACGCAAAATTCATCAGCTGGTCCTGCCGCAATCGCGGCATCGTGCCCCGCAGCCAAATGTAGAAACCAATCCCTCCCAGCAGCTTCAAAAAGAACCAGCCCCACGAAGGAATAAAAGTCAAAAACGACAACGGCGCGCCCCATCCGCCCAGAAACAGCGTGATCGCAAACCCCGATATCGACAGCATCCCCAAATACTCGCCCAGAAAGAACAGCGCAAACTTGAAGCCCGAATACTCCGTAAAGTACCCCGCCACCAGCTCCGACTCACCCTCCGGCAAATCAAACGGCGAACGGTTCGTCTCCGCCAGGGCAGCCACCGTAAACAACACAAATCCCAAAAATCCCCACGGCGTAAACACATACCAGTGCGGGAAAATCCCCGTGAATCCCCCCTGCGCCTCAACAATCTTCACCGTCGAAAGCGATCCGGTTATCATCACCACCACCACGCTCGACAGCAGCAGCGGCACTTCGTACGAAATCATCTGCGCCACCGCGCGCATCGCGCCCAGCAGCGAATACTTGTTCCGGCTCGACCACCCCGCCATGAAGATCGACAACTCCGTCGATGCCCCAATCGCGAAAAAGAAGAACAGCCCCGCGTCCATATTCAGCAGAACCATATTCCGTCCCACCGGAAGCACCGCAAAGCCCAGGAACGTCACCACCACCAACACCACCGGCGCCAGAAAATGCACCACCCCGTCCGCGCTCAACGGCACAATGTCTTCCTTGGTCAGCGACTTGATCGCATCGGCAATCGGCTGCAAAATCCCGAACGGCCCCACGCGATTCGGCCCCAGCCGATTCTGAATCCGCCCCAGTCCCTTGCGCTCCAGCAGCACCGCAATCGCAAAGCACGCCGGAAACGTCGCCACAATCCCCACAACCGCAATCGCAATGCCTACAAGCGGCTGCAACCACAACGGAAAGAACCCCGCAACCCAATGCTGCAAGGTCACAAATATCTGGTCCGCTTGTTGTATATATCCCGCAGGATTCATCATGCCCCCTGCTCCTTTACTGGCGTCGCTGGCGTACTCGCCGCAGGCGTTGCTGGCGCTGCAGGTGCTGCCTGTGCAGCCAATGCCGCTGCCGCTGCCTTCGCCGCTGCAGCTTCCGCCGCAGCCTTGGCCTTGGCTTCAGCCGCCGCCCGCTCCGCAGCCAGCCGCGCGTCTATCTCCGCAGCCTCCGTCGGATGGATCTGGTGAAAGTACTCATTCGATTTCGACAACTGGGCGCGGTCATGCATCAGCCCGCCAAACCGGTCCGTCGTCGACAGCTCAAACTCCGTATCCATCTTGATCGCCTCAAACGGGCAAACCTCGACGCAGATCTGGCAGCTCATGCACACCGAAATATCAATATCGAACCGCGTCGGGTAAAACTGCATCTTCCCCACTGCGTCCGGCTTCTTGTCCGCGCTCTTCGTAATGTAGATGCACTTCGGTGGGCATTCCTTCTCGCATATCTGGCAGCTCACACACCGCAGCCCCGCCAAGGCGTCGGTCCCGTCATACACCAGAAACGGAAAATCGCGCGTATTCTCGATCGGCGCAATCCGCTCTTCCGGATACTGGACCGTAATCATCCGCTCTTTCGAAACATAGCTGCCCAGGAAGTTCTTCCCCGTCTCAGCCAGTCCTTTCAGCAATCCCTCGCCTAACATCGCGCCTCCGTCATTCGCTCAGCCATTAGCGATCCACCTCGCCCAGCACAATGTCCACACTGCCAAAAATCACCACAACATCGGCGACATTATGCCCCAGGCACATGTCTTCCAGAATCGTCAGGTTAATCAGCGATGGCGGCCGCACACGGTACCGATACGGATTCCCCGTCCCATCTGAAATCAGGTAGAACCCCAACTCGCCCTTCGGCGCTTCAATCCGCCCGTACGCCTCACCCACCTTCGGCTTGAAGATGCGCCCTGGCGCCTTTGGATCGCGAAT
>Ga0302150_10000482_pt1 | contig 16816 bp, 14 predicted proteins | sample I_Bog_N1_2_FD_198635 | JGI IMG/M metagenome (GOLD analysis project Ga0302150, IMG submission 198635) | Peat permafrost microbial communities from Stordalen Mire near Abisko, Sweden - I_Bog_N1_2 | ecosystem: Environmental > Terrestrial > Soil > Wetlands > Peat | place: Sweden: Abisko, Stordalen... | reverse complement strand
AGCGTCTTTGGGGGAGTCCAGGAACAAGTGCTCGCCATGAGCCGCGAGCTCTCCTCGCGCGAGCTCGACGTGCTCGTGGTGGCACCCGACGACGCGGACCAGACCGTCTACGACACCCCGGCCCAGGTGCGACGCTTCGGCGCGCGACTCTCGCTGCCCGCCAATGGTTCGCGGGCGCCTCTCACGTTGTCGCCGCGAGCCGCGCGAGCGGCGCGCGACACGGTGCTCGGCTTCGCGCCTGACGTCGTGCACTTTCACGAGCCGTTCGCGCCCCTGCTCGGCTGGTCCACCCTTCGCGCCCACGACGTGGCGAGCGTGGCGACGTTCCATCGCCACGGGTCCGGTCCCGCGTTCACGCTCACCCGGCCGTTGTTGCGCCGGCTCGCGCGAGGCATCGACGTAGCGAGCGCGGTGAGCGAGCCCGCGGCCGACACCATTCGACGCGCGGTGGGCATCGAGGCGACGGTGCTCTTTAACGGGTTCGAGACCGAACGGTTCGTCGCCCTGCCCCGAGTGCGCACCGGTGAGTTCGTGCTCGCGTGCGTCGGGCGTCTCGAGGAACGTAAGGGCGTTCACGTCGCCATCGACGCGGTGCGCGCGCACAACACTCGCGACACCGACCAGTGGCGCCTGGTGGTAATCGGCGACGGTCCCGAACGAGGGCGCCTCGAAGCGCTCGCGGGACACGACGAGAGCATCGTCTTTGCGGGCGCTCTCCCCGACGCCAGCAAGCGCGACTGGCTTCGTCGCTCGAACGTGCTGATCGCGCCGGCCCTGCGCGGCGAGAGTTTCGGGCTGACCCTGCTCGAAGCCATGGCGAGCGAGACGGCGGTCGTCGCCAGTGACATCGTGGGCTACCGCGAGGCGGCGGGCGCGCACGCGGAACTCTTTCGGGCGGGCGACGCGCGGGACCTGGAGAGAGCCCTCGGCCAAGCGATTCGCTCCGAGACGGCCCAGTCGATCAGCGCCGCTCGCGAGTACGCCGAGCACTGGTCGATGAAGCGGCTCGTGAACGCCTACCTGGCGCTCTACGCGGATGCGGTCAGTCGTTTCAAGCCCGCACGGTAACCTGGGGTGTGCCAACAAAGCAACGATCGCGTTCTCGCCGGAACAACTCTCGTGACCGCGAGCCCCGCTACGTCGCCCCGGTCCTGGACCCGGGTTGGCAGAGTCCGTACGTTCCCTCGACGGCCGAGCGACACGCGAACCAGCACGCGGTGCGAAAGTTCGCGCTGCGCCGAAAGCTGCCCCAGACAATTCTCATAAGCGTGCTGTCGCTCGCCTTGGTGGCGGGTGTGGTCGCGGTGGTGTGGCTGCCGGTGTTGGGCGTCGCGCTGGCGCTGCTCTACTTCTGGGACCTGCGCCGGGCCCTGGTTCGCTACGAAAAGCGAGGTCAGACCCTCGGGAACGCCATGCTCGACGTCTTCACTGCTGGTGGTACCTCGGTCGATCGCCAACGTCTCGTCACCGTGCTCGACCGACTCACGGCGACCTTCGGGGTCGACGGGGTGTCCGCGTTCATCGTCGAAGAGAAGGGCTATAACGCCGCGCTCGTGCCCAACGGATCATCCCTGTCGATGTTCGTCACGAGCGCGATGATGCGCGACTTCGAACTCATCGAGATCGAGGGTGTCGTGGCGCACTGCCTCGCGCGCCACCGGCTGGGCTTGCTCACTCGCGAAGCGGTCGCTTCGGTGCTGAACCTGAGTGACGACGCGCGTCGCGCCCTCGCCGGGGCTGGCAGCGCCTACCGGGCCGACGAAGTCGCCGCCGCGGCGATCCGCTATCCCCAGGGTCTCGCCAACGCGCTTCGCAAGTGCTCGCGTCACGTGAACGACGCCAGGTCCTTCTTCGCCAGTCCGTCCTACGCCACCTGGCGCTGGATCTGGTTCGACATCTGGGGCGACCGCGCGACGTCTGATCTCAGTGACCTCGACGACGTCGAACTTCGCGCGCTCGCCTTGGACGAATGGTGACGCGCCATTAGGCTGAAGCCATGAGTTCATCGACTAATCCCTCGATTGTTGGTTCGGCCCTCGTCAAGCGGGGCCTCGCGGACATGCTGCGCGGCGGCGTAATCATGGACGTCGTCAACCCCGAGCAGGCCAAGATCGCCGAGGACGCGGGCGCGGTCGCGGTGATGGCCCTCGAGCGAGTGCCCTCGGACATCCGTCGCGACGGGGGCGTCGCGCGCATGAGTGACCCCGAGATGATCCAAGCGATCCAGGCGAGCGTGACCATTCCGGTCATGGCCAAGGCCCGCATCGGCCACTTCGCCGAAGCCCAGATACTCCAGGCCCTGGACGTTGACTACATCGACGAGTCCGAAGTCCTCACCCCGGCCGACGAAGAGCACCACATCGACAAGTGGGCCTTTACGGTGCCGTTCGTGTGCGGCGCGACCAACCTCGGCGAGGCGTTGCGGCGCATTGGCGAGGGCGCGTGCCTGATCCGCTCCAAGGGCGAAGCGGGCACCGGCAACGTCGTCGAAGCGGTTCGTCACCTGCGCACAATCAACGCGCAGATGCGCCGCGTCGCCAGCGCCGACGAGGCGGAACTTTTCGCGCTCGCCAAGGACCTACAGTCGCCACTCGCGCTCGTCCAAGAAGTCGCCGTCACCGGCAAGTTGCCCGTGCCACTGTTCTGCGCGGGGGGCATCTCGACCCCGGCGGACGCGTCGCTCGTCATGCAGTTGGGCGCTGAAGCGGTGTTCGTGGGTTCGGGCATCTTCAAGAGCGAGGACCCGGTCCGGATGGCGCGCGCGATCGTCGAGGCGACCACGCACTTCGAGGATCCGGGCGTGGTCGCCAAGGTCTCGACGGGACTCGGCAAGGCCATGGTTGGGGCCGAGACGTCGACGCTCGAGGTACGTCTCGCCGAACGCGGCTGGTAGTGCCGCGCGTTGGCGTACTCGCCCTCCAGGGCGACGTACGCGAGCACGTCAGCGCGTTAGAGCACTTAGGCGTCACCGCCGTGACGGTGCGCACGCCCGAACAACTCGAAGGACTCGACGGTCTGGTGATGCCCGGGGGCGAGTCCACGACCATCGCGCACCTTTTGGTGACCTCGGGTCTGCGTCCACTCCTCCAAGAGAAACTGGACGAGGGTTTCAAGGTCTTTGGCACCTGCGCGGGTCTGATCATGTTGAGCCACGACATCCTCGACGGGCGAAAGGACCAGTGGAGCTTTGACAAGTTGGCGGTCGGCGTTCGACGCAACGGCTACGGTCGCCAGATCGCCAGCTTCGAGAGTCCCGTCGAGGTGAAGGGTCTGGGTGTCGTCGCGGGGGTCTTCATCCGAGCCCCCAAGATCGTGTCCTACGCGAACGAGGTCGAGGTCCTGGCCACCTTGAACCACGGGGACGGTGAGCATCCCGTGCTCGTGCGCCAGGGCAACGTCTGGGGCTGTTCGTTCCACCCCGAACTCACGAGTGATCTGCGCGTGCACCAGCTCTTCACCGACTCTCTGTAGGTTCGCTACCATAGGCATGCCCCGAGGGGCAGGAGGATCCATGTCCGGCCATTCGAAGTGGGCAACAACCAAACACCGCAAGGGCGCCAAAGACAGCGCCCGCGCGAAGGTCTTCGCCAAGCTGATCCGTCAAGTGGAGGTCGCCGCGCGCGAAGGTGGAGGCGACCAGTCGAGCAACGCGAGCCTGCGCACCATGTTCCAAAAGGCCCGCGAGGCCTCGGTGCCCATTGACACGATCGAGCGGGCCATCAAGCGCGGCACCGGTGAGCTCGAAGGCGTGCGCTACGAGCCGATCTCCTACGAGGGTTACGCCCCGGGGGGAGTCGCGGTGATCGTCGAGACCCTGTCGGACAACCGCAACCGCACCAGCGCCGAGATCAAGCACGTCTTCGCCAAGAATGGCGGCACCATCGCCGAACCCGGTGCGGTCTCCTGGCAGTTCGACCGTAAGGGCCTGATCGAAGTAAAGGGTCCGCTGGACGAGGACCAACTCCTCGAATGGGTCTTGGAGTCGGGCGGGGAGAATTTCAGCCCGCAAGGCGACAATTTCGTCGTTACGACCGAGCCCCACGACGTCGCCCTGGTGCGTGACGCCTTGGAGAAGTTCGGTGCCAAGGTGCTGAGCGCGGACCTCACCCTCGTGCCCCAGAACGTCATCGAGGTCGACGACGAGTCCGAGGCGAAGAAGATCCTGCGTCTGATGGACGCGATCGACGACCACGACGACGTTCAGAACGTCTACGCCAACTTCGACATTCCCGACGAGATCCTGAGCGCCTTCGAGGGGTAAATCCAGTCCAGGGCCCGGTCTGGGGGATAGTATCGAACATATGTTCGTACTCGGAATCGACCCCGGACTCACCCGTTGCGGCTTCGGGCTGGTGGAAGGCTCCTTCGAGGGACTCGAGTCGTTTCGGGCCGTGCGCGCCGGCGTCGTCGAGACCGACCCCCACGAGAGCGTGGAGCGACGCCTGGGACAGCTGATGGTCGAGTTGCGCACGCTCATGGGTGAGATGACCCTGGACGCGGTCGTGGTCGAACGGGTTTTCTACCAGCGAAACGCCAAGACGGCGATTCCCGTCGCCCAGGCGAGCGGCGTCGCGGTCGCCCTGGCGGGTTCGGTTGACCTGCCCGTTCGCCAGTTCACCGCCCAGCAGGTGAAACTCGCGGTGACCGGTTACGGCGCGGCGAGCAAGTCCCAGGTCCAGGGGATGGTCACCCGGCTCTGTGGTCTTCGCGACGTGCCCGAACCCGCCGACGTCGCCGACGCGCTCGCGCTCGCGATCACGTATTTCATGGTCGTGCGCACCGAACAGCGCTATCCGCTCGCGAGTCCGACGTGATTGGCTGGCTGAGCGGCCGCGTGGTGCACCAGCACCTGAACGGCGCCATCGTCCTTGACGTCAACGGCGTGGGTTATGAGCTCAGCGTGAGTTCCTCGGCCAGCTACCGCGTGGGCGAAGAAGTGGCGCTCTACGTGTACACCGTGGTGCGCGCTGACGCTATCCAGCTCTACGGCTTTGACTCGTACGCGGACCGCGAGTTCTTCGAGCTCTTGCTCATCACGCCTGGCGTGGGACCTTCGACGGCGCTGGCGGCGCTGCGCACCATGAGCATCGCTGAGCTCGCCGCGGCAATCGAGAGCGGCGACGTCAAGCGCGTGGCGACGATCCCGGGCATCGGGGCCAAGACCGCCAGTCGCATCGTGCTTGAGCTGAAGGGCAAGCTCGTGGTGGACGACGACCAACTGAGGGCCAACGCGGTCTCGGTGTCGGTCGAGATCGACGAAGCCTTGCGAGGACTGGGTTATTCGAGCCAGGAGATCCGCCAGGCCCTCGACGGCGTGACGCTACCCGAAGCCGAGCACGAGGCGCTGCGCATGGCGCTGTCGCGACTGCGACGAGCATGAGTCACCGCGACGTCGACTTAGCGCACCTGAGCGCCGGTGTCGTAACCCCGGTCGCCGACGAGCAAGAGCGCCGAGCCGAGGTGTCGCTGCGCCCCGGAACCCTCGACGCCTTCGTGGGTCAGCGTGAGTTGGTGCGCCACCTCGAGATCGTGCTCGGTTCGGCCAAGGCGCGTCACCAGAGCGCCGATCATCTGCTGTTCGCCGGACCGCCCGGCCTCGGCAAGACGTCACTGGCGTCCATCGTCGCCGTTGAGATGGGCTCGGGGCTTCGCATCACGTCCGGACCGGTGCTTTCGCGCCCGGGCGACCTCGCCGCGCTGCTCACCGACCTCCAGGACGGTGACGTCTTGTTCATCGACGAGATCCACCGTCTCTCGCGCGCGGTCGAAGAGGTGCTCTATCCCGCGATGGAGGACCGACGCCTCGACGTGATGATCGGGCGCGGACCCTCGGCGAGGTCGATCCGCCTGGACTTGCCGAACTTCACGCTGGTGGGCGCCACGACGCGCACGGGTCTGGTCGCCGCGCCGCTGCGCGACCGGTTCGGTTTCATTGGTCAGCTCGACCTCTACGACGTGGACGAGTTGGCGGTGATCGCCCAACGTTCCGCGCTGCTCTTGGACGTGAACCTCCAGGGCGACGCGGCGATGATCATCGCCTCACGCAGCCGCGGTACGCCGCGTATTGCCAATCGTCTGTTGCGACGAGTGCGCGACTTCGCTGCCGTGCAGGGTCACCGGGTCGTGGATGACGCGGTCGTGGTCGAAGCGCTCGAGCTGTTCGGCGTCGACGAGTACGGGCTGGACAAGATCGACCGCCGGATCCTGGGCCTGCTCTGCGGGCAGTTCGCCAACCAGCCGGTGGGCCTGACGACCCTGGCGCACGCCTGTGGCGAAGAGCCCGCGACCATCGAGGACGCCTACGAGCCCTACTTGCTGCGCGAGGGGCTCTTGATCCGCACCCCGCGCGGACGGGTCAGCACCGAAAAGGCGTATCGCCACCTCGGCGTTAGCCCTCACTCGGGGGGACTTTTCTAAACGCCAGGCCGCCAGCGACTAGGGTTTCTTTGTCTATTACGGAGGAACGACACATGCTCGAAGCTGCAACAAAAGGTGGATCATCGTACATCTTGATTATCTACGTGCTGGTGTTCGGTGCCCTGTACTTCTTCTACCTCCGCCCCCGCTCCAAGCGCCAGAAGGCGGCCCGCACGGTCCAAAAGAAGGTCGACGTCGGCGAGCGCGCTCAGACCATCGGTGGTTTCGTCGGTACCGTCACCAAGATGACCGACGAGTTCATCACCCTCAAGACGCCTGACGGCATCGAACTCGATTTCATTCCCTCGGCGATCGCTCGGCGTTTCGACCCGGTGCCCGTTGATGAGACCCACGACGACACGAGCCAAGAAGGCGATCAGAAGTAATGGCCCAACAGGTTGGATCGCGACGATCGCTGGTCGTCAGCCTCTTTCTTACGATCGTCATCGCCTTCGGTTCGCTCGGGGTGACCCTCGCGCTCGGCTGGGGTCCGAAACTCGGCCTCGACCTCGCGGGTGGATTGTCGGTCGTCTACAAGCCCGCGACGCCCGCCTCCAAGGCGGACATGCAAGAGGTCGTGACGATCCTTACCAATCGCGTGAACGGTCTCGGCGTCTCGGGGGCCGAGGTGAACCTTCAAGGAAAAGATGTCGTCGTCAGCGTGCCGGGCGTGACTGACGCGCGCGCCGTGCTCGCCGCGGTCGGACAGACCGCGCAGTTGCTCTTTCGACCGGTGCTCTGCGAGACTCCTCCCGCCGCGAAGACCGCGAAGGCGGCGTCAGCCATTCCCGCGTGCGCGAGCCAGTACGCCATGACCGCGGCGAACCTCAACGTCAACACCTCGACGGGCAACCCCACCAACAACATCGCCGCCGACCCGGCCTACGAGAGCATCGCGACGACGTTGCCCCAGAAGGATCTGGCCAAGGACTACGTGATCCTGCCCGCGCTCGGTGCGAGCAAGAACTCGGACCGCTACGTGCTGGGTCCGGCGCAACTGACGGGCAAATCGGTCAAGTCCGCGGTCGCCCAACAGAACCAGATCGGCCAATGGGTCGTCAACTACACCCTCACCTCGACCGGCAGCCCGCTCTGGGACAAGGTCGCCGAAGCGAACTTCCACGCCCTGCTCGCCATCGAGCTCGACGGCGTGGTTCAGTCCGCGCCGCTCATCCAACCTTCCCAGGCGACGTTCACCTCCTTCGCGGGTCAGGGCGAGATCTCGGGGTCCTTTACCGAGGCCTCGGCGAAGAACCTCGCGCTCGCCATGGAGTTCGGTTCGCTGCCCGTTCGACTGAATCCGCTCACGACCCAGACGGTCTCGCCGACCCTCGGGCACAGCGCGCTCGTCGCGGGCCTCGGCGCGGGCCTGGTGGGTCTCGCGCTGGTGTTGCTCTACACCATCCTCTACTACCGCGCCCTGGGACTGGTGATCGTGCTCGGCCTGAGCGTGACCGCCGCGCTGCTGTGGGCGATAATCTCGGCGCTCGGCCATACGGCCTTCGCCCCGAGTTTCGACCTGGCGGGTGTCACCGGATTGATTGTGTCCATTGGTATCACGGTCGACAGTTACATCGTGTACTTCGAACGATTAAAGGACGAGGCCCGTGCGGGTCGTTCGGTGCGCTCGTCGGTCGACCGAGGTTTCAAGTCGGCCTGGCGCACCGTCTTGGCGGCCGACACCGTCAGCCTGCTCGCCGCCGTGCTGCTCTACATCATTGCCGTGGGCGACGTGCGAGGCTTCGCCTTCTTCCTGGGACTCTCGACGTTGATGGACGTCTTTATCACCTGGTACTTCACGCGTCCGATAGTCGTGCTGTTGGGCCGACGCGGCTCGGACAGCACCTCGGCGCTCTCCTTGGCGGCCGGTCTCAACGCGGGAGTCGAGCATGAGTAACGAAGAGAAGGCCCCCAACCGCTTCCAGCGCCTCTACCGGGGTCTAACGACGATCGACTTCGTGGGTCGGCGCCGGACCTGGTTCACGATGTCGCTCGTGGTGATCCTGCTCGGACTCGGCTCGCTTGGTGTGCGGGGCTTTAACTTCGGCATCGACTTTAAGGGTGGCGACTCGTGGGAGGTGTTGGCGCCCAACACCACGATCGCGGCGATGACCCACGCCGTGGAAAACGCCGGTCTGTCCCTGCCGACCGTGGAGAAGCTCGGTAGCTCGACCTACGAGATCACGGCCGACCTCAACAGCCTTTCGGCCACGAAGCAACTGAGCGTCACCAATGCCGTCGTCGACGCCATGGCCAAGGTCGCTCACGTGAACCCCAACCAGGTCTCCACGAGCAGCGTCGGTCCGACCTGGGGCTCGCAGATCACCGACCGCGCCCTCGAGGCTTTGATCATCTTCTTCATCGCGGTCGTGGGGTACATCAGTATCCGATTCGAGCCCAAGATGGCCGTCGCGGCCTTCGTCGCCATGGTCCACGACCTGCTCGTCACCGTGGGGGTGTATTCGCTGTTCGGCTTGCAGATAAGCCCGGACACGGTGATCGCGATCCTGACGATCCTCGGTTACTCGCTCTACGACACGGTCGTGGTCTTTGACCGCGTGCGCGACAACACCGGTGGCGTCTTGAAGTCCGGCGACGTCACCTATGGCGAGATGGTCAACCTCTCGATGAACCAGACCCTCGCTCGCTCGATCAACACCTCACTCGTGGCGATCCTGCCCGTGTTCTCGGTCCTGATCGTGGGTGCCTACATCCTGGGTGCGACGACGTTGCAGAGTTACGGTCTGGCGCTCTTCGTCGGGCTCATGAGCGGGGCCTACTCGTCGATCTTCATCGCGAGCCCGTTGCTCGCGTGGATGAAAGAGCGCGAGCCGCGCTTCAAGGAGCTCGCGATTCGCGTCGCCGCGCGAAGCGACCACCGGATCTACAGCCCCGCCAGTGCGGCGCTGCTGTCGGGCGAGAACATCCAGCGTGCTTCGGGTGCACCGCGAGCGCAGCGAACCTCTTCGAGCATCCTCGCGCCGCGCGCGCGTAAGCGTAAACGGCGATAGGGCACCGGTAGGCTGACCCTATGGTCAGTCTCACGAGCCGCTCCTCAGCCGACCCCGCGCTGATGAGCTCGATTGAGCGCCTCATCGGGCGTTTTCTCGAGCACCACGAGTCTGGCGACGTCGAATTGATCCGGCGCGCGGGCCTGGTGGCGATAAATGCCCACGAGGGCCAGTTGCGCCGCACCGGCGAGCCCTACGTGACCCACCCGATCGCCGTCGCGGACATCACGGCCGATCTGGGCATGGACGAGCCGACGATCGCCGCGGCGTTGCTGCACGACGCCGTCGAGGACACCGGGGTGACGACCGAGTGGCTCGCTGGCGAATTCGGCGAACAGGTGGCCGCGGTCGTGGACGGCGTGACCAAGCTCGACCGGCTCGAATTCGACTCCAAAGAGGCCCAGCAGGCGGCGACGATCCGCAAGATGTTCATCGCCATGGCCCAGGACTGGCGGGTCCTGTTGATCAAACTGGCCGACCGACTGCACAACATGCGCACGATCTCGGTGATGCCCATGAACCGGCAACGCGCCATCGCCCAGGAGACCCTCGACGTCTACGCGCCGCTCGCGCACCGCCTCGGGGTCCAGCAGGTCAAGTGGCAGCTCGAGGACCTCAGCTTCGCCACCCTGCACCCCAAGCGCTACGCCGAGATCGAGCAGATGGTCGCCGCTCGCCAGCCCGAGCGCGAGGCCTACCTCAAGGAGGTCATGGAGACGCTGCTCGACAAGCTCGAGACCTTCTCGATCAAGGCCGAGGTGAAGGGACGACCGAAGCACTTCTGGAGCATCTACGAGAAGATGGTCGTGGGCGGCAAGGAGTTCGACGAAATCTTCGACCTCGTGGGCATCCGGGTCATCGTCGAAGAGGAACGTGACTGTTGGGCGGTGCTGGGGGCGATTCACGCACTCTGGTCGCCGGTCCAGGGTCGCTTCAAGGACTACATCAACTCGCCCAAGTTCAACCTCTACCAGTCGTTGCACACGACGGTGATCGGACCACGCGGCAAGTCCGTCGAGGTCCAGGTGCGCACCCAGGAGATGCACCGCCGCGCCGAGTTCGGCGTCGCCGCGCACTGGAGCTACAAGGAAGGTGCCTCGGGTCGCGAGATCGCCTGGATGCAGCGCCTCGCGGACGTCGAAGAGGAAGAGGCCGACCCGATCGCGTTCCTCGAAGCCCTCAAGCTCGACCTCGGTGGGGACGAGGTCTACGTCTTCACCCCGAAGGGTCGCGTCATCGCGTTGGTCGAGGGAGCGACGACCGTCGACTTCGCCTACGCGGTGCACACCGAGGTGGGTCACCACTGCGTGGGCGCCAAGGTGAACGGTCGTCTAGTCCCCCTCGAGACCGTCTTGCACTCGGCCGACGTGGTCGAGATCGTCACGTCCAAGAACGACTCGTCGGGTCCTTCGAGGGACTGGCTCAACCTCGTCGCCTCCTCGCGGGCCAAGTCCAAGATCCGTCAGTGGTTCCAACGCGAACGGCGCGAGGACGCCATCGAGGGTGGACGCGAGGAGCTCACTAAGGCCCTGCGTCGCGAGGGACTGCCGATCGCGACCTCGTTGTCCTCGAGCGCCCTGGACGCGGTCATCAGCTCAATGAACCTCGAGGACCTCGACGCGTTGTTCATGGCGATTGACTCGAATCAGATCTCCGCGCTCGCGGTCGTTCAGCGCCTGCAACGTGAACTGCACGGTGGCGACGCCGAGCAGTTGCCCACGACGGTCACGCGCGCCCCGCGCGCGAACCGCACGGCTCGTCGTTCGGCGGGGGTCTACGTCGAGGGTCTCGACGACGTCATGATCCACCTGGCCCGGTGTTGCTCGCCGGTGCCGGGCGACCCGATCATGGGTTTCATCACCCAAGGGCGCGGCGTGTCGATCCACCGCGACGACTGCTCGAACGCGGTCGCGCTCGCGCACCGCCTCGGCGAGCGCATCATCGACGTCGAGTGGGACGGGTCGACGGGGGGCCAGTACCGCGCGGTCCTCGAGGTCATGGCCTTTGACCGGTCGCGGCTGCTGCTCGACGTGTCCAAGATCGTCGCCGAGTACCACCTCAACATCATCTCGAGTTCCACGACGACGTCGGGTTCGCGCATTGTTCGCATGGTCTTTGACGTCGAACTCGCGGACCCCGCGCACCTCAGTAGTCTCTTGGCGGCACTCAAGAGCGTGGACGGCGTCTTTGACGCCTTTCGCCAACTACCGGGACAGAACAAGACTTCATGAGCGAACCCTCGCAGTTCCAAGCCCCCGTGGGGACCCACGACGTCCTGGCCCCCGAGTCGGCGCAGTGGGAGGGTCTGCTCTCGACGTTCGCGGACTGGGCGCATCGCTACGGCTTCTCGCTCGTGATCACGCCGGTCTTCGAGGACGTGGGCGTCTTTAATCGGGGCATCGGCGAGGCCAGCGACGTGGCGCGCAAGGAGATGTACGTCTTCAAAGACCGCGGGGATCGCACCTACGCGCTGCGCCCCGAGGGCACCGCGCCGATCGTGCGCGCCTTCATCCAGCACCAGCCGACCACGCCCTTTAAGGCGTGGTACTTCACGCCGGGTTTCCGTTACGAGCGCCCCCAGGCCGGTCGCTACCGTCAGCACCACCAGTTGGGCGTCGAAGTGCTCGGCACCGACGACCCGGCCGTCGACGTCGAGGTGATCACCCTGGCTCAGCGGTTCTTCGAGGCCGTCGGCCTGACCCGGTTCCGCCTGCTGATCAACTCCATGGGACATGCCCAGTGTCGCGGCGCCTACGTCGAACTGCTCCGCGCGCACCTCGAGGCGCACGTCGGCGAACTCTGTGACGAGCACCAAAAGACCTGGCGTGAGAACCCGCTGCGCGTGCTCGACTGCAAGAACGCGGCCTGTATTGCGGTGACCGAGCGAGGTCCGATGCTGATCGACCACCTCTGTGACGACTGTCGCGCACACTTTGACGCCGTCCTGGACGGTCTGGGCCGCCTGGGCGTCGCCAGTGAGCTGAGCCCGCGCCTGGTGCGAGGCTTTGACTACTACTCGCGCACGACCTTTGAATTCGTCGCCGACGCCCTGGGCGGCGCCCAGAACGCGATCGGTGGGGGAGGACGCTACGACGGCCTAGTCGAGCAGCTGGGGGGCAAGCCGACGAGCGGGATCGGCTTCGGCAGCGGGGTGGAGCGGCTCTTGCTCACGCGCGAGGCCGAAGGCGCCGCAGCGTTGCTCTCACGCCACCTCGACGTGTTCGTCGTCGACACCACGGGCGACGCCGCCGCGGTGTTACTCGACCGCTTGCGTCGCGCGGGGGTGGCGAGTGACCGGGCCTACGACCATCGCTCGATGAAGGCCCAGATGAAGGTCGCCGATAAGTCCGGCGCTCGCCTGGCGCTGTTGATCGGCCCCCAGGAACTCAGCGCGGGCGAGGTTACGATAAGGGACCTGCGAAGCGCGGACTTCGAGCAGCACCAGAGCCGCGTCCCCGACCAGGACGTCGTCTCGACGATTCTGCGACTACTACAAGCGAAGTGAGCATGCCGACGAACTATGAAGCAACGAGCTTGCGCGACTACTTGTGCGCCTCGGTGAACTCGGCGATGGTGGGCAACCGCCTCAGCGTCTGCGGGTGGGTCGCCAAGCGTCGCGAGCACGGCGAGCACCTGGCGTTCCTTGACCTGCGCGACCGCTCGGGAGTACTCCAAGCCGTCGTGGAAGGTTCGGTCGAGGTGCGACCCGAGTTCGTCGTGCGCGTGACCGGAACCGTGACGCCGCGTCCCGAGGGCACCGTCAACGATCGTCTCGCCACCGGCGAAGTCGAGCTCACCGACTGTCGCGTCGAGGTGCTCGCCATCGCCGAGTCTCCGCCGTTCCAGCTCGACGACCGCGTGGACATCGACGAACAGGTCCGCTTGCGCTACCGCTACTTGGACCTGCGCCGAGAGAACATGCAGGCGAACCTGCGTTTGCGCGCCAAGGTGAACGCGACGCTTCGCGCGGCGATGGACGAGCAGGGCTTTTGCGAGGTGGAGACGCCGCTACTCTGGGCGCCGACGCCCGAGGGCGCGCGCGAGTTCGTGGTGCCGTCGCGGCTGCACCCCGGGGAGTTCTACGTCTTGCCCCAGAGTCCCCAGATCGCCAAGCAACTCCTGATGGTGGGGGGTTTTGATCGCTACTACCAGATCGCGCGATGCCTGCGTGACGAGGACCTGCGCGCCGATCGCCAGTTCGAGTTCACCCAACTCGACCTCGAGGCGAGCTTCGTGACCCAGGACGACGTGTTGGGCTTCGTGAGTCGCGCCGTGCTCGACGCCGCCCAAGCCGCCACGGGCGTGCGTCCCGGACCGGTTCCCTCGATGACCTGGGCCGAGGCGCTCGACCGCTACGGCACCGACAAGCCCGACCTTCGCTTTGGCATGGTCCTCCAGGACCTGTCGTCGGCGTTCGCCGCGACCGAGGTGAAGGCCTTTGGCGCGTCGACCGTCAAGGCCATGCGCGTACCGGGCGGCGCGAGTTTCACGCGCAGCCGTCTCGACCAGTTGACCGACCACGCCAAAGAACTCGGGGCGAAGGGCCTCGCGTGGTTCAAGATCACCCCCGACGGACTCGACTCACCCCTCGCGCGTTTCCTCTCTGCGAGCGAGACGGCCGCGGTACGCGGCGTCGACGAGGCCGAGGTGGGTGACATCATCTTCTGCGTGGCCGACGAGTACGCGCCCGCGTGCAAAGTGCTCGGGACGCTGCGAGTGGCCCTGGGTTCGCCGCCGGTGGGCGAGGGGCCGCACCACTACGTCTGGGTGACGGAGTTCCCGATGTTCGAAGGCATCGACGAGGACGGCCACCTAATGGCGGCCCACCACCCCTTTACCATGCCCCACCCCGAGGACCTCGAACTGATCGAGACCGATCCACTGAGGGTCCGCTCACAGGCCTACGACCTGGTGCTCAACGGATGGGAACTAGGCAGCGGCTCGGTGCGAATCCACCGCGCCGACATCCAGTCGCGCATCTTTTCCGCGCTCGGTATCACCGACGAGGAGGCCGAGAGCCGCTTCGGGTTCCTGCTCGGGGCCTTTAAGTACGGAGCGCCACCGCACGCCGGCTTCGCGTTCGGGATCGACCGTCTGGTGGCGATCTTCGCCGGGGTGGAGAACATCCGCGAGGTCATTGCCTATCCCAAGACCCAGTCGGGCGCGGACCTGATGACCGGCGCGCCCAAGGCCATCGGCGAGCGCCAACTGCGCGAGCTGCGCATCAAGATCCCGCCGAAGGGTTAGTTACGTCGCTCTTTGACGATGCCCTCGCCCGACGCCTCGCTGAGGCGGCGCCCCTGGCCGAGGCGTTACGGCCCCGGACCCTCGACGAGGTGGTGGGTCAGGACCACCTGGTGGGCGAGAACGGCCCGCTGCGTCGTTTCGTCGAGGCCAAGCAGCTCACCTCGATGATCCTCTGGGGTCCCGCGGGCACGGGTAAGACGACGCTCGCGCGCATTGTCGCCAGCTCGGCCGGGTACGCCGAAGAGAGCCTGTCGGCGGTGAGCGGCGGCGTGAAGGACGTGCGCGACGCGATTGGCCGGGCGCGAGAACGCCTGGGCGAACGCGGCCAGCGCAGCGTCTTGTTCATCGACGAGGTCCACCGATTCAACAAAGCCCAGCAGGACCTCCTGCTGCCCGCGACCGAGACCGGCGAGATCGTGCTCATCGGGGCCACCACCGAGAACCCCTACTTCGAAGTGAACGCCGCCCTGATGAGTCGCTGCACGCTCTGGCGCGTGCGCGCGCTCGGCGAGGCCGACATCGCGGTACTGGTGGCGCGCGGAGCTCGACTACGCGGCGTGGAGGTGAGTGAGGACGCACTCGCGGCACTGACCAGTTCGGCCGACGGCGACGCCCGCTCGGCGCTCACCACGCTCGACACCGCGATTATCCTCGCGCGCGGCTCGGACCCCGACGCCACGCTCGTGCAACTCGAGCACGTTACCCAGGCGCGCGACGGGCGCATCTACCACCAGTCGGCCGACTCGCACTACGACCAGGTGAGCGCACTGATCAAGTCCATTCGCGGCTCGGACCCCGACGCCGCGCTCTACTGGCTCGTCACGTTGCTCGAGAGCGGTGAGAGCGCGCGCTTCCTCGCGCGACGTCTGGTCATCCTCGCCAGTGAGGACGTGGGCCTGGCGAACTCGAACGCTCTGCTCGTCGCCGAAGCGTGCGCGAGGGCCGTCGAGTTCGTGGGCCTGCCCGAGGCACGACTTAACCTGGCCCACGCCACGCTCACGCTGGCGCTCAGTCCCAAGTCGAACTCGGCGACGCGCGCCCTCGGTGAAGCGACGGCCGCCGTGCAGCGCGGTGGTCTCGTCGAGGTGCCCGAACACCTGCGTGACGCGCACTACGCGGGCGCGGCTCGCGAGGGCTTCGGTCGCGACTACCTCTACCCGCACGACTTCCCCGGCGGGTGGGTGGACCAGAGCTACCTGCCCGCGACGTTGCTCGGTTCGCACTTCTACGACCCTTCGCCCTACGGCGCCGAACGAGCGCTGGTCGAACAGTGGCGCGATCGGACCGAACGTGAGGACCCGGGCGTCATTGACCCCCCGGTAGAGTAAAGGCCGTGGAAGCCGCCGAACTTCGCTCAATTTTCATTGATTACTTCGCCCAGAACGGCCACACGGTCGTTCCCTCGGCGAGCCTGATCCCTCACGACCCCTCGCTGTTGTTCACCGTCGCGGGCATGGTGCCCTTCAAGCCCTATTTCTTGGGCGAGGAGGTGCCGGACTTCAACCGGGCGGTCTCGATACAGAAGTGCTTTCGCGCCGCGGACATCGACCAGATCGGTACCACGCAGCGGCACTTGACGTTCTTCGAAATGATGGGCAACTTCTCCTTCGGCGACTACTTCAAAGAGGGCGCCATCAAGTTCGCCTGGGGGCTCATCACCGAGGGCTTCGGCATCGACCCCGATCGTCTGTGGGTGACGGTGCACACGAGCGACGACGCCGCCGAAGAGCTCTGGCGCGACATGATCGGCGTGGCGCCCGGTCGCATCCAGCGCCTCGACGAGGACAACTTCTGGGACATGGGCGAGACGGGACCCTGCGGGCCGTGCTCGGAGATCTTCTTTGACAAAGGGACCCAGTTTGGCGCAGACGGGGGCCCGGCGCTCGGTGGCGAGGACCGCTTCGTCGAGTTCTGGAACCTGGTGTTCATGCAGTACGAAAAAGGTCCCGGCGGCTCTTTGACCGAACTGCCCAAGCAGAACATCGACACCGGCGCGGGCTTTGACCGTATGCTCTCGCTACTAAACGGCGTGGAGTCGGTGTTCGCGACCGACCTGTTCCATCCGCTGCTCGAGACCGCCGCGCGCTCGATCAACGTGGCCTACGGCGCGAACGAGCACACCGACGTGGCCATCCGTCGTA
>Ga0302150_10000470_pt1 | contig 17023 bp, 11 predicted proteins | sample I_Bog_N1_2_FD_198635 | JGI IMG/M metagenome (GOLD analysis project Ga0302150, IMG submission 198635) | Peat permafrost microbial communities from Stordalen Mire near Abisko, Sweden - I_Bog_N1_2 | ecosystem: Environmental > Terrestrial > Soil > Wetlands > Peat | place: Sweden: Abisko, Stordalen... | reverse complement strand
TGGCCACAAACCTCACCTGCGCACTAATCAACTCACCTGGCAGAGCCGTCTTCAGCTCGTCTGCATCCCTTCCCCAAACCTCTCCAAATCCTTTCGCCACAGCATCCGCATTTGCCTTCGGCCATACTCTCTCGGCCCCTCCGCTCTCCGAGATCATCTGCGTGAACAACCCCTGCGCCTTCGGCACGCCCATCAGCACGTCCGTCAGCTTCGCGCCCGCGGACTCGCCTCCCACTGTCACCCGCGTCGGATCTCCTCCGAACGCCGAGATATTATCCCTCACCCACTCCAGCGCGCAGATCAGGTCCCGCAGCGCATTGTTGCCCGATCCCGCGTACTCCGGCCCCAGCAAGGTCTCCATATCCAAAAACCCGAACACGCCCAAACGGTACGCCACCGTCACCACCACCACGCCAGCCTTAGCGAACTCCGTCCCATCGAAGACCGGCGCAAACGACTCGCCACCCGTGAACCCTCCACCATGAATCCACACAAACACAGGAAGCGCCATCGCGTCAGGTGGAGTCCACACGTTCAGATACAGGCAGTCCTCGCTCTTCGCAATGCCCCTCTCCCCATCCTGCATCGCGGCCGCCGCAAACTGGCTTGCAGCGCGCTCCTCCACCCACGGCTTAACCCTTACGGGCGGCTTGAATCGTAACGGTCCCACCGGTGGCTCTGCAAACGGCACGCCCCGAAATACCCGCACGCCACCAATCACCTCACCTCGCAACGCTCCCAGCCGTGTTCGGATCAGTCCCGCGTTCACGGCCTCTTCGCTCTGCCCAAACAGCCTTCGTCCCTGCACGGAAAGCGCCGCCAGAGCACCCCCCACCACAAATTCCCGCCGTGTTATCCCGCGTTCGATCATCGAGCTATTCTAGCCTTGCCGCAGGCGTCAAGCATCTACACTTAATGGACATGCCGCATTCGACCGATCTCCAGACCAAGCTCGACAACATCACCACCCGGACGCGCGCCCTGGTCCAGCCCAGCCGTCTCGCCATTACAGACGATGCCGTGCAAGCCCTCTTTCTCACCGGCATCGAGGACCAGATCCTTCCCATTGGCGCCACCGCCCCCAGTTTCGATCTACCCGACGCGGCTGCCACAACGCTCACCAATGAGACCGCAGCGAACGCCCGCCTGGTTCACTCGTCGGACCTCCTCGGCATCGGCCCGCTGATCGTCCTTTTCTTCCGAGGCCGCTGGTGCCCTTACTGCATGACTCAACTGGAAGCCTGGCAGTCCGCCTTTCCCGCAGTCCGTGAAAAGGGAGCTCTGCTAGTCGCCATCTCGCCGCAACTTCCCCGCCAGAACGACTTCACCGCCCAGCAGCACAACCTCTCCTATCCGCTGCTCTCGGATGCCGGCGCAGTCCTGGCCGACGCTTTCCACGTCGCCTACACGGTTCCCGAGCCCATGCAGCAGCACTATCGCTCCATCATGATCAACATCCCGTTCATCAACGGAGATCACGGCCCCAACACATGGCGTCTTCCCATCCCCGCCACCTTCGTCATCGCCCAGTCCGGCAAAATTACCTTCGCCGAATCCCACGCCGACCATCGTGTCCGCCCCGACCCTAAAGACGTCCTGGCTACGCTATAACACCTTGGCGCCGACAGCGTCAGGCTACCACTGCGACGCGCTCCTCGTCCTTGAGTTGCGCCGGCCTCAGTCCCTTTTCCAATTCCGTGACTACGTCCAGCGCAGAATAGTGGGTCTGCCCCGGCGCAAGGAACTGCCCAACGGTCGTAATGTCATCTCCGGCGGTCACAATGCCCTGCTCGACGCGGTTCCCGTTGAGCCTCTGTGGCAGCCCGATGTTAGCCAACAGCCCGTTACAGATGCACTTGCGCCCAACTGTGTTCTCCGCTTGACCGCCCTTGGACACGTAGAGGCTAAGCGGCTCCGAAGCACAACGGTAGCCAATCTCCCCCTCCGGCGTTCGATATGCCTCCCGCAGGAACCCCAGATTGCAGATACGAGGCCGCTCGTCATAAACGTCCTCCTCCGAAACCGTTCCCTCCAACCGCGCAACCTTGAAAGGAAAACCGGTCGGCGACGCCAGCGGATCCGTGAACACGCTTGCCGTCCCTGCAATCACCTTCTCTAGCAACTCCTGCTTATAGTCCAGCCGCAAGCCTGACTCATCAGCGAACGCGAAGGCCGTTCCCACCTGCACACCCGCTGCGCCGAGCGCCAACGCTTCCCTCAACATGTCCGGATGCCCATAGCCGCCGGCCAGCCAGAAAGGAATGCCAAGTTCGCAAAGCTTTGGAATATCGATCGCATCGCGCTCACCATAGATCGGCTCACCGATCTCGTTGAGCTGTAGCTTTCCGCGAGGCGGAGCATTGTGGCCGCCCGCAATCCTCGTCTCGATCACCAGTCCATCTACGCGACCATTCGCCTTCTTCACTATGGTTGTTGCAAGCGTGTTGGACGAAACAATGGCGAGGAACTTCGGCCGATGCAGCGGAGCGAGCACACCATCGGCAAAATCCGCCGGATCGAAGCGCATCATCGTGTCGTCGGTCTCGAGCGCGCCGATTACATGCATCGGATACTCGGCCGCCTTGTGCTCGGCAAAGTGATCCAGCACGCCAGGGATCTTCAGAGGAATCCCCGCGCCCATGATTACGTACTCCACTCCCGCCAGCATCGCCCCATACATGCAGGGCAGGATCGCCGCCTGGATCTTCTCCAGGTAATTAATACCCACCGGATTTCCATGGCCTTCGCGAGCCAGAAACACCTCGACGAAGTTGGACACGATACACAACTCAGCCAGTTCGCGAGGCATATCCTTTGCCAACAATGGCACCATGAGATAGGGTGAACGCTCGCCTTTCCCGCCTGCCACGAAGTACCGTTCTCGAACTCGCTCCGCCATCGCTCGAAACGGAAAGGCCTCTAGTCCCCGGCGCATGGCTCCGTCCAAATCACCATCCTGCAGCCGTCGCGACAGCACCTGGTCCAGCGCCGTTCCAGACACCACGCCAAGCTGGCCCGCTCGGGAAACCGCCTGTGCCAGCTTCCAGTTAGAAACCCCTACCCCCATGCCGCCCTGAATGATCGTGCAATTCTCGCTCATACCTAGATTGTTTCACCGAGGCGCGGGGTCGACGGTATTAGTTTTGTAACGGTCGGTATCGAGGCCCAATCTGGAAGACACCTACCCTTCCATCGCCTGCTCAAGATCCGCGATAATGTCGGCAACCTCTTCAATTCCAACGGAAATTCGCATCAATCCGTCCGTAATCCCCAGCTTTGCGCGGCCCTCAGCGCCGACTGCCGCATGGGTCATCGTCGCCGGATGACAGATTAGCGTCTCAACGCCGCCCAGCGATTCGGCCAGATAACAGAGCTTCAGCCGCGTCGCAAAGCGATTGGCCACCTCGAGCGAGCCCAACTCAAAGGAGATCATTGACCCGAAACCGCGCTGCTGGCGTTGCGCCAGGGCATGCTGTGGGTGGGTCGAAAGGCCTGGATAGAAGACCTTCGCTGCACCAAGTTTGCCCGCCAGGAAGTCCGCCACCACTCGTCCGTTGGCATCGTGCTGTTCCATCCGCACGGCAAGCGTCTTTACGCCGCGCAACAGCAGGTAGCTATCGAACGGCGACAGGATGCCGCCAGTACACTTCTGCACAAACCGGAACGTCTCTGCATGCTCCGGCTTCGTACCAACCAGGACCCCACCGAGGCCATCCGAATGTCCGTTCAGGAACTTTGTCGTCGAATGCATCACGATGTCCGCGCCGAGCTCAATGGGGCGTTGTAGATAAGGAGAAAGAAACGTATTGTCCACGCTCAGTTCCACGCCCTTCGCATGACAGACGTCGGCTACTGCTCGAATATCCGTCACGGCCATCATCGGATTCGTCGGCGTTTCGATGTGTACCAGCTTGGTCTCCGGCCGAATCGCGGCCGCAACAGCGTCGGGATTCGTCGTGTCGACGTAGGTAAAACTCAACCCATAGTGCACCAGCACCTTGTCGAACAGCCGCGACGTTCCGCCATACACGTTGTCCGAACACACAACATGATCGCCAGACTTCATCATCGTGCAAAGTGCAGTGATAGCCGCCATTCCGGATCCAAAGCAGTGCGCAGAACTCCCGCCCTCAAGCGAACAAAGGTTCTCCTCCAACGCATCGCGCGTTGGATTGGTCAGCCGTGCATATTCGTGTCCCTTGTTTTTCCCAATCGCCTCCTGCTTATACGTCGAGGTGAGGTAGATGGGGACATTGACCGCGCCGGTGAGCGGATCGGGTTCCTGACCATCATGGATGGCGCGTGTGGCAAAGCCGTGCTTCGTATCAGACATGACTCTATGGTAGCGAACTGCGGAGAAAAGGGCAGCCGCTGCAATGCGGCTGCCCTGATTCACACTCCGGTCACGCTTGAGGCTTTGGCGTGAACAGGATCAAGTTCGCTGAAACGTTCGGCCAATCCGCCAGCAGTCGCTCACCCAGCCTGCTATGCGCAAGGTTCACATGCTGCTCAATCAAAGTCCGAAGACCTGCTTGTTGCTCAATCGTGGTTTCAGCAAAGCTCTGAGCTTCGAGAAAGTCGTTGTGATACCGAACCTCGGAGATCATGGTTTGCTGCGCGTCATACACCCAGGCCAATCCGCCCGTCATGCCCGCGCCGAAGTTGATGCCGACCGGACCTAAGATTGCGACCAGACCACCGGTCATGTACTCACACGCATGATCGCCAACGCCTTCAATTACGGCGGCCACACCGGAGTTCCGCACAGCGAAGCGCTCGCCGGCGCGACCGGCCGCAAACAGACGGCCTGAAATTGCACCATAGAGTGCTACGTTGCCCAGTAGGACATGCTCGTCGCTGTGCTCGGCCGCGCTGCCCACGGCGCGCAGAATGAGGTCTGCGCCCGAAAGCCCCTTGCCGACAAAGTCGTTCGCCTGGCCAGTGAGAATCAACTTCATTCCCTTACCCGCAAACGCTCCGAAGGATTGACCGGCAGTTCCCTGCAGATCGTACGTCACATCGACTTCGTCCAACTCTCCCTTGGCGCGTCGCAACGCCAGTTCGCCGGAGAGTCTTGCACCTACTGAGCGATGTTCATTGCAGATATCGCTGTGGACCCAAAATGCCTCGCCGTTAGCAGCAGCGGCTAGCGCGGGCTCGGTCCACGGTTCATCCAGGGGATGGTCTACGCTAGGCCGTTGATTGCGCGAGCCCATCCATCGCGTCGGCCCATGGCCGGCGTCCGAAAGAATGGGAGTGAGATCTAGATTGCCATCAAACCTCACTTGCTCCAGCAAATCTACGCGGCCAATCGCAGCCTCCAGGCTAGGCAAACCAAACTTCGCCAGCAACCGCCGAAGATCCGCAGAAAGCTCGTGGAAGAACCTGACGACATGCTCAGGCTTGCCGCGGAACTTGGCGCGTAGTTCCGGTCGCTGGGTGGCAATTCCGGTGGGGCAGGTGTTGAGGTGACACTGCCGCGCCATATCGCACCCGAGAGCAACGAGGACTGCCGTTCCAAATGCATATTCATCCGCACCCAGCAACGCGGCCACGAGCACATCGCGAGCTGTCGCAATACCACCGTCGGTCCTTAGTCGAACGCGTTCGCGCATGCCGGTGCTGCGTAGCTGCTGTTGCACCTCGGACAGCCCTAACTCCCAGGGATTGCCCGTATACTTGATACTCGAAAGCGCCGCAGCACCGGTTCCACCGGTGTTCCCCGCAATGACGATGAAGTCCGCATAAGCTTTGGCGACGCCCGCGGCGACGGTCCCGACACCGCAACCTGACACCAGCTTCACTCCAACTGCAGCCCGAGGATTCACGCGCTTCAGGTCATAGATCAGCTGCGCAAGATCTTCAATGGAATAGATGTCGTGATGCGGAGGCGGAGATATGAGCGACACTCCGGGCTGCGCGTGACGCAACTTCGCAATCAGTCCGGAAACCTTATGGCCGGGCAGTTGACCACCCTCTCCCGGCTTGGCCCCTTGCGCGACTTTGATCTCTATCTCTTCCGCATGCGCCAGGTACTCTGCCGTCACGCCGAAGCGACCGGAAGCAATTTGCTTGATCTTGTTGTTCAAAGAACTGTGAACCGCAGGGGCATAGATTCGTTCCGCAACGGCAACGGTGCCTCCCTGACCGCTTAATCGCGCGGCAAATGCTCCCCCGCCTCCAAGATCCGTATGCGGAGTCACGGCTACCGAACGATAGACATCCGGATCCTCGCCACCTTCTCCGGTGTTGGAGCGCGCACCGAGCGAGTTCATCGCCTGCGTGATGGTCTGATGGGCCTCGGGACTAATCGAGCCCAAAGACATAGCGCTAGATACGAATCGCTTGCACAAGCTGTCTGCCAGCTCGACATCCTCGAGCGCCAGTTCCGGCCCTGCAGGCCTGACTTCCAACAAGTCGCGCAGCGCCACAGCTTCGCCCGCGTCGATATTACGGCTGAAGATGGCGAACGCTGCGGTTGGATCAGAGCTCGGAGCAACCCCTCGTGCACTGCCGACCACAGTTTGTAGAGCCTTTACCGTTGGGGGTTGCCACATGTGCGGTTCAGCGGTATCTGACTTCCGGAATCTCACCCAGCCAAAATCTGGAAGTTCCGCGTTATCCCGCGTACCGTCCGCGGCCGGCTGCCATGTCAAACGCAGGCGACGATCGAGCTCCTCAAAGCCAATGCCGGAAAGCGGTGCCGGAGTGTTGGGGAAACATCGGTCAACGACACTCGAATGAAGTCCCAGCAGATCGAAGAGATGGGCGCCACGATAACTGTCGACGACAGAGATGCCCATCTTCGACATCACCTTCGCGAGGCCGCCGTCCAGCGCCTTGAGCATCATCTTTTCGCCATCCACACCTTCTGGCTGCAATGAACGTGCTGTCTCCAGAGCCAGCCACGGACATACCGCACCCGCACCGTATCCGATCAACACCGCAGCGTGATGGATATCTCGGCAGTCACCTGCCTCTACAGCAATTCCGCATAAGGTGCGCAAACCTGCTGCAACCAACCCTTGATGCACAGCTCCGGTGGCCATCGCCATTGGAATAGGCAGCGCGGCCGCACTGGCGTCGCGATCGGTCAGGAGTAGAAGTCGAACGCCCGTTCGTACCATCTCCACAACGCGACTACAAAGATCATCGATCGCCTGCTCCAATGTCCGCTCCGGAGAATAGAGGCAGGAAAGCGTCTCGAGACGTAAAAGCTCGCAGTGCGGGTAAAGTCCTGCACGCAGCGCCGCTACCTGGCCTAAGGAAAGGAAGGGTGAATGGAGAGATATTCCTGGAAGTGGCTCGTTCTTCTCGAGAATGTGCGCCCACGGACCCAGGCGAGTATCCATCGAAACCACGATCGCCTCGCGCAAAGGATCGATTGCAGGATTCGTAACTTGTGCAAAGCGCTGCCGGAAGAAGGAGTACATCGGGCGAGGACTGTGGGCCAGAAACGCCAGTGGTGTGTCATCACCCATCGACCAGACAGGGTCTTTCCCTCCTGTAGCCATCGGCTGCAGGATCATCTTCACATCTTCCTTGGTGTACCCGAACCCTCGTTGCTGCTCCGAAAGGTCGAAATGCTTCTCAGCCTCAGCAATCGGAACCAAAGGGGTTTCCTCTATCAGCGACGCGTAGGTAGCCTTTGCGTCAAACGCATCCAGCATCTCCTCATTGTGATAGATCTTGTGTTCTTCGGTATCGACGCCCAACATTTGGCCGGGACCTAGTCGACCGCTCTCAATTACCGTCCCGGGATCCAGGTCAACCAGACCGGCTTCGCTACCCGCCACCACCAGGCCATCGCTGGTAATCGCGTAGCGACATGGCCGCAAGCCGTTTCGATCTAATGCGGCACCCACAACGATCCCGTCGCTGTAGGCAATGGCAGCAGGACCATCCCACGGTTCACTACAACCCGCATGATATTGCAGAAAGGGGCTCGGGCGGCTGATCATCGCCGGAGGCAACAGCATCCGCACAGCCTCGGAGATCGTTCTTCCATTTTGACTGAGCAACTCAACCGTCTCATCGAGGCTCGTTGAATCGGTCCCGTCCTTGGTGAGAACAGGCTTGCACTCCACGGGCAACGTTGAGTCCCTCGCCGCCATTCGCGAACGATTCCCCCAGACCGTATTGATTTCTCCGTTATGTCCTAGCTTGCGGCCCGGCTGTGCGCGGTGCCAGGCTGGCAGCGTGTTCGTCGCGTAGCGTTGATGAAAGACGGCAAAGTGCGTCGTATAGGAGGGAGATGCCAGATCCGGGTAAAATTCTGGCAGAAGGCGTCCCAGGCACATGGCTTTGTACACGATCGTCGTGGTCGAGAGTGAGCAGATGTAACCGTTAACTTCGCGCAACTCAACCGCTCTCTCGAACTGCTTCCGTGCGAGATATAGACGACGCTCCATGGGATCGGAATCGCCGGGCATGTCATCCGCAATGAGTACCTGCCGAATTCGGGGCATCGTGCTGAGCGCGATCTCTCCGAGAATTCCGGGTCGGGTCGGTACGTTGCGCCAGATCAGCACACGCAAGTGTTGGGATAGAAGGCACTGTGCAAGCACATCCTCTGCTCGGGTTTCATCGTCAGGCCAGAAGACCATGCCGACCCCAAGCTTTTCGTCTGGATGCAACTCCACACCCGTGTCGTCTAAGAGCAATTTGCGTGGAACAGCGGTCATTAGACCGATACCATCGCTGCTCGCTCCATCGGCAGCTACCGCGCCACGATGCTCAAGGCGAGAAAGCGCTGTCAGCGCGTGCTGAAGAATTTCGTGGTTCGACTTTCCCAAGGCGGACGCGACAAAACCAACGCCACAGGAATCATGATCGAAACGAGGATCAATCAAGGAAGCACCGGCCTCGATTCGTGACCGGTCAATTCCTGGTGAGACTCGCTGTGTCGCGGGCTTCTGCTCCCCGCGCTCTCGACGTTTTACTTCAGAGACACCCATAGCTCAATATACTTCCATTCCCGAAGAGATAGAGGGCACAGTCAGACGAACTCCCGGCTGTGAGCAGTACACTGTTGTTGTGGCTGGAGCGAGATTACAGCGCCAGCTTGACAGCGCGTGTGTGTATATTTATACATGATTTATGGATTTTTATGCGAAGGGCGTGACGCACGATGCGTCACGTTTTTTCGTGTTTGCATAAAGCGGCTATTGAACGGAAAAACAACCGTTCAGCGGAATTGGATTGTATGAAAAGTCACCGGCACACTGCGATTCGAGAGCTCCTGGTGAAGACGACCGTCACCAACCAGGATGAATTGCGGCGCAAACTTGCTGGCCGCGGCATCCATGTCACACAAGCCACGCTCTCGCGCGATATTCGGGAATTGAAATTAATGAAGGGCCCTACCGGATATGCGCTACCGGTTTTGCCGGATGGCGAAGACGACCTTCCAGAGATCGCCGGCGTATTGCAGGACTTTGGACTTGAGGTACGTCAAGCGCAAAACCTGCTGATTGTCCTGACCACGATGGGGGGCGCCCAGCCCGTGGCAGCAAGCATCGATTCTGAAGAATGGGAGGAAGTTGTCGGATCCATTGCCGGCGACAACACCGTGCTGATCATCTGCCCAGACAACCACAATGCCGAGATAGTTCGGAGCCGAATCGAGGCATACATTGCCTAGTTCCCTGACATCTTCCATCCGGACGGCCGTGGTTGGAGTGAGTGGCTACGCCGGCGGCGAACTCGCGCGCATATTGCTGCGCCATCCCCGACTGACGAACACCCCGCCAGTCTTCCTCGGACGTATGGGTGAGCCTGGCGCCGAGTCAGTCGCTCTGACGAATCTTCACCCGGAGCTTTCCGGTCTGCCGTTTGCGGATGACTTGCGTGTTTCAGCGTTTGACTGGAAGCAGTTGCAGCGGGAGTCCATCGACGTCTTATTTCTCGCTACGCCTCACGAACAGTCTCGCGCCTGGGTACCGGAAGCGATCAACCACGGGATGCGCGTCATCGATCTGAGTGGAGCATGGCGTCTGCAGCATGAGACGCTTCGCGCAGTTTACAAACTTGAAGACGCGGATCCAGCGCGGGCAGCCGAACTGCAGGCGGAGGCGGTTTATGGATCTCCGGAGCTTCATGGACCTGCTATCAAGCACGCACGGCTCGTTGCGAATCCTGGATGCTATTCCACTTCGATCATCCTCGCGCTCGCCCCCCTCGTGCGCGCCAATCGTATTGACCTCGACCACGGAATCACCTGTGACTCAAAGTCCGGTGTAAGTGGCGCGGGCAAAGCTCTGGTGCCGACGAATCTTTTTATGCACGCTGCCGACAATCTGTCTGCATATGCGGTGTTTGGCCACCGCCACACGGGCGAACTTCTCGAGCAACTTAGCCTCACGGAGGATCAGATACAGTTCACACCACATCTACTGCCGATCCCACGAGGAATTCTTTCAACGATCTACGTACGGCTGAACAAGCGCTCTGATCCAGCTGAGGTGCAGTCGTTATTTGATGAATTTTATTCTGATGCCCCCCTGGTGAGAGTCCGGCGTTCACCACAACTGCCCCAAATTCAATATGTTGTTCGGACAAGTTTTTGCGACCTTGGTTTTCAGCTGTCTTCTGACGGTAGAAGACTGGTCCTTATCTCATGTCTTGACAATCTATTGAAGGGAGCAGCCTCTCAGGCGGTGCAGAATATGAATCTCATGGCTGGATGGCACGAGGCGGAGGGTCTTCTATGAAGTTTGTCGTAAAGCTCGGAGGTGCGGCACTGGAGAACCCGGATTTGCTCCATCGCTGTGCCCGGGCCATTGCCGAGCTGGCCAAAGACGGTCACAAAGTGGCGCTCGTCCACGGCGGCGGTGTTCAACTCACGCGGGTGCTTGCGCAGATGGGCAAGAAAAGCGAGTTCGTTGCAGGTCTGCGTGTTACAGACGCCGAAACCCGTGACGCTGCTCTTATGGTTCTGGGCGGCCGAGTGAACAAATCGCTTGTTGCTGCCCTCGACCAGTGCGGGCAAGCGGCTATGGGTCTTACTGGCGGCGATGGTCACGTTTTCCGTGCACGAAAAAAGAAGACGACACCGGACCTCGGATACGTCGGCGAGATCGCAGCGACGGATACGAAGTGGCTGGATGCCATTTGGACTATGGGGGCAATCCCAGTGATTTCCTCGATCGCGCTTGGGTTCGACGGCGAATATTACAACATCAATGCGGATGAGATGGCCTCTGCATGCGCCGTGGCTACAAAGGCCGACGCCCTTGTATTCCTTACCGACGTTCCGGGAGTCAAAGGAGCAGATGGTAACGTAATGCGGTGGCTGTCATTGAAGCAGATTCCAGAACTGGAGGCGCAAGCTGTTGTATCGGGTGGGATGCTGCCTAAGCTTAATGCCTGCAAGGAAGCGCTGACCCACGGAGTGAAGCGCGTTCGGATCCTTCCAGCGGAATCGGCTGCTGTTCTTCCCGATCTGCTTAGCTCAAGAGTCAATGACGGTACGGAGGTGATGGTCGCATGAAGTCAAATCAAGAACACGGCCTGAAGGATCTTCAGGCTGCCGAAGCAAAGCTGCTCGTTCAGACCTACGAACGCAACCCACTGCTCTTCGTCTCAGGCGAAGGAGTATATCTCCGCGACGAAGAGGGCGAGGACTATCTCGATCTACTCAGCGGCATTGGCGTTTGCGCACTGGGGTACAACCATCCGGTCATTACGAAGGCCATCACCGAGCAAAGTCAAAAAATCCTGCACACGTCTAATCTCTTTTTCCATCAGCACACGGCAGCTCTGGCGTTGAGACTCACAGAGATTACAGGACTGGACCGGGTTTTTCTATGCAATAGCGGTACCGAGGCCTGGGAAGCAACGCTCAAGCTTGCGCGCGCTCATGCAGGCGTCTTGCGTTCTGAAGGCAAAGCTATCGGAACCAAGTTTCTCGCACTCGAGCACAGTTTTCATGGGCGCACCATGGGGTCCGTTGCGACGACACACAAGCTTAAATACCGTGAACCCTTCGCTCCCGTCATGCCAGACGTTGAATTCGTTCCCTTCGACGACATTTCCGCCTTGAGAGCCGCGTTCTCAAATGATGTTTGTGCGATCGCTATCGAAGCCATCCAGGGGGAAGGTGGCATCCATCCAGTTTCGCAAGCGTTTCTTGCAGCCGCCCGTGAATTGTGCGACTCCACCGGCGCGCTCCTTCTCATTGATGAGATTCAGAGCGGCATGGGACGAACAGGAAAGTGGTGCGCATATCAGCACTATGACGTCCAGCCGGATGTGACCACGCTCGCCAAGCCGCTCGCCGGAGGCATTCCGATGGGTGCAATCGTCTGCACTGAAGAAGCCGCTCGCGCATTTACGCCGGGCATGCACGGCACCACTTTTGGCGGCAATCCTCTTGCCTGTGCTGTGGCCATCGCTGTGATCGACGAAATTAAGCAATCGGCGCTTCTCGATCACAACGCCGCGACAGGCGATTACTTCATGAGCCGACTTCGCGATTTGAAAGCCAGGTATTCCTCGATCGTCGATGTACGAGGTATCGGTCTGATGATTGGTGTAGAACTCAATTCGGACGTACTTGCTAAGAAGATTCTCGCAGGCATGATGGACCGCCGAATACTGCTGAATCGAACCCACGAGAATGTGCTGCGATTCTTACCTCCATTCTTAATTACCCGCAATCACGTTGATCAGGCCATCGCCGCTCTGGATGAGTTGTTTACGATACACGCCTCTGCAGAATCGTTGGACAGCAGGGTATTAGCAGGAGAATCGATTCATGGATAACCACACGAACGAAACCAGAGAGGGCAAGACCATCGTGATGAACCCTCCCAAGAGCGTCCGCCCCGCGGCCACGCTTGGCATTCAATCTGATACCGCATTCAATGAAACGGCAAAGAGTCTGGTTGGTCGCGATCTTTGCTCCATCTCCGATCTATCAGTCGCGGAAATGGCTGCGATCATGGAACTATCGCACGCGGTCAAGGCGCAACCCGAAGACTTCCGTCACGCCCTCGATGCCAAGCAGATGGTGCTGATATTCGAGAAAGATTCCTTGCGCACCCGCCTCACCTTTGAGACGGCAATGAACACTTCGGGCGGCAATGCTCTATTTGTCGATCAAACCAAGTCTCCGCTGGGCGAGCGCGAATCCATTCCCGACGTTGCGCGTAACCTGGAACGCTGGATGAACGTGATCGTCTTGCGCACGTATGCGCACGATACGATCACGGAGATGGCAGCGAACTCCAAAGTGCCGGTGATCAATGCGCTTTCCGATCTCGAACATCCGTGCCAGGCGATCGCCGATTTCATGACGCTGGAAGAGCGGTTTGGCTCGCTTGAAGGTCTTAAGTTTACCTATGTCGGAGATGGCAATAACGTCTGCCATTCCCTTATGCTCACGGCTGCGCTGCTGGGCGTGCACTGCACGGTTGCGACACCGAAAGGCTTCGAACCGAAACTCGAAATTGTTCATAAGGCTATTGAGATCGCCGAGAACACCGGTGGATCTCTCACACTCAGTCACGATCCATTGAAGGCGGCCATTGAGGCAGACGCTATCTACACCGATGTCTGCACAAGCATGGGTCAGGAGCACGAAGCAGCCCGGCGCGCTCCGATCTTCAAGCCCTTTCAGGTGAATGAGGACCTGATGTCGCGCGCACAGGAATCCGCCGTCTTCATGCATTGTCTGCCAGCCCATCGTGGCGCGGAAGTCACAGACACAGTCCTGGACGGTCCGCAGTCTGTAGTCTTCGACCAGGCTGAGAATCGTATGCATGCGCAAAAAGCAATCACCCTCATGTTGCTCGGCGGAGCAAAGCGCATTCCCAGCAACCGCAACCGCGCTGGCCTTCAGGCTCGCGCAAAAAGATAGCGCTCAGGAAAGCTGCCCCTATGTCCGTAATTTTAGAAACCCTACCGCTCGGCCAAAAGGTTGGCATCGCTTTTTCCGGCGGACTGGATACCAGCGCTGCACTTCACTGGATGAAGCAGAAAGGTGCCCTCCCCTACGCTTACACGGCCAATCTCGGTCAGCCTGATGAGACGGATTACGAAGCGATTCCTCGCAAGGCGCTCGAGTATGGCGCGGAGAAAGCCCGACTCATCGACTGCCGTCAGCAACTCGTTCGCGAAGGCATCGCCGCTCTGCAGTCTGGAGCATTTCACATCACAACGGCGGGCGTCACATACTTCAACACTACGCCGATTGGTCGGGCTGTTACTGGCACCATGTTGGTGACGGCGATGAAAGACGACGATGTCAATATCTGGGGAGATGGTTCCACCTTCAAGGGAAATGACATCGAGCGCTTTTACCGCTACGGTCTGCTTGTCAATCCCAACCTCAAGGTTTATAAACCCTGGCTTGATGCCGCTTTTATCGACGAACTCGGCGGCCGCGCAGAGATGTCCGCGTTCATGCAGAAGTCCGGCTTCTCGTACAAGATGTCCTCCGAGAAGGCATACTCGACTGACTCCAACATCCTTGGCGCCACGCATGAGGCTAAAGATCTCGAGTTGCTGGCCAGCAGTATGAAGATTGTCGAACCCATCATGGGCGCGGCGTTCTGGAGAGAAGATGTAGAGATTAAGCGCGAGGAAATCACAGTACGGTTTGAGGAAGGCTTTCCCGTCGCATTAAACGGCAACGAGTATTCCGATCCCGTTGCCCTCATGATGGAAGCCAACGCCATTGGCGGCCGCCATGGTCTGGGCATGAGTGATCAGATCGAGAACCGCATCATCGAAGCCAAGAGCCGAGGCATCTATGAGTCCCCAGGGCTCGCCCTTCTCTTCATTGCCTACGAGCGTCTCATCACCGGCATCCATAACGAGGACACCATCGAGCAATACCGCGAGAGTGGTCGCAAACTCGGACGTCTCCTCTATCAAGGCCGATGGTTCGATCCGCAAGCGATCATGCTTCGTGAAGCCGCACAACGCTGGGTCGCCAAGCCTGTTACCGGATCGGTCACCCTCGAGCTCCGACGCGGCAACGACTACTCCATCCTCAACACAGAAAGTCAGAATCTGACCTTTTCTCCCGAGCGCTTGAGTATGGAGAAAACTGAATCGGCCTTCAGCCCCCGCGACCGCATCGGCCAATTGACAATGCGCAACCTTGATATCACCGATACGCGTGCCAAGCTCCTCACCTACGCGCGAACTGGTCTTCTCCAGCTCAGCCAAGGCACGGAAATGCCGAAGCTCAACAGCGAGACAAACAAGAACTAGCAGGCATTCAAGCTACGAATGCACCCCCAGCGCGATCATCCTTTTCACTCCAGCAACCGAAGGCCATTCCGACACTAATGTCTAACGAACAAAACCCGAGCAAGATGTGGTCCGGCCGTTTTCGCGAACCACTGAACCGAACCTTTGAACAGTGGCAGCGCAGTTTTCCGTTTGACTGGCGACTTCTCCCCCAGGAGGTAGCAGCCAGCATGGCACATGCGCAAACGATCGCCGCCGCTGGCATCCTCACTCCGCAGCAGCTCACCACGACACTGGAGGGTCTGGCGCGCGTCGCGGAGCGCCCGCTCAATTGGTCGAATCGAATCTCCGCCACCAGTGGCCAAGTCGACTACGAAACCTCCGACCAGCAAGTTGGGGCTGCCATCGTCGCCTCCGCACCGCAAGCCGAGGATATTCACCACTACGTGGAGCTCGAACTTACGCGCGAGATCGGCGCTTTAGCCCTCAAGCTTCATACCGGACGCAGCCGCAACGAGCAAATTGCCACCGACATGCGCCTCTTCGTGCGCGACTCCATCGATGCCACGCTCACCGGCCTTCAGCAATGGCTCAATGCGCTGCTCTCGCTGGCCGACTCCCACCAGCACGACGTCATGCCCAGCTACACCCACCTGCAGCGAGCTGAGCCCGTGCTCATCGCACACTGGCTATTGGCGTACGTAAGCATGATCGAGCGCGACTACAGCCGCTTCACCGACGCGCGTGCACGCCTCAACTTCTGCCCTCTCGGCAGTGGAGCGGTTGCCGGCGCAACTCTACCGCTCGACCGCACCATCGCATCGTCAACCCTTGGCTTCAGTGCGCCTACACCTAACTCCATGGACGCCACTTCTGATCGCGATTTCATGCTGGACTTCGCACAAGCGGCCTCGACTCTCGGCCTCCACATCTCGCGCTTCGCCGAAGAGATCACACTCTACGCCACCGCGGAGTTCGGCTTCGTGGATCTCCCGGAGGCTTTCTCAACCGGCTCCTCTGCGATGCCGCAAAAGAAGAATCCCGACCTCACTGAATTGGCTCGCGGAAAATCTGCCCGTCTGCTTGGTTCGGCCACCGCCCTGGCTACGCTCATCAAGGGCCTCCCCCTTGCGTATAACAAGGACCTCCAGGAAGGCCAAGAGCAGATCTTCGATATTGCGGACACGCTCAAAGGCCTCCTCAGCGTCTTGCCGCCTTTTACGAGAGGGCTTAAGTTTCGTTTGGACGCAATGAACCTTGCGGCTCAAACTGGGTATCTTAACGCAATGGCCGCTGCGACTTATCTCACCTACAAAGGGATTCCGTTCCGTAAAGCACACGAAGTCATTGGGAATCTTGTTCGCTTCGCGCTAGAAAAGGGTGTCGAACTCAATGCACTCTCTGCGGACGACCTTCAATCCTTCAGCCCGGATTTCGGTTCGGACTTTCAACAGGCCATCTCGCTTCAGGCGACCATTGACTGCCACAACGTGATTGGAGGAACGGCCACCGCTCAGGTCCAGGAGGCTCTTAAACTTGCCCGCGAGCGAGCGAACCATCGCGCGAACTCGCAGCGAACTTCAATTGCGGAGGTCTCGCATGCCTGAAGTCCACATTCATAAAGCTCACCTTCAGGATGCTCGCAACGTCTTTGATCTCGTGAATTCTCTATCCGGAGACGGCACACTCTTGCAGCGAAGCTATGCGGAGATATGCGAGAACATCCGGGATTTTACCGTTGCCGAAACGGCTGAAGGCGAGTTTCTAGGATGTGGCGCCCTTCATTTATACGGCCCCCATCTGGCTGAGGTCCGGTCCATCG
>Ga0302150_10000464_pt1 | contig 17071 bp, 17 predicted proteins | sample I_Bog_N1_2_FD_198635 | JGI IMG/M metagenome (GOLD analysis project Ga0302150, IMG submission 198635) | Peat permafrost microbial communities from Stordalen Mire near Abisko, Sweden - I_Bog_N1_2 | ecosystem: Environmental > Terrestrial > Soil > Wetlands > Peat | place: Sweden: Abisko, Stordalen... | reverse complement strand
GTCTTCTCCGAACCGGTTCAGGAGCGCGTCAGGGTATTCTGCCGTGCCCTGGGGAAACGGAATAGACAACCGCTAGAAACTCTACTAGGCGGGAGCGGCTTCTGGCTAGCTTTATCGCTTTACTAATCAAATCTCTGAATAAATCCTACGTCCGGCAGACCATTCCATCCGTCTCAGCGCGCTCGCCGCGCCGCATGCGGTTCTCCATCGGATGGCTCAAAATCGCAGATGCAAAGCTGGTGGAGCAGCCACGCTGGTGCGAGCGAATAGCGAGCGTCCGCCGCACCGCAGGTGCTCAGTTCGCCGCCGCGGCTTCCATCCGGGTGAGAATCGCGCGCATCTCCTGGAACTCCGGATAACCGCGCAGCGGTTGCAGGCGCGGATCGGCGAGCATCTGGAAGAACCACGGGCAGCGGACTTGCCCGGAGGTGCGAAGCTCGGCCAGAGCCGCCTCGCGATCCCCCAGCGCAACGTAAATGGCGGCGTTGAAAGAAGGCGAAACAAAGCGTTCCCGGCTCAGCCATTGCAGCCGTTCCAGATGCGCGCGGGCCTCCTCTTCGCGGCCCGCGCATGCCGCCGCATAGCCATGCAGGGCTACCACACAGTCAAAATATGGCTCGCGTGCCGAGAGGCTTTGAGCCAACCCCAGGCCGCCCTGCACGTCTCCGTTGAAGGGCAGGATGATGGCGCCATACATGGCCGCCCCTTCATGGCCAGGGAAGGTCTTTATGCAGTAGTGGATCTGCTCCACGCTCTCCGTGGCCCGGCCGGCCAGGTGAAGTGCCCAGGCAAGCCGCGCGTACAGCCAGGGTGAGTACGGATCTTGCCGGATTGCAGCTTCGAGTATCCCGATGGCTTCCTCGAAGCGATGGCGGCTCAAGGCAAACATGGCGCGCTCATAGGTGATCCACGGTGCGTGCGGCAGGTGGGCAGAGCGGGAAAACGCGAACAGGGCCCCGGCCAGATCGTGGTCCACATGGAAGCTGATCGTCGCCAGCGCAGGAAGGATGGCTTCAGCCTGGTTGGTAAGATCGGGAATCGACTCCACAGTCCGATGCAGACATTCGGAGGCAAGCTGCGGGGAGACGAACCCGAAAAAGGCCTGGGCCACGCACAACTGGGCCAGGTCAATTTTGGCCGCAATCAGGGATGGGTCCAATTCCGTTGCGCGCAGCAAACGCTGCATGGCGTCCTGCATCTGGTGCCGCTGCATGGATTGCCATTCGTAATGCGCAAACTGGAAGAGTGCATACGCTTCGCGCTGTTCCGGCTCGCTCACTTTCTCCGAGGTCGCGGCCGCGGCGAGGTCCAGCCCCTTCGAGCGCCACCCCGGCGAAGGTCCGGGAGCCCTGTACGCATCGCCTGCAACTCCGGAGTTGAGGCGAAAGAAGAGCCGTTCGGCCAGTTCTGTCTCCAGGCCGGCGGTCCGATCGCGGGCGATGAGCAGATCTTCCACCCAGATCTGGCTTCCATCCTCCACGCGAATCATCTCCGCGCGCAGCCGGAACTGCGAGGGCAGCGCGCGCAGGGTTCCTGTCAGCACCAGGTCGGCGTTCAGCATCTGGCCGATCTGATGCGCCGTCAGCCCGCTAGCGGCGAGCGTGAAAGTGGAATCGCGCGCCAGCACGGAAACGACCGCCGGCTGTGCGCCGATCAGCCGGGCGATCGTCTCCTCTGCGATGGCGGCGCCAAGATATTCCGGGACGATGGGCCCGGTGGTGAACGGCAAAACAGCCAGCCGCACCAAGGGGAGTTGCGCGGCGGCGGCCTCGCGCTGCAAGGTCGCGGAGAAACGGTATCCGCGCTTGTAAACGGTCTGAATGCACTTTTCCGGTTCAAGCCGGGCGCGCAATGAAGAGAGGCACCTGGGGACGCTGTCTGCGCTTACATGCACGCGGCCCCACAGCGCCTGGCGCATTTGCTCCGGAGTCACAATCTGGCCGGCATGTGCGACGAGCAGGCGCAGCGCCGCCAGTTCCTTGGGGGGCAGGTGAACCACTGCTTTCCCGCGCAGGAGAGTGCCGTCGGGCTCCAGACGGAAGGGTCCAAACGCCCCCCCGCGCTCCTCAATCGGAGGGGGGGAGGGTGGAGGAGATTGCGGCTGCGCGTCCATCTGACCCGCAGCAGGGAACCCAGGCTTCTGGAGCCCGGGTGAATCCGACCAGCGCTTTTTCATCCGAACCAACGCTTTTCCTCGCGTCCGCGTCGATCTGCCCGCCTGCACCAAATTCGGTGCATATTTGAAAGGCAGACAGAATCCACGTCCCGCATGATTGAACATCCAGGGAAGAAGGCTGCAGCAGTTACAACGAACTACCGGCTTCGATTGAGCACGGCTGATTTCTTATCTCCGATTATGCACATTTCGAGCGGCGGGACGGGGGAGCGATGAAGATAATTTAATGCTCAAAGTAATAAAAATGTGGTTACTTGTTTACTATATAGTAATAGGGGAATTTCCAGTGTATCTATATCAATTATTTAGGGTTGAATGCCGCTTCGTATCAAATATTATTTGAAGTGTCTTTGAACGGCCAACAGGGTTCCTCTCATTTTCCGGCCATTCCATGGAGCGATTTATACAATCGCGCATCAGTTTCAAATCGCGCAATCTCCCGGCCGGTCTTCCGCAAGGCCGGACATTGCCAAAAACTTCAGAAATTAATCAGAAATCGGGGTGCGGCAAGCTGCCAGACTTGTTCTCAGGTCTGATCTAAGAATCCGCGGAGGCTCCCATGTCCAAGACTGTTTCCTACGCCCAGTGGGCTCTCGAACCCTACTGCATCGGGCAGAAGCTTCGTATGCTGCGGATAAGGAAGCGTCTTACGCTCTCGCGGCTGGCTGTCGAGACCGGACTTTCAACAGCCCTGCTATCAAAGCTTGAAACCGACCGCATGATTCCCACGCTGCCGACCCTGGCCACCATCAGCCGGGTCTACGGGGTGGGGATGAGCTACTTCTTCGCCGAGCCGGCGCGGCATTCTCTCTCCATCACGCGCAAGGCTCACCTGCAAGGTGGGGGCCGCGGGCTCGAATCGGTAAAGGTGACGCCGCTCAATCCGATTGCCGGAGGAACGGTCGCTTCCGATAGGGGCGGCGAGACCGTGGATTGTTCCACGACCACTGGCTCAGACGCCGTTTCGCCTGCCGGGAAGCGCAGCGGGCTGCGTCTTGTCGCGCAGATGATGGAGTTTCCGGCGGGCGTTGCCGCCAGCGTGCTGGAGGGCTTTTGCGAAACCAGCGGGCTTCTCTATGTGCTGGAGGGCCAGTTGCAACTGGACGCGGGAGGCATGCGCGAACATCTCGATCCGGGCGACTGCGCCTGCATCGAGAGCGAAATGTCCGTGGCCTGGAGCGCGGCGGGCAAGCATCGCTGCCGCGTGCTGGCCGTCTTCCCAACTGCCGTCTGGCAGGAGCCTGAGACCCTCCGCGATCTGGCCTGAGAGTCGATTCTCTCTCCGACGCAGAGGCTAAGGCGTTTCGGCGATCAAGGCGACTTTGCGGAAGTTGACGATGCGCAGGCCTGAACGTGGGCCGAGCGCAGGCGCGTTGAGCATGCGGTCAGGGACGAGGGATTCCGCGCGCGGCACGAGCGATTCAGGGCGGATAGGCTGGACGCTGCAAAGCTCTATTCCGGCAAAACACTAATCGTTGCCCGCATCGTGTGTTCCTGGCCCGGCTCGATGGAAACGGCCGCGCCAAGAATGTTGCCGGCCTCGACACAAGTCATCTGCCGCCATTCCTCATCTCCCAGATCGGCGAGTGAGGCCGCGCCCCGCCGCCACGGATTCCAGACCACCGTGGTTGCCGAGTTCTCTTTTTCGGTGCGAAGGGAGCGATGCAAAGCAGGGTCAATCAAGTCTGCCGCGCCGGGCGTATCGAGGTACGCACGGTCGGTGGCCGCATGGAAAACGACATCGCCTGCCTGAGTCTTTTCGCGATTGCCGTCGGTGTTGTCAAGGAACTTGACCTGGTCCAGACCAAGCACGCGCACAGCCTGCGTATCGCCGACCCTGAAGTACGTATGCAGTGCCTCTTCAAAGCGCAAAGGAGTCGACCCGGTATTCCGCACAATCAGTTCCAGCCGAAGGGTGTTTCCAATCGCGATGCGATGGAGCAGGCGAAACTCGTGCGGCCACCAGCGGCGCGTCGACTCATCACTTTCCGTGGACAGCTCGGCTATCATCGAGCCGTCCTCGTTCGCCGTCACGGAGTCGAGTTGCCATTCCCTGGTTCGGACGAACCCATGGGCCGGGGCGTTGGGATTGTCCGCCTTGGCACGAAACCAGGGAAAGCAGATGGGAATGCCTCCGCGAATTGCGCGGCCGTGCTGCCAATGCGATTGTTCACTGAGAAACAGAACTTCCGCGGCGCCGTTCGGGCGCCAAGAAGTCACCTGCGCGCCATGCAGATAAATCTCTGCCGCAGCGGAAGGAGTGGTGACGCACAGCTTCGCAAGGGCGCCGTTGCCGGAGACCACCTGCGCAATTCCGGGAATCTCGAGGCTGCGATTCAAAGCATCCATATCCAGCAATCGATTGTATGGCAGGCGAGGATCGAACGCACACCAGCTGAGTTGCGAGGCGGCGGTGAAATGATCTTTGGCGCCATGCCATTGTTCCGCTCGATCGTTTATCGTTTCCCGCTCTTCCACTCCTCATACGAGATGCGTGGAATCGTCATGAACGCGTCGCGCGTGCGCACATAGTTTCCCAGCCCGTTCATGCGGCCTATGGCATGCAGCTCGTCGGCTTTGATGTAAGGCCCCGCCGGATCCACGTACTGGTCCTCAACGTAAATGGCGACAACGCGCCCGAGAATAATGCGGGAGCGGCCGATCTCCATCGTCGTGTACTCGCGGCACTCGAGCGCGGCGTGCGCCTCGGCCAGGCGCGGCGGCTTGACGAGCTGGGATGGTGCTGTGGTGAACCCGGCAAGATCCACCTCGCTCATCTGGGGCGGGAAGTCGGTTGCGCAGATGTTCATCTTTACGGCGATGTCCTCGGTAACCACGTTGACCACAAACTCGCCGGTGCGCCGGATATTGCGGGCCGTGTCCTTGGGAACAAACTGCTCCCCCGGCCGGTCGGTTACGCCCACGCCGATGATGGGAGGGTCGGTACACAGGTAGTTGTAGGCGCTGAAGGGCGCCGCATTCAACTGGCCGTCCTCATTCATGCTGGTGATCAGCGCAATAGGCCGAGGCGCCACCAGGCCCACCAGCAGTTTGTAGGCGTGGCCGGCAGGACCGCGCTCGAGATCAAAGTTCATAGGTTAGAGTACTCCCGACTGTTTGATGGTATTCGAGAAGGCGGGGTCGCAGCACTTCGGGAATTGCGCGGTGCGGGCTCTTGTACCTGGGATCTTCCGTCTCGATCTGTGCGCCGCCGATGAGGCTATTGCAACGAGAATCTTCCGCGGGAATGGCTACCATTCTGCATCGATGTTCTTCCATGCTCTTGTTCTCGAATCCGCCTTGCGGTTGTTTGTGCTGGCGTCAGCCCGCGAGCGTTTCTTGAACGAACTGAGGTAGAGTTGGCGCGATCTGCGGGATCCAATCTGCTCAAAAGGCGACACTTCGCCACACTCGGCTTGAAATCCGATGAGATCTCGCTGCGAGCAAAAATGCACATCCATTCCAGATTGGCTGGAGTAATGTCAGGCGATGATCACTTCGATGGTCGGCCACATTCGTCGATACAGAGCAGCCATGTGGGATCTGTTTCTCTCCGCCGTGGGATGTTTCATCTTGAGGCGTTGCTTCCGCCTGATTGCGCGAGGAGGAGACGGCTATGGGACGAGTGCATCTGTTTGTGCCGTTGATGAGATCCGTGATCCGCTAGCGTATGTGGGTGCAGCACTCATCCTCCTGGCCATTGCCGCAAACCAACAGCCTGCACTGATGCGTGCGGTAACTGAAACCCATTCCTGACAGGACGCGGGAACCGCCTGGCGCAATTTGGTCCGCTATAACAACCTTCTTGCGGTCGCCGGTCCCCGTTTCGGTTCTAGCCAAGTGGATTAACTATCGGTGAACATGGCCTTCTGCGGATGCCCCTTGGCAAGTGGAGCCGGGGCCTTGGCATCACTGAAGTCCTTCGTCCACTGCCAGTTTCGGATCTCCGGCATATCCTCAAGATGCTCGCGGATATAGTCGTGGTGCCTTTGCAGTTCCTGGTTGAAGAAATTGATCGCATCCTCGGCCTGCAGACGAAGGCGTGGGATGTGCTTGAGTGCATCCAGCGCAAGGTGGAAGCGGCTCATCTCGTTGAGAACCACCATGTCAAACGGCGTTGTTGTAGTCCCATGATCCATATAGCCGTGCACATGGAAGCGGCTTTCATTGGAGCGCCCATGAACAAGAGTATGAATGAGCCAGCGATTGTTGTGGAAGGCGAAGATCACCGGGGCCTGCTCAGTAAAGAGCGCGTTGAACGACATTTCGTCCATCCCGTGCGAGTGCTTGTCGGGGAACATCAGGGTCATCAGGTCCACGACGTTGACCACGCGCACCTTGATGCCTGGCACGTGTTTCTGCAAGAGCCACGAGGCCGCGCAAATTTCGATGGTGGGCACATCGCCGGCGCAGGCCAGCACTACATCCGGCTCTTCCCCTTCATCGTTGGTTGCAAACTTCCATGTGGATGCGCCGCGTGAACAGTGCTCGAGAGCCTCGTCCATGTTCAGCCATTGAAGCTGCGGCTGCTTGCCGCAGGTGACAACATTCACGTAATTGCGGCTGCGCAGGCAATGGTCGAAGACGCTCAGCAGGCAGTTGGAGTCCGGTGGATAATACACGCGGATCACTTCACTTCTGCGCGCCAGCGCATTGTCGACATATCCGGTTGCCTGGTGGCTGAATCCGTTGTGGTCGTTGCGCCATGCATGACTTGTGAGAAGTACATTAAGGGACGCGAGCGGTCTGCGCCAGGGAAACTCGCGGCACTGCTCAAGCCACTTGGCATGTTGTGTGGTCATCGAATCGACCACCTGTGCGAAAGCTTCGTAAGAGGACCACATGCCATGACGCCCCGTAAGCAGGTAGCCTTCGAGCCATCCCTGGCAGAGATGCTCACTCAGTACCTCCATCACGCGGCCGTCGGGACCGAGTTGATCGTCGATGGAAACAATCTCGGCCATCGAGCAGCGTTTGGTGGCTTCAAAGATGGAATTCAGGCGATTCGAATTCGATTCGTCGGGGCAGAACATGCGGAAGTTTGTCAGATTCATTCTGAAGATGTCGCGGAAGAAATCGCCAAGCTTGCGCGGCGCCTCGGCTAGAACCTGACCAGGGCCCGGGATCTCAAGCGCATAGTTGGTGAAATCGGGCAACGCGAGAGTGATCAATTCACGTCCGCCATTCACATGGGGGTTGCCTCCCATGCGGCGGTTGCCCACAGGCGAGAGAGCCGCGAGCTCATCAATGAATTTGCCATTCGCGTCAAAGAGTTCTTCGGCCTTGTAACTCTTCATCCAGGCTTCCAAAATCTTCAGGTGTTCAGGATTGTCTTTAACCGATGCGAGCGGAACCTGGTGCGCGCGGAATGTGCCTTCGATGGGTATTCCATCCACTTCCTTGGGGCAGGTCCATCCCTTGGGCGTGCGGAAGATGATCATGGGCCAGACGGGCTGTTTCTTGAAGCCGCTCTTGCGAGCCTCCTGTTGAATTCCACGAATCTCGGCGTAGCAATCTTCAAGCGCTTGAGCGAGGAGTTGATGCACGACCTCGGGATCGTCGCCCTCGACGAAGTAGGGCTTGTAGCCTCGACCCACATAGAGGGCCTTCAAGTCTTCGTCGCTCGTCCGTCCCTGGGCCGTTGGCCCTGAGATCTTGTATCCGTTGAGGTGAAGGATCGGCAGCACCGCGCCGTCGCGAACCGGATTGACGAAGTTGACCGACTTCCAGCTTCCCTCCAGTGGACAGGTCTCGGACTCGCCATCGCCGACGACGCATGCAACAATCAGGTCCGGATTGTCGAAAGCGGCGCCGAATGCGTGAACCAGCGAGTAGCCAAGCTCTCCGCCTTCGTGCATGGAATTTGGGACATGAGGGCCGCAGTGGCTGGGCACGCCGCCCGGAGTCGAGAATTTGCGGAACATGAGCCGCAGGCCGTCTTCGTCGTGCGTGATCTCCGGGTGAACTTCCGTGTAGGAGCCTTCAAGATAGGAACAGGCATTCAGCGAGGGACCTCCGTGCCCCGGACCGGAAATGTAAATGATGTCCGCATTGTGCTCTTTGATCATCCGGTTCAGATGGATGTAGATGAAGTTCTGTCCAGGCGAGGTTCCCCAGTGACCGAGAAGCCTTGGCTTGATCTGCTCTGCCTTGAGCGGCGAGCGAAGCAGGGGATTGTCAAAGAGGTAAATCTGGCCGATGCAAAGATAGTTTGCAGCGCGCCAGTAGCGATTCATCTTGTCCAGCATCTCGGGCGAGAGCGGTCCCTTGGGCTTTGACGCTCTTTCTTCGTTTTTGCCATCGGCCGCAACCGCAGTCGAAAGGCTCACGTCGAAGATGAAACCGGATGAGTTGCCATACTGGTCGAAGTTCTTGCTGAAGGGCTGGGGTGTGTCGTCCTTCTCAACTTTGACGGGGAACTCGGTGGTGGCCATCGTAGCGTATCCTTTCTCGTTCTCCGCAACTGCTGACATCCTGGCGGCGGCTCTCAGACTTCGGATTGATTTGCTCGGCCCGCGATATGGTTACGCGTCACCTGGCCAGCATCTTGCGGATTGATTTCAATTCGGCCCGGTGCTTCGGAGTTGTTGCGGGATAAGACGGTTCCAATCCTCTCAGGGCGTCAAGGACGATCTGAGAAACGATCAGCCGGGCGTCGTCCTTATCGTCGGCGGGGACCACATACCAGGGAGCGTGATGCGTGCTGGTGGCGCTGAGGCAGTCCTCGTACGCCTTTACGTAGTCCTTCCAGAACTTCCTCTCGTGAATGTCAGCGAGACTCAACTTCCAGTTCTTTTGCGGATCGTCAATGCGCGCCAGAAACCGCTTGCGCTGTTCATTCTTTGAGAGGTGCAGGAAGACTTTGACGATGCGCGTGCTGTTTCGGTCAAGATGCTCTTCGAAATCCACGATGGAGCGATAGCGATCCTCCCATTTCGACTTGTCGTCGCGCACTTCCCTGGAGAGTCCCTCGTTGCGGAGTTGTTCCGGATGAACGCGAACGACCAATACTTCTTCGTAATAAGACCGATTGAAGATGCCGATGCGGCCGCGCTCGGGAAGGCGGCACGTGGTGCGCCATAGAAAATCATGCTCCAACTCTTCGGCGCTGGGTTGCTTGAAGCTGAAGACTTCGCATCCCTGCGGATTGATTCCGGACATGACATGCCGGATGGCGCCGTCCTTGCCCGCGGCGTCCATGCCCTGGAAGATGAGCAGAAGCGCGTGGCGGTTGGATGCGTAGTGAAGCTGTTGCAATGCGCTCAGGTCCTTCACGTGATCTTCAAGCAGCTCTTGATAGTGCTTCTTCGATTTGGTCAGTGCCGGTGCGGCCGTGGGCCACTCGCTCAGTTTGAGCTTCTTGCCTGGCGGAACGTGATAGGTCTTCGAATCGATCGTCATGTTGTTTACTTACCCCTGCAAATCTGGTTGGCTGCGGACAATCCGCCCCATGGCCTGGCGGCGGGGCAAAGAGTCGCACCGGTGGTTGAGACTCTCCGAATCAGTATCGACTCGGATGGATACGGAATCTGAGCAGTTGTGCACAAGACAGGCTGAAGGAGAAGCCGTGATGTACTTGTTCAAGTGAGCCATCCATCAGCGTTGCCGGCGGACAGCGGTCAAGGCCTCGTAGCCCGAGATGACATCAAAGAGTTCCTCGTCAATCGACTCCTGGCGAATGCGATGCAGCTTCAGGTTCAAGTCTTCAAGGATTCCGTCAATGTTCTTTTCTGCCCGCTGCATCGCGGCAAGGCGGCTGGCATTCTCGCTGGCAAGCGACTCGGCGCAGGCTTGAAACAACAGGACAAAAAGGTATTCGCGTATGAATGCGCGCAGCGGCGACCTGGCTCCCTGGACGACTTCCGGAGGCAGTTTGGTTGGCCACGGAGCAGCGGCAAGCTGTTTCTGCCAGCCGAGATCCAGAGGCAACAGGCGCTTGCCGACGGGCTCGTAGACCGATCCCGATTTGGGGTGGTTGTGGAAGAGATATACCTCCACCACATCGCCGCGCTCCCGAGCCGCCTCGACTTCGATCAGAATCTGTCCGACGAGCCCAGAAATAGCATTGACTGAGGCTGGCACGGGCAAGATTCCCGCGGTTGGCATTCCAGAATCGGTCAGAAGGGAGTGGATGCGCGCTCCGAGAGGCCATATCTTTGTGATTGTGCCGGGCAGAGCTTTGAGCGTGTGGACGGCATATTCCACGACCGCTTCATTGAACCTTCCAACCAGACCCTGGTCCGAGCCGAAGACAATTGCGCCGATGCCGTGCCTCTTCTGTGAGCCTGTTTCTGCCGTGTCGTAGCCTGGTCCAGCTTGACGAAGGCTTGCGGTCAACGCGAGTTCCACAGTGGTTGCATATTCATCGAGCGCGTGGACTGCTTTTTGATACTGTCCAATGCTCGACGCGGCAAGCGCCTTCATGGAACGAACGACGGCCTCCAGATCGCCCGCTCCGGAGATCTTCCGCGTCAGGCTTTCGATGGTTCCGCTCATGGCGCAGTCTTCGTAGCGGGTTTGGCCGCTGGAGGCGGCTGGAGCGGAGCCAATGCACGCTTTGCGATTTCGAGGATAGCCTTGCGATCGTCATCGCTGAATTTATCAGACGAGGTTAGGCGCTGCGCCACATCTGCTGGAATATCGGTCGTGGCTTTCTGAAGCGCTCGCTCGGCGTCATTCACTTTGTCGATCGGCAGAGGATCGAAGAGTCCCGCGGTCAAGGCCAGAAGCACGATGATCTGTTCGATCATGGATACGGGGTGCGATTCGGATTGCTTGAGGCAGGCGCGAATGCGTTGACCGTGGTCAATGGTCTTTTGAGTGGCATCGTCGAGGTGGGTGCCAAATTTTGCGAATGCCTCCAGTTCCTCGAACTGTGAGTAAGCAAGCTTGAGACTGCCTGCGACTGCGCGATAGGCGGCTCTTTGCGCCGCTCCGCCGACGCGCGAAACTGACTTGCCAACGTCGACTGCAGGGAGGATTCCCAGTTGAAAGAGCGTAGGCGAAAGATATACCTGGCCATCGGTGATGGAAATCAGGTTGGTTGGAATATAGGCAGAGATGTCTTGCGCTTCGGTTTCAATAATGGGTAGCGCCGTAAGAGATCCGCCTCCCCGTTCCTTGATGAGGTGGGTCGACCGCTCCAGCATGCGTGAATGAATATAGAAGATGTCGCCGGGGAATGCTTCACGTCCGGGAGGACGGCGGAGGAGAAGTGAGAGTTCTCGATAGGCGCGCGCGTGGTGGGTGAGATCGTCGTAGACAATCAGCACATCGCGTCCTTTTTCCATGAAGTATTCCGCAATGCTGGTTGCCGCATACGGCGTGATGTAGACGAGGCCGGGCGCATTGTTGTCTTCAACAACAACGACTACGGTATATTCCATTGCGCCCTGTTTATCGAGGTTGGCCACTACTTTCGCCACAGCGGCCGCGCGTTGGCCAATCGCACAGTAGACGCACACAACGTTCTGTCCGCGCTGGTTCAGAATGGTGTCGATCGCGATGGCCGTCTTGCCGGTCTGACGATCACCGAGAATCAATTCGCGCTGGCCACGCCCGATTGGTACAAGTGCGTCGATGGCTTTCAGGCCGGTCTGTAAAGGCACACTGACAGCCGCGCGGTCCATGATGGGTGGGGCGGGGCGCTCAACGGGTAAGCGCTTCTCCGCGGTGATTGCGCCCTTTTCGTCCAGCGGATTGCCCAAAGGGTCGATCACCCGGCCCAACAGGCCGTCTCCCACTGGTACGTCCATCACACGTCCGGTTCGTTGAACCTCGTCGCCCGCGTGCAGGTTCTGGTAGTCCCCGAGCAGGATGACGCCGACCTCTTCTTCGTCCAGGTTGAAGGCGATGCCAAGCAGACCGCCAGGGAAGGTCACAATCTCCTCGTAGCCAACGCCGAGGAGACCAGAGAATGTTGCGATCCCGGTGGAGACTCTTGTGACTATGCCCACTTCATGCGGAGTCAGCTTTGCCGTGAAAGCCTCGCGACCCCGATGCAACTCCGCGAAGGCGCGCTCTATTGCGGGTTGCAGGATTCCGGCTGATGCGGTCATTTGGCTCCCACGAGAGCAACAGGTTCTGGCTCGGGCGCTCTCGCAGTGTCCGGCTTCGGTGTGGTCACCGTCTCTGGCTTTTTTGCGTCTTTGTTGGCCGGAGGGGATTGAGTGTCTACGAGGTCACTGACTTTCTTGCTGAACTCGGTCAGGTAACTCGCGATACTCCACGCAACCTTCTGGCCATTGGCGGTTAATTCGATGCCGCAGATTACCTCCCGCGAATCTTCGAATTTGATCCGGACCGCTGCCGAGAATGTCTCATTGAGGGCGTTTTGGATTGCAGCCTTCTGTTCATTGGGCAAGTCGAATGCACTGCGAACCATAGCCGGTTGCGTTGAGTTCTTGAGAGCGGCGCCTAATAGTTCTTTTGCCTTCGGATCCAATTCCCGCAGGCGGCGTGTGAATACCTCTCCGACCCGCTCTTCAAGGCTGACAGTGGCGAGATCCGCGAGTGCCTTTCGCGCAATTGCAAAGACCTCTTTTTCGGCCAGAAGGGTGATTTCGTTACCTAGCCGAGTTTGATCTCCGCGCAGCGCATCCGCTTGGGTTACCCGCAAGGTTTCCGCATCCTTTTTGGCCTCATCGATAAGGCGCTCGCGCTCGGCCTTCGCTTCATCGGCGGCTTTGCCGAGCAGGGCGCTCCGCTGCTGATCGAATGCTTTGTTTTTATCTTCGAAATCGGTGCGCTCTTTTTCAGCCTCAGCCTTCTTCTTATCGGCGTCTGCAAGTTCAGAGGCGATTCGCTTCTCCCTCGCATCGATGGCATCGAGGATTGGTTTGTAGAGAAAATGCTTCAACAACCACACCAGGATGAGGAAGTTGACAATCTGAGCTCCGACAGTGAACCAGTCGATGAGCATCGCTCACTTCCCTCCGGCTTGCGATAGAAAGTGGTTCCAGAACGGGTTGGCGAAGATGAGGATCATCGATACGACAAAGGTGTAGATCGCAGTGGACTCGATCATTGCGAGGCCCACGAACAGAGTGCGGGTGATGGTGGGCGCGGCGTCAGGCTGTTGCGCGAGGGAGGTCATGGCGGAAGCCACGGAACGGCCTTCTCCAAGCGCCGGCCCCATGCAGCCGAAGCCTGTGGTGATGCCGGCGGTGGCGATGGAAACTACAGCAACGATGGTGGCGCTATCCATTGGGAGTCCTTCTTATTGTTGGAGACCTTACGCATGACTGGGCTCCGGCTGAGCCTCAACAGCAGGCTTGGGTTTGGTTACTCGCGTGGCGGCGGCGATGTAGACGGCAGCCAGAATGCTAAAGATGTAGGCCTGGACGGAGCCGGTCAGCAGACCGAGTAGCGTCATGACGATGGGGAAGATAAGTGGCGTGATGGTGAGAAGAATTCCGACAATCATGACGCCGCTCATCATGTTGCCGAAAAGACGGATGGCAAGAGCAAGCGTGCGCGAGAGCTCGCTGATGATATTGAATGGCAGCATAATCACGGTCGGCTTGATGTACGTGCCGAGATAACCAGCGACACCCTGCTCCCGAATGCCGAACAAGGGAACCGCAATGAACACGCAGAGGGCAAGGGCTGCTGTTGTCGAGAGCGAACCGGTTGGCGGCTTGAATCCGGGAAGGACGATGCATACGCTGCACGTCCCAATGAAAAGGAAGAGCGTGCCCAGGAAGGAGAGATACTTGCGCGGCTCGCCGAGGCCGACCTCCCTTATCTGTCCCTCAATGCCGGTCACGATGATTTCAAGCGCGCTTTGCCAGCGTGAGATGGTCCGTTCGGTCGCGAGCTTTCGGGTGATGAGCATGGAGCCCAATGTCATCACGATCATCATGGCCCATGTCGTCACGATGGTTTCGTTGAGCTTGACCACGCCGTACTGCCAGAAGATCTGTTGGTCGGACGTGATGTTGACAGTGGAGACGATCATTGTCCGCCTTCCTGGATGATGCGGGCGCTCTTGTCAGCCGGGATGCGTATGAGTTGCGTAACAGCAATGCGCGCAATCAAAAAACCAGCCAGGCAGGCCACCAACTTACGCCAGTCGCCATGGGACACAAGATAGAACCCGGTAACCGCGACGGCCATTCGGATTAAGAGACTCCCGGCGAACAAAAGACCGGACCATTGCGATGGAGAGCGCATTCGAATCGTCCACCAGAGGCCGCCGAAGAAGAATGCCCCAAGCAGAACACCGGCGAGCAGATCCGTGGCCAGAATCGGAGCTTCATTCATGCTTATCCTCCTGCCCGTCTTCGATCGCTTTATTCTCCTGATTCACCCAATGCCAGGCGTTAGCGCAACCTACGCAGAGTCCGATGGCAAGCAGCATGAGTGTCCATGAATGGGCGCCAGGATGATGGTTGTCCCACCAAAGGCCGATCATGGCGCCAACGACCGTTGGCACTGCGACCGACCAACCGATCAGCCCCGACATGCCGAGGCCGAACCAGACAGTCTGTTGGCCATCCTTCCGCGCGCGGAGTTTGCGGGCAGCCTTTGCGCTAACTTGCCGGACAAACTCGCTGTCTGCAGGAGGGGATTGATCTGCTCTCTCATCGGTCATTTTCAAACTCCGCCAGACGCCCCATCAAACCACTCTCCATTTTCGCGACCGCGGTGCGAACGTTGCGCTCCTGTTCGTCCAGTTTCAGGAAGTCGCGCTCGACTGCGTCTTTGATCTGTCCCAAATCCGATCCGCCAATGGCGCGACGCACAGAAACGGTCACCTGAGCGCCCGCCTTCACCAACACGCCTTGATCGATTCCGACATAGACCGTGACCCCATCTTTCGTTTCGTAAGTGAGAATCCCGGGAACAAGGGCGGCAACGCAGTCGAGGCGGTGGGGCAGCAGACCGTACGATCCATCGGTGGTGTCGGCGACGATGCGCAATACATCGGGTTTCTCGGCGAAGACGCCAAAGGGGAGCAGGATTCTAAGATTCATGGGTGCTCGCAGTGGCAGACTTGGGTTGTGGGTCGGTCTTCTGATCCTCCGGCTTGTTCTCGTTCGGCTTCTTGGCCTCTGGCTGAGCGGCCTCGGGTTGCTTCGCTTCAGGCTTTTTGGCCTCCCCAATCGCGCCGATCATATAGAGCGCGCTCTCCGGGTAGTCCTTGAACTCGTCGCGGAGAATGCGTTCGCAGCCGTCCAGCGAGTCTTTCAGGCTTACAACCTTGCCCTTCAACCCGCTGAATTGTTCCGTGGTGAAGAACGGCTGCGTCAGGAATCGTTCAAGGCGGCGGGCGCGCGCGACAGCGTTCCGATCTTCCAGGGAAAGCTGTTCCATGCCGAGCATGGCGACAATGTCCTTGAGGGATTCGTACTGCGCCAGAGTCCTGCGAATCTCCTGCGCGAGGTTGTAATGGCGGTCGCCAACGATGCCTGGCGTGGCCATCTTCGAACTGGACTGCAGCAGATCGATCGCGGGATAGAGTCCTTCGCTTGCCCGTTTGCGCGACAGTACGATGGATGCGGAAAGATGCGAGAAGACATGTACCGCGGCAGGATCGGTGAGATCGTCTGCCGGCACGTAGACAGCCTGGATCGAGGTGATGGCTCCGGCATGAGTATTGGCAATTCGCTCTTCAAGACCCGATAGCTCGGTACCCATGGTCGACTGGTAGCCGAGTCTTGAGGGCATCTCTCCCAGCAGTCCGGAAACTTCCATTCCGGCCTGAATAAAGCGAAAGATATTGTCGATCAGCAAAAGGACATCGCGATGCTCATCGTCGCGAAAATATTCGGCCATCGTCAGTGCGGCGTCACCGACACGAAACCGGCTGCCCGGCGGCTCGTTCATCTGGCCGTAGACCATCACCATGTCTTTCAGGACACCGGCGTCTTTCATTCCGCGGTAGAGCTCTTCGCCTTCACGGCAACGCTCGCCGATTCCACAAAAGATGCTCATGCCCTGCTGATGGCCGATCATGTTGTGGATCATCTCGGTGAGCAGAACTGTTTTGCCCACGCCCGCACCGCCGAACAATCCAGCCTTGCCCCCACGTTCCAATGGCACGAGCACATCGATCGCCTTGATTCCCGTCTCGAAGATCTCGGACTTTGTCGAACGCTCCGATAGCGGCGGAGGGGACCGATGGATTGTCCGCCATTGGACGTTCCGCGGCGCCGGCTTCCGGTCGATGACGGATCCAAACACGTCGAACATCCGCGACATGATTTCCTTGCCTACCGGCACCTCGAGCGGCTTTCCTGAATCTTCAACCTGCATTCCTCTGGCGAGGCCCTCAGTAGGCGTCAGCGCGATGCCGCGAACGCTGGTTGCGTCAAGCTGAGTCATGACTTCGACGATGATCTTGCCTTCTGCCCCAGCGTGTAAGACAGAGAAGATTGGAGGCAGGCGGCGATCAAATCTCACGTCGACAACGCCGCCGCGCACGGAGACGATCGATCCAAGATTTGGAGAATCCGCTTCATTCTGAAGTCCGACTGCCATAATACCCTCAATTCAGGATGTTCAACTTGAGTGAGGACGCCTGAACTACCACCATTCAATGGAGCGGTCCGATGGAGTTGCGATGCCGGTCTCTGGCTTGGCAGAGTGAAGAAGCAAGAGGGGACACTGCGCGAGCTTAATGACTTTCTCCGCGATCGATCCAAACACGAGCGGATGCCAGCCGGATACACCATGTGTGGAGATCACTATGAAGTCGGCATGCTCGCGCTCCGCCACTTCCATGAGGCATCCCGCGATGTCATTCGCGACTTCGACACTGGAACCTGCCTTGATTCCTCTGGTAGCGAGACCCGCGAGCGCCTTCGCCAGACGACGCTCAGCGGACATCTTTTCCTCCTGTTGAAACTGCACCTGTGGAGAAGCATATTCGGGGGCAAAGGTCGAGAAGAG
>Ga0302150_10000457_pt1 | contig 17161 bp, 9 predicted proteins | sample I_Bog_N1_2_FD_198635 | JGI IMG/M metagenome (GOLD analysis project Ga0302150, IMG submission 198635) | Peat permafrost microbial communities from Stordalen Mire near Abisko, Sweden - I_Bog_N1_2 | ecosystem: Environmental > Terrestrial > Soil > Wetlands > Peat | place: Sweden: Abisko, Stordalen... | reverse complement strand
GGCCGGCAGCGCAAGACTCCGTTGATTGCGGAGGAAGCCTTGCCGTTTGAGATATTTCCGGGTGGACGATTTGGATGGGCGATTTGGTTGGTCCGGGGTCGGGCGGCGGGCAAAAGGGAATGGAGACTGTATGGCAATTGCAGTACCGACAATGACGTTAGACCAGGAGATCAATCCCTGGGAGGCACAAAGCGCACGATTTGAGTTTGCGGCACGGAAACTGAATCTTGAGGAAAACCTTTGGAAGGTGTTGAGCACGCCTTCGCGCGAGATCATCGTGCATTTTCCAGTCACGATGGATAACGGGAAAATTGAGATGTTCACCGGATTCCGCGTGCAGCATAACATTGCGCGCGGCCCGGGCAAGGGCGGCATCCGCTATGCTCCGGATGTGACGCTGGACGAGGTGAGGGCGCTGGCCAGTTGGATGACCTGGAAGTGCGCGGTGGTGAACATTCCCTTTGGCGGGGCCAAGGGCGGCGTGATCTGCGATCCGAAGAAGATGAGCCAGGGCGAACTGGAGCGGATGACGCGGCGGTACACGTCGGAGATCATCGACTTTATCGGACCGGAGAAGGATGTTCCCGCGCCGGATGTAAACACCAACGAGCAGACCATGGCATGGATCATGGACACCTACTCGATGCACGTGGGGCACACGGTAACCAGCGTGGTGACGGGCAAGCCGCTGAACATTGGCGGGTCGCGCGGACGTGTGGAAGCGACCGGGCGCGGCGTGATGACGGTGTGCGACGAGAGCCTGCGCTACCTGAACATGCCGATTGACGGCTGCCGGGTGATTATCCAGGGCTTTGGCAACGTAGGCTCAAATGCGGCCCGGTTGATGCTGGAGCACGGATACAAGATTGTGGGCATTGCCGAGAAGGAAGGCGGGTTGTGCAATCCGAACGGCATCGACATTCACCAGTTGGTGGAGTACAAGGTGCGCAACGGCACGACGCTTGGTTTCCGTGGCGCAGAGGCCATGCCGAGCGAAGAGCTTCTGGTATCCGACTGCGAGATTTTGATTCCGGCGGCGACGGAGAATGTGATTACCAGCCGCAATGCCGACAAGATCAAGGCGCGCATTGTGGTGGAGGGCGCAAACGGGCCCACAACCGCGGTGGCGGACGAGATTCTGGCGGAAAAGCGGATCTTCATTGTGCCGGATATTCTGGCCAATGCGGGCGGCGTGACAGCCAGCTACTTTGAATGGGTTCAGGACCGGCAGGGATACTTCTGGAAGGAAGCGATCGTGAACGAGCAGTTGGAGACGATTCTTCGCGACAGCTTTGACGACGTGGTGCGCTATGCCGAGGCGCACAACGTGAACAACCGCATTGCCGCATACATGCTGGCCATCGATCGAGTGGCATTCACCATCAAGCAGCGCGGCATCTACGCTTAGGTTTCTCCCCCAAAACACGCAAGTGTCTCAGGAACGGGATGGGCAATTTGCTCATCCCGATTTTTTATGCGCGGCACATAACCGGAAGCCGATGCGCGCGCTCTAAGTGCTGCAGGTTGGAAAGGGACGAAGATGAAGGGTATAACTCGCACATTGACACAGGGCATTGCGGTATTACTGGTTTGCTTATTGGCCGGATTGTCTCCGGCTTCGGCCTGGGCGAAGCAACTAACTCCGCAGGTAGTTCATGCGCGAGTATTGAAGCGGGGAGTGGGTAACTGGGTGGGGGTGGAGTTACTGAATGGAACGGCGTTTGTGGGCAGGATTGTAAGCGTTGACGACGATTCGTTTGGGATGCAGCTGCACAACGATCCGGGGATCACGCAAGTACACTATGCGGATGTTCTGGACCTGCATACGGGAATTTCGAACGGGGCTTTCTGGGGGATTATGATTGCGGGGGTTGGCGGGGTTGCGGCGATGGCCGCAGTCGGATTCCACATGGTGCACGAGCATGAGCAGACGCTGCCGACGCAGCCTGCGACGCCGGTGTTTCCGTATGCCCGCCCTGCGCAATAACATGCGGGTGCGTCTTAATCGACATCGATGCGCCAGAAGTCGATGCCGGCCAGCTTGAGCAGGCGGGCTTTGCCCTGGAAGATGTGAACAAACTCGGCGGCTTCCGGGGACCAGTCATTTTTTGCCGTTCGCGTCGACGGTGGCGAAGGCGCCGCGAACGAGGAAGTTGCGGCGGGTAAAGGGATGGATCGGCATAGGTGTTTGCGAGTCTACCATCGGCGCGCATAGGGCACGAATTTCCGTGAGGTCGTTGACGGGAGTTGTGACGTTTGCGTGGTGAGGGGGCGGAAGGTAGACTTGGCGCGAAGTACATTCGCGGAGAAATCATGAGACTTGTTGTGCTGGTGTTGTTGGTTGGCTGTTCGGTTTCCTACGCACAGCAATATACGCGCGGAATTGGCGTATATCCGGGCGATCCGAAGGAGTACATGGGGCCGACGTTGCGCGTCGATCAAGAGTATCGGAATCTGGCGCTGCACCGGCCTGCGTATCAGTCCAGCGCTTACGACTATAACCTGACGGCGCAACTGGTGACGGACGGAGTCAAGGAGACGGCGCTGCCTCAGTGGATTGTTGCATCCACCAGCGATGCGGGTGTGCTCAAGAAGACTGAGCGCGAGGTTTTTCTGGATGGCAATGTGACTTCGTCTGTGGATATCACGGGGGATGCGCCTTGGGTGGAGTTTGACCTTGAGGGTGGTGGGACGGTTCCGGAAATAGATCGGCTTGATCTTTATCTGCGCAAGCTTTATGGGCCGCTGCCGGCGAGCGGATGGAAGTACGTGGTGCTGGGCTCCGACGATGGGACAAACTGGACTGAAATTGGGCGGTCGGAGGTTGGGCCGTCGGTGGGGAGGGAATGGCCCGACATGCGGGTGGAGGGGCCGAGCTTTTCGCAGACGATTGCGTTTGCTGCGCCGGCGCATTTTCGGGATTACCGCGTGCAGATTTCGGCGGAGGGCGTGAAGAAGTGGGGTGTGTCGGAACTGGTTCTTTTCGACAACGGGCAGGAGGTGCGGGTGGCCGGGCCCGAACACTTCGCCAGTGCATGGATGAGCGCGGGGACGGGCGAAGAGTGGGTGTATGTGGACCTGGGCGCGGCGTGCACGTTCGATCGCGTTGTGTTGGATTGGATTCGTCGCGCGGTGGAAGGGGCTGTGCAGGTGTCGGACGATGCGGTGGAGTGGAAGACGCTGGTGGCGCTTGGCTCGACCGATGATATCCACCTGGCGCAACCGGCGCACGGGCGCTATGTGCGGGTGCTGATGACGAAACCTGGCGAGGCCGGGCTTGGCGAGGCCGGAAGCAATTACATTCTGAGCGAACTCGAGGTGTATGGGCGCGGCGGGCCGGTTGCGGTTCAAAAGAGTGCGGCGGTGGCGAAGGCGGATGGAACGCTGGGGCTTGAAGGCGGAGACTGGCGGCTGCAGCGGGCGTCGCTGGTTGCGGGGGAAGGCGAGCAGATTTCCACGCCGGGATTTGCGGAGAAGGACTGGATGGTGGCGACGGTGCCGGGCACGGTGCTGACGAGTTATTTGAATGACGGGGCGATTGCGAATCCGGACTTTGGCGAGAACCAGTACGCGATTTCAGATGCGTTTTTCTGCGCGGACTTCTGGTATCGGGATGAGTTTATTGCGCCTCCGGTGAGTGGCGACAAGCATGTGTGGCTCGACTTCGACGGCATCAATTGGAAGGCGGAGATTTATCTGAATGGGCATAAGCTGGGCCGCATCGACGGCGGGTTTATGCGCGGGTGGTTCGATGTGACGGCGTTTGTGCATCCGGGAGCGAAGAATGCGCTCGCGGTCCTGGTGCTGCGCAATGCGAACCCTGGCAGCACCAAGGACAAGGCCGCTGAGACGGTGAACGGTGGGGCGCTGGGGCGCGACAATCCAACCTACCACGCGTCGGCGGGATGGGATTGGATGTCGACGATTCGTGGACGGAATACGGGGATCTGGAGCAACGTGACGCTGCGTTTGACGGGTGGCGTGACGGTGGAAGATCCGTTGGTAACGACGACGCTGCCGCTGCCCGACACGACGCACGCGGATGTGAAGATTCAAGCGACGCTGCGGAATCATGAGGACCATGCGGTGACGGGGACGCTGCGGGCGCGGTTTGGGACGATTGCTGTGGAGACGGCAGTGACGTTGGATACTGGATCGACGAAGCAAGTTGAATTGTCGCCGGCGACGCAGGCGGCGCTGCATTTGACCAATCCGAAGCTATGGTGGCCGGTGGGATATGGGGAGCCGAATCTTTACCCGGTGACGATTTCCTTTGTGGCAGGCGGGAGAGTCACGGATTCGACATCGTTCAACGCTGGAGTGCGGCAGTTCACGTATTCGGAAGATGGCGGCATGCTGAGGATGTGGATCAACGGGCGGAGGTTCATTGCGAAGGGTGGGAACTGGGGGTTTCCGGAGTCGATGCTGCGCTATCGCGCGCGTGAATACGACACGGCGATGAAATATCACCGCGATGAGCATTTCAATATGGTGCGCAACTGGGTGGGGCAAACGGGGGACGAGGCTTTCTATGATGCGGCGGATCGTTTCGGCGTCGTGGTGTGGCAGGATTTCTGGCTGGCGAATCCGTGGGACGGGCCGAATCCGGACGACAACGATTTGTTTCTCAAGAACGCGCGCGATTACCTGCTTCGCATTCGCAATCATGCTTCCCTGGGTCTGTTCTGCGGCCGCAATGAGGGGTCTCCGCCACACCCAATTGACGATGGGCTGCGCGCCATGAGTGCCAATCTTGAGCCGGGATCGCACTACATTTCAAGCTCGGCGGATGGGCCGGTGAGCGGGCACGGGCCGTATCGCGTGGAGCCGCTGCGCTATTACTTCGAGCACGCGCCGGTGAAGTTTCACAGCGAGATGGGCGCGCCCAATGTTCCGGAGATGGAGATGCTGCGGAGGACGATGCCGGAGAGTGCGCTGTGGCCGCAGGGCAGCGAGTGGCCGCTGCATGACTTCTACCCGCAAAACCCGTTCAAGGATGCGGTCGAAAAGAATTACGGCGGTGCAACGGACATCGCCGACTGGGATGGGCTAGCGCAGTTTGTGGATTACGACGCCTACCGCGGCATGTACGAGGGACAGAGCAAGAATCGGCTGGGACTGCTGATCTGGATGAGCCATCCGGCGTGGCCCTCGCTGCTGTGGCAGACGTACGACTACTTCTTTGACACCGACGCGGGATACTACGGCGCAAAGAAGGGCGCGGAGCCGCTGCATATTGAATGGAACGCGGCGACGGATGCGGTGGAGGTGGTGAACTATAGCTCTGGTGCGCAGACCGGATTGACGGCGCATGCGGAGGTACTGGGGCTGGATGGGGCGGTGAAGTGGGAGAAGCGGGCGACGCTTGACTCGAGCGAGGACAGCACGGTTGCCCCGTTCAAGATGGAGTTTCCTGCTGGGCTGGCGGAGACGCACTTTATCCGGCTGACGCTCAAGCGCGGCGATGAGGTTCTTTCTTCAAACTTCTATCTGCATGGGGTGAAGGAGCAGGACTATGCGGGGATTCGTACGCTGCCACGGGTGAAGGTGAGCGCGGTGACGCATTTGGAACGGCATGGGGTGGAGTGGGTGCTGGCGACGGAGTTGCACAATGCCGGGACCGCTCCGGCGTTGATGGTGCGGGTGAAGGCGGTGCGCGCGAAGACCGGCGATCCGATTGTGCCGGCGCTTTACGATGACAACTATGTGGCGCTGATGCCGGCAGAGCGGCGGACGATCCATGCGCGGGTTTTGGATGCGGATACGCGCGGGGAGATGCCGCGAATTGTGGTGAAGGGGTTCAACTTGGCGGAGTGAGATTGGTGGCGAATAAAGGAATAAAAACAGGTCCTTCGACTCCGCTGAAAAGCGATTCGCTCAGGATGACAGATCTGATGAATTAAAAGAGAGGAGAGCCTGCTAGGATTTGGCGGACTTGCGGCGCTTCCTGGCGGATTTGTGCTTCCGGGCTAAGTGGGGCCTGGGGGCTTTGGGCGGGAGCGGAGGGACGTTGGCGAGTGCTGCGAGCAGGTCGTTGGCTTCGTGGAAGAGGTCGACGCGCCAGCCTTTTTCGCCATCGCTGACGGCTACAAAAACTCCTGTTTGACGGGCTGGGCTGAGGGCGAGGTAGGTGGAAAAGCCGGCGCCGCCTCCGGTCTTCTCAATGATTGCGGACGGCGTCGCGGGATCGCCGATCTGAATCCAGGCCAGGCCGATGCCGGTTGGGTCGCCGGCGTGGCTGAGCCCGTCCATGGTCTTGAGCTGAGCGGGCCTGATGTGGACGGCAAGATCGTCGGCGGGCGGCGCGGGAAAGCCGGGCTCGCGCAGCAGGTAGCCGAGGAAGCGAGCCATGTCCGCGGGCGTGGAATAGAGGCCGCCGCTGGGGCCGGAGGGCTGCGTGTCGGTGCAAGGGCCTTCGTCGCGATTGCCGCGGAGCAGGCGGGAGCATTGCTGCTGGCTGGGAACGAGCGTGGTGTTGTAGAGGGCGAGAGGGCGCAGAAGTTGCTCGTCGAGAAGCTGTGCATAGGTCCTGTGGTTTGCGGAAGCGAGCGCGTCGCCGAGCAGGTCAAAGCCAATGTTGGAGTAGAACGCGGCGGTGCCGGGAGCGGTTTTGAGATGCTGAACGGGCAGCCAGGTCCAGCGAAAATCCTTGTCAGGGAAGGTGAAGTGCGGTGTGTGTTTGGGGTAGGAGCTGACTTCGCGCGGGAGGCCGCTGGTGTGGGTGGCAAGTTCCAGCAGCGTGATGCGCTGGCCGGCCGGGCCAAGGGGTACTACCTTGCCGCGTGGGGCAAAGCGCTGCAGCGGATCGTCAAGGCTGAGCTTGCCTTCGCCAACTTGCTTGAGCAGCAGGTCAGTGGTGAAGACCTTGGAGACGGAGCAGAGTCGAAGCAGCGAGTTGGCATCGGGCCGGACGCCGCTGCCAGGATAGGTTTCGCCATACCCCTTGATGGAGACTTCGCCGTTGCGCACGATGACCATGACCATGCCGGTGAAACCGGATTGCTGAAACAGGGCGGCGGCGCGCTGGTCGGCTTCAGCCAGCGAGAGGGGCTGCTGGGCGCGGAGCGGCAAGGCCAGGGTGAGGGCCAGAGCGAGGGCAAAGAAAAGCCTTGCCACTGCGCGGCTTTGGGCTGCCGCACAGCTTTCCAGGGTTGGACTGGGCTTCGTCAAAACCGTTGAAAGCTCCTGTGGGGAAGTGTCACACGTTGAACTTGAAGAAGAGTATATCGCCGTCTTTTACGATGTACTCCTTGCCTTCAGAGCGGTAGAGTCCCTTCACTTTGACGGCCTGCTCGCTGCCGAATTCGAAGAGGTTCTCGCAGTGGTAGGCGTCAGCCTTGATGAAGCCGCGCTCGAAGTCGGAGTGAATGACGCCGGCGGCCTGCGGAGCTTTGGCTCCATTGGGAATGGTCCACGCGCGCACTTCCTGCACACCCGCGGTGAAGTAGGTGATGAGGCCGAGCAGACGGTAGGCGGAGTGAATGAGGCGGTTCAGCCCTGGCTCAGTCAGGCCGAGGTCGATGAGAAATTCACTGCGCTCGGCCGGTTCGAGTAGCGCGATCTCCGCTTCAAGAGCACCGCAGATGCTGACCACTTGAGCGTTTTCAGCATCGGCGCGCTGTTGAACGGCGCTCACGTATTTGTTTCCGCCTTTCAAGCCGGCTTCGTCCACGTTGGCTACATAGAGCACAGGCTTTTGCGTAATCAGATGCAGGTCATAGGCAGCGGCGGCCTCGTCTTCGGTCAGCTCGACGACGCGTGCCGGACGGCCGGCCTGGAGGGCTTCGAGCAGCTTCTTCAGAGCTTCGGCCTCTGCTTTGATCTTGGGGTCGGTTGTGTTCCTTACTGCTTTCTCGACCTTGGCCCAGCGCTTTTCCGCGGTTTCAAGGTCAGCCAGCAGCAGTTCGGTGTTGATGATGTCGATGTCGTGCAGCGGGTTGACGCCGCCGGCTACGTGGATGACGTTGGGGTCGTCGAAGCAGCGGACGACGTGGCAGATGGCGTCGGTGGAGCGGATGTGGCCAAGGAACTGGTTGCCGAGTCCCTCGCCCTTGCTGGCGCCTTCCACCAGGCCGGCGATGTCGATGAACTCCATGGTCGTCGGCACGGTGCGGTTGGGCTTGACGAACCCGGTGATGCGGTCGAGCCGCTCATCGGGAACCGAGACGACGCCCACGTTGGGATCGATGGTGCAGAACGGATAGTTCGCGGCCGGAGCTTTGGCGGCTGTGAGAGCGTTGAAGATAGTGCTTTTGCCAACGTTGGGCAGGCCAACGATTCCACAATTGAGAGGCATAGTGTAAGAGTCCTTTTGAAGTAGGCCGCGCGTCAGGCCAGAGAATTCCCGCGGGCCCAGGGGCCATGTGCTTGCACGTGAGGCCTGTGAAGTAGGGGCGTTGCGGGAACTACCGCGAGTGACTGAGGGAAAAACTTCCTGACTCCATTATGCCCTAAGGGCGGTGTGGAAGCCATGCGGGCCCTGGTCCAATGCAAGATGAGCCTGGTGGTGTTGTCTTGCTCCATCTCTGGTCCGGTCTCCCAAATCCAACTTAAAATCAACCTCATCCGGATCTGTGGAAATTGCACGAAGGGTTGTGATGGCCGTCACGGAACGGCGCATTCAGATGGGAGACACTCCAGTTGTCAACATGGTTCGGAGGGCGAGCAAGAACAGCCCTCTTAGAGCCGGGCGACACGAGTTAGCAGTGGAAAGGGGAAGCCGCCGCTAGTCTCGTATAAGCAGGGATCACCAGTAGCCGCGCACTACCGACCTCCAGTGCCGGCTACTGGTCCCCGATTCTATACTTGGAAAGAACAAGCGCCTCCGAGGCGACGTTTTCCTTCGGGGGTGATTTTTTATGCCCCAACCTTGCCTGCAACGAAACCACGGACGGAAGCATCAAGACTTGCATGGCAAATGACATCCGCAAGGAACGCCATGTCGGACCCGGCAAGAAGAGAGCCGGTCGCTCCACCTTCTTCACCGGATGCTTCTCCAACTCCTCCAACGCCAGTGCCACCGCCTTCTCCAGCTGCGGATCGTGCCCTTCGCTCACCGCCTTGGGGTCCTGCTCCACCGCATAATCCGGATCGACGCCATGATTCTCGACATCCCACTCGCCCTTCGGCGAAAGGGGAATAGGGGGACATGATACGCATTCACCGTTCCTGGGTACCAAGAGCTAAAATTGCCGTGAATATATATCATGTCCTCCTATTTCCTCTTATTTCCGAGGAAGCAGGAGCGGTGCCCTGGCCGCCCGCCCTGCGTCGTAGCCCGGCCCTGACCACTCACCACTAGCCACTGCACTTACGCCGTCGCCCGCTCCCGCTCCTGGTTCCCCAGTCGCACGCTCACCACTTTCGAGACGCCCGGCTCCTGCATCGTCACTCCGTAAATCATGTCCGCGGACTGCATCATTCGCTTCGAGTGCGTTACCAGCAGGAACTGCGTCTCCTTGCTCAGCGAGTGCAGCAGGTCCGCCAGCCTGCCCACGTTGGTCTCATCCAGCGGCGCATCCACCTCGTCCAGCACGCAGAACGGGCTCGGCTGGAACTGGAAGATGCCCACCAGCAGCGCCAGCGCCGTCAGCGCCTTCTCTCCGCCTGAAAGCAGCAGCACATTCTGCAGCTTCTTCCCCGGCGGCGAAGCCACAATCTCCAGGCCGCTCTCCGCCTGGTTCTCCGCATCCGTGAGCCGCAAAAATGCCTGCCCACCCTGGAACAACCGCGAAAATACCTGCGCAAAGTTCTCGTTGATCCGCGCAAACGCCTCGTCGAACTTGGTCCGCGAAATCTGGTCGATCTCCTTGATCGTCTCCTGCGTGTTCTCGATCGATTCCACCAGGTCCCTGCGCTGCGTCTCGAGGAAGTTGTGCCGTTCCGCCGTCTCCTTGTACTCGTCCAGGGCCATCATGTTCACCGGCCCCATCTGCTCAATCCGCTGCTTCAAGGTCCGGCAAGTCTCTTCTTCCAGCGCCAGCGGCTCATCCGCCAGCCGGACAATCTGCTCATCGGCGCGCAGCACCTGGGCCTCCAGGTTCACCTCCGCCAGGCAACTCGCCTCCAGATGCTCCACATCTGCCCGCAGCTTGGCCACCAGGTTCGATCGTGTGCCGCGCTCCTCGCGCAACTGGTCCAGCGCCGCCCGCGAAGTCTTCAACTGCCCCTCAATCGCCGCCAACTGCTGCCGCACAGAGAGCGACTGCGCCCCCAGCGTCTGAGCCAGAGCCAGAGCTTCTGCCCGCACATCCGCCAGCTCCTTCTGCCGGCTGGCCAGTGCCGCGCTCTCGGCAATGCGCTGTCCCCGCTCCGCCTCGGCCGAAGCCCGTTGCTGCTCAATCGCCAGCACCCTGCGCTCAAGGTCCGCATGCAGCCGGTCGATTCTCTGAAACGCTGCCTCCGCCCCGCGACGCCGCTCTTCCAGGCCCGCCAGCTCCGCCGTAACCTGCGCCGCCTCCTGCTGCAATCCCTCGCGCTTCTGCCGCGTCAACGCCAGTTGCGCCTGCAACTCGTCAAGAGACGCCTCAGCCTCCGCGTGCTGTGCCTCCAGCCGCATTGCCTCTTCGCGCTTCTGGTCGATCACAGCGACCTTCGCCTCGCGCGCATCCTTGTTCCGCGCCGCCTGCAAAGTCCACTCCTGCAGCCGACGCTCCACGCGCTGCACCTCGCTCTCCATCTGCTTGAGCGCCGCGCCCTGGTTGGCCGCTTCCGTCTCCGCCTGGCGACGCTCCGCACTGCTCACTTCCAGTTGCGCCGTCAGCTCCTCAATGGTGCGCGTCAGTGCGGCGGCCGCCGTCTCCGCCTGCACAAGGCCGCTCTCCAGCCCAGCCAGCTTCTTCTCCGCATCGCGCAGTTCGCGCTTCAGAGCCAGCGGACCCTCGCTTGCCGGCTTGCCGCCCGTCACCGTTCCATTGTGGAAACACTCGCCCCCCGGCGTCAGGAAGAACGCGAAACCAAACTCGCCTGCCAGCGTCTTGGCGCGGATCGCGTCCTCGACCAGGTAGCCGTGACGCAGCTTGGGCAGAATCGCTTCAATCGACCGCGCAAATCCGTCCAGTACCCGGATTGCGTCCTTCAGCGGAGTCGCCCCAGGCACGTCCACAGTTTGCACATGTTCATCAAACAGCACACCCTGGGCACCGTCGTGCACCAGGAACGTTGCCCGTCCGTCCACCCCAGACTTCAGCAGCCGAACACCCTCTTCCGCCGCGCCCCAGCTCTTTACCACAACAAAATTCAGCTCTTCGCGCAGAAACTCATCGACCACTTCTTCATACTCGCCGCTCACCTCAAGAAAATCCGCCAGCGTGCCTACCGGCGCCATGCCTTCCGCCAACGCGCCCGGCTTCAACAGCCGCCGCACCGTATCCGTCGAGTAGCTGTGATTCTTGATCAGCGCCACCAGCGAATCCCGTCGCCCTGTCACCGCCGCCAAGTCCCCGCGCAACTGGTTGGCCCGCGTCCGCTCCGCATTCTCTTCCGCGCGCCTGGCCTGCAACTGCGCACGCAGCGCGGCAATCTCGCCTTCCAGCCGCTTCAGCGCGTCGCCGGCAGATTCATACCGCATCCGCACCTGGCCGCTCTCCACGCCCAGGTTCTCCTGCTCAATCCGCGCCTGTCCAATCTCCGCTTCCAGCCGTTGCGCCTCACGCTCCAGCGCCGCCAGGCTCTCCTCCGCCTGTGCCGTGTGGTTGCGCGCGTTGCCGGCCGTGGTCAGCAGATGCATCGCATGGCGTCGCGTCGACTCCAACTGCCGCTCGGCCCCAAACACCTCTTCCGCCGCCGCCCTGGCCTCCTGCTGGCGCGCCTCAACCTTCTGCCGGAACGCCCGCGCCTCGTCCGCCGCAGTCTGCAGAAAAGCCTGCTGCTGGCCCCGCTCCTCCACCACTCCGGCCAACTGTGTCCGCGTCACTTCGAGTTCTGAAGCTGCCCCGGCAATTCGCGCCTCAAGGTCGCTCACCCGCTCCACATTGGCCCGTTCCCGCGCCGCCGCCCGCTCCAGTTCGAGAGACGCCTCGTTGGCCCGTCCCTGCACCTCCTGGCCCTCGCGATCCAGCTCATATCCCCGTTCGGTCAGGCTGTGCTGGCTGCCTTCCAGCTCTGCAATTTCGCCAGCCGACCCGTTGATCCGCTCGGACATGGCGGCAATCTCCAGCTCCAGGCGCGCCTGCTCCGTGTCCATCAGCGCCATCCGGCTGGCCAGCACCACCCGCAGCCGCTCTTTCAGCTCGTCCCGAACCGCCGCAAACCGCTCCGCCTTCGCCGCCTGCCGCTTTAGGCTGTTCATCTGCCGCGTTACTTCTTCAAAAATGTCGTCCACGCGCGCCAGGTTCTGCTTGGCGCTCTCCAGCCGCAACTCCGCCAGCCGCTTCTTCGTCTTGAAGCGCGTAATCCCCGCCGCCTCTTCGATAATCGCCCGCCGGTCGTGCGGCTTCGAGCTCAGCAACTGCCCAATCCGCTCCTGCCCGATAATTGCGTAGCTCTCCGGCCCCAGGCCCGTGCCCATGAAGATGTCCTGAATATCCCGCAGCCGGCAAAGCTTCCCGTTCAGCAGGTACTCGCTCTCCCCGGTGCGGAAAAGCCGCCGCGTAATCACGATCTCGCCCTTTTGCGGCGTCTTCTGGAACTTGCGCCGGCGAATCTTCAGGACTACCGCCTGGGGGCCACCAACGCTGGCCTCGGCCGCGCCTGCTCCACTCGCGCTTGCTCCCGCCTCCCCAGCCTGCTCCGGCCCATCTTCGTCCGACGTCTGCCCCGGCTGCTCGGCGGCAATAATCTCTTCCGCTTCTGCCGCCCGCTGCTTCCGAACCTCATCCTCATCCCAGTCCGTTGGCCCGTCGTGCTCGACCGTCACCTCCGGCTCCACCGGAATAGGCCCCTCGTATGCCTCCGGATCAACCATCGTCAGCGTCACTTCCGCCATTCCCAGCGGCTTGCGATCCCGCGTACCGGAAAAGATCACGTCCTGCATGTGCGTGCCGCGCAAGGTCTTGGCGCTCTGCTCGCCCAAAACCCAGCTCACCCCGTCCAGAATGTTTGACTTCCCGCACCCATTCGGCCCCACCACCACGGCAATACCCGTTCCCGGCACGGTCAACTCCGTGCGGTCGCAGAAACTCTTGAAGCCGAGGATATGTATCTTTTTCAGTTTCAGCATCTTGACTCCGAATGAATGGGGCTGGATTTGATTCCGTACTCTAAAAACCTGTTTGCTGCCGGGTTTGCCGGCCGGGCGGGCCAAAAAATAACCCTCCGAATACAGACTCTAAGCAGCCCGGGAGGCAGGGTCAACGTCCACCCTCGGGGTTCTTGTGGATAAGGCAGTCCCGAATTCCTCTAAATCGAAATTGCACAGAAAACGCTGCAACATTGGCGATTTCCAGCTTTTGCCAGCCCCGTTTCCCACAGGCAACTCCGCAACACCCGATGCCGACCCCAACTCGAATTGAGCCGCCCTTCCCATGGAGCGCCCGCTTCAGCGTGAACTTTCAAATGCGACCATTGCCCACCCGCCTGCGCACGTTTGGCGTCCGTCTGAAGAGCAAAAAAGATTCTTAGTCACAAAACCCGCGCCAAACCCACATGAAAGAGTTCCAACCCTCGCATCCTCCAATGGATCGGAACATCCGCCAGTTGAACAAAAGAGGTCTCCATGCAAATAGCCAGCAGGGTTTTGACGCACATTCACCGCCAACTGCGCCCCACGGTTGTGTCCGCGCTCTTCTTCGCTCCTCTCATGCTCGCCGCCTTTGTCCTCACACCCGCCTTGGCACAGGATGCGCCACAAACCGCAGGCGCGTCGGTTCAGCCGTCCACCCCGGTCGTCCCCCAGCAGGTGCGCTACACCGGCAAACTTGCCGGCCGGCCCGCTGAAACCCTCGACGCGATCTTCCGCATCTACGCTGCCCCGGAAGGCGGAGAGCCCCTCTGGACTGAGACCCAGCAACTCACCACCGCTGAAGATGGCTCCTATTCTGTCCTGCTCGGCGGCTTCAGCCCCAGCGGCCTGCCCCAGGGCGTCTTTGCCGGCGGCGCAGCCCGTTGGCTCGGCATCAGCATCGACGGCTATCCAGAGCAGGAGCGCGCGATCCTCTCCAGCGTTCCCTACGCCATGAAATCCGCCGACGCCGAATCTCTATCCGGCCACGCCGCCTCTGACTTCGTAACCCAGGCCCAGCTCGCCCAGTTTGCCCAGACCAATCAGGCCGGCCAATCCACACGGCTCGCCGCCATCTCACCCGAAGTCAGCCCGCCAGGCGCAGTCACCGGCTCCGGAACCGCCAACACGATTCCACTTTGGACCGGCGCGCTCACCCAGGGCAACTCGGAAATCTATCAAGTCGGCTCTGACATCGGCATCAACGAAACCGCCCCGACCGCGACCCTGGACGTCAATGGAACCGAGAACGTGCGGGGCGTTTTGAGCTTTCCTGCTCTGGCCACGGCAACCGCGACCACCGGACAGCGTTCGCAACTGCTTCAACTAAGCGCCAGTGCCTGGTCGTCGACATCCAAGACCCCAGTCACCCCCACCTTCAAGCTGCTCACCAATTTCGTAAACAACAACACATCCACCGCCGGCGGCCAGCTTGAATTCCACTACCAGAACGGCTCGAATAGTGCCAACGTCCTCACGATCGCCGGCAATGGTGTAATCAGCTTCGCGCCCACCCAGACCTTCCCCGGCACCATCAAGAGCGTCACCGCAACCAGCCCCATTACCGCGACGACCACTTCCGGAGCGGTCAGCCTTGGGCTGGACACCACATCACTGGAAACAACCTTGAATCCCGTTTATGCCCAACTGGCAACAGGAAATACATTCAACGGTGAAGTTCAGGCGGGGCAGCTTAAAGGGGCGGGCTATCCTGCACTCAACGGGGCTGGGCTCAATGGTTCCATCGGCGTCGATGGTTCCTCCGACACAGGCCTCGGGGTAGTCGGCACTACCACTTCAGGCACGGGCGTTTACGGCTCTTCTTCCGGCACCGGCTCCGCCGGCTACTTCATCAACAACTCCACCGCGAATCCCGCAATTTGGGTGGAGAACGACGCTGTCGGAAGCCCGCACCTGTCGATCGGAGTCAAAGCCTACGCTCCGAATTCAACTTCCATTGGCGTACTCGGCAAATCAATGGGGCCAAACTCCTGGGGAGTCTATGGAGAAAACATTGGCGGAACCGACAGTTATGGTGTGTATGCCAGCACAACCGGCACCGGCAGTACCGCCGTCTATGGCATATCGAGCGGCGGCGCAGATACCAATGGCTTTCCCGGTAGCGGTGTTGTCGGCATTTCAACCTCCGGCAACGGCGTCCAGGGAGGCACCCAGGGCGCTAGCGCAACCGGTGCAACGGTGGCGGTCAATGGCGTCTGGGGAGTGTGGGGCGACATTGGCAACACGGGCGGTACCGGCGGCGGGGGGGCCATTCTCGGTACTGCCGATAACTACTATGCCGCCTTCTTGAGAAACAACGGCGACTTCGCAACCCTCGTCGCTGACAACGGTGGAAATGGACAGGCCGCCGCGTTCAACGGCTACTCCACATCCCAAAGTGGGGCTACAGTGACCGTAGTCAACAGCAGCTCCGGCGGAGCCGGAGAAATGGATAACACCAGCGACAGTGCCGTGACTCTCTATCTCAGCAACAACGGCACCGGGGGCGTCACCGACACGGTGGTAAAGACCAATGGCCCCGCAAACGGCGGACTGTTCAAAACCCTCATGGCCTCAACACCTGCCGGCACCTGCGGATTCGGCGGCAATGGCGACCTCAGTTGCACCGGCCAGGTCAAGTCCCTCGTCTCAACCGGCGGTGGCGCCCGCAAAGTCGAAACTTACGCAACCCAGTCGCCTGAGAACTGGATCGAGGATTACGGCACCGGCTCCATGGAACGCGGCGTAGCCCTGGTCAAAATCGACCCCGCCTTCGCCGAAACCATCAGCGAATCCGCCGATTACCACGTCTTCCTCACCCCCAACGCCGATGCCAATGCGCTCTACGTCATCAATCGGACCGCCGCCGGCTTTGAAGTACGCGAATCCAAGGGCGGAACCTCATCCCTCACCTTCGACTACAAAATCGTCGCCAAGCGTCGCGGCTATGAAGCGCAGCGCCTCACCGACGTGACCGAGACCTTCAACGCCGCCAAAGCCATCGCCGAACTGTCTCGCAAGCGCCGCCCGGCTTCCCTCATCAAGCCGATTCGCAGCAACGTATCAGCCCAGCCAACCGAACTGTCCAAAGCAGTCGAGGCCGCCCTCGAAGCCCCGGAACCCAGACACAGTCCGGCTCCCAGGGCAAAAACCACTGCCGCACCGGCAACTCCGAGTCCCATCAACTAGCCGGCCATCCAAAACCATCCATGGGAAAACACCGGCTCAAACCAGCAAAAAGGCCCGTTTCAACTCCAGGCCTGGAACCTCAGAAGACATAAATAGACACTCCGCTGCGGCGTTTCCGGCCAATCCCCAGCCAACGCCGCAGCCGCCCTCCCCGGCAAAGCCGGCCAAAATCCCCCCACCATACTGGCGCGACCCCAACTGGATAACCCCGTTGCGACAAAAGGTGTATTGCGCCTCCCCCTGCCGGCAATCGATCCTAACCTCTCAGACTGGGCCGGTTCAGGCCCAGTTCAGGAACGCCGGCTCCGCGTACCTTTTGTGAGTCCGGAGGCGAAATAATTCAACCGGCTCGAAAGGCCCATAACCCAGCCTGCTTTATCATCAAATGCAGTATTTTGCGTGATTTGGCAGATTTTTACGGCACGGATGAATGCTGCCATGGGACAGGATTTGTGCCGTTTTGCAGCGTGCTCAGAAGACGTTTTCGTCACGCTTCGGTCTCACTCCTTCCGCCCATCTTGGTGGGGAAGGTCGGTTTTTCTTGCCCGGTCAGCCGCCCCAGAACTCCGACCGGCTGTCCAGGCCCGGTTGAATTTGCCGGAAGCTTTGCTCCTTGAGAGGGTTACTTGCAACAGTCAACGCGCACCACAAATGCTTCCATAGCTCCCGGAAAGGACGATCTTGTCCTCACGGATTTGTGGCTTGTTGTCCGCAAAAGGCGCTGGCTCCTCATCGGCTCGGCTCTCGGCCTGGCGCTGCTCTTCGCCGCCTTTGGCGTGTACAAAGGCAAAATGTATACCGCAACCGGCGAAA
>Ga0302150_10000448_pt1 | contig 17305 bp, 15 predicted proteins | sample I_Bog_N1_2_FD_198635 | JGI IMG/M metagenome (GOLD analysis project Ga0302150, IMG submission 198635) | Peat permafrost microbial communities from Stordalen Mire near Abisko, Sweden - I_Bog_N1_2 | ecosystem: Environmental > Terrestrial > Soil > Wetlands > Peat | place: Sweden: Abisko, Stordalen... | reverse complement strand
CCTGGTTCGCTGTGAAGTTGTAATCCACCTGCTCTCTCGGCATCACGTACGCCGACTTCTGCAGGCTGATCGTTCCCTCCAGCCGGTTCTCCTTCTCGTAGTACGACCGCACGCCCGACAGCGCATTGCTCACCGTATCGCGCGTCACTTTCAGATCGCACACCCGTCCAAATGTCTTGTCCCATCTCGTCGTCAGCCAACCGCAATCCAGATGGCCCTTCTTCCGAAACGTCGGAACGTCGATCCCGGCGTCAGCCCCCGCAACCGCCACCGTCCCCACCCGCGCCTGCGGCCCCGGATCGATCGTGAACGTCGTATTCACCTGGTTCGCCGTCGCATCGACATCCGTCGCCAGAACGACCTTCGGTACAAAAAAGCCGTTATCTGCCAGAGACTCTTTCACCGACTCAACCGCCGTCGTCAACTCACCGGCATTGAACGGCGCCCCGGGATCCAGCTTCGTCGCAAACTCCAGCAACGCCGCCAGTCGTTCGTTCTTCACCCCATCGATCGTGACTCGCCCCACAAAATACTGCGGCTGCCCCACATATACCAGCTCCACTCCACTGCCAGACGTCACCGCATTCACGCTGATATTCACATACAGCCCCGAAGCAAACAGCCGCCGTTCATCCGCCCGAACCTTGTCCGGGTCCATTGGCTCGCCTGCCTTCTGCTTCAACTCCGAAACAATCGGGTTCTTCTCCCCGAACGTCACTCCCGCAAACCGCACCGCCGTCACGGTCTCTCCCGCCTTCGACCACAAGCTCGTCTGCAGTGCCGGCAGCGCCTCTGTCACGGACTGCCCACTCTGATTCACCGCACTCTGACTCTGTGTCGCCTGTGCGACCGTGTCCACCGCTTGTGCCCGAACCACCCCGCACGCGCATCCCAGCACCAGAAGCATCGCCCAGCGCATCCACCCTCGCGGCCGCGCCCCACACCCAACCCCCAGCAGGCCCGCGGAGAATCGCTTCATCTTGCGCTCGCTCAACCACTCGCTCCGCGCCAACGCCGCTGTCCTCTCAACCTTCAAATTCGCAAGCCGCCCCATCTCGTAAACCCGTCATCCTGCGGCGACTCGTCCCGCACAGCCGAAACGTACGGCTTTCTTCCATCCCGTTATAGCTATCATTTTACAGATGCAATCTACCCGCGCCGGGTTCGCTCCCGCTTGCACGACTCCTCCGGATTCCCCTCCCCAAACGTATACTTCGCTTATGCCTGCGTTCACCGCCACCGATCCCCTCATTCCCAGCGCAGCCAGCGCACAGCAAATCCCGGACGCAGACCGCTACTCCCGGCAGATCCTCTTCGCCCCCATCGGAGCCTCCGGCCAGCAACTTCTCGTCCGAGCTCACGTCGCCGTCGTAGGAGTAGGGGCCACCGGAGCCGCCACCGCCAGCCTCCTCGCCCGAGCCGGAGTCGGCCGCCTCACCCTCATCGACCGCGATTTCGTCGAGCCCTCGAACCTCCAGCGTCAAATGCTCTTCGATGAAGACGACGCCCGCGCCTCTCTTCCCAAGGCCGAAGCCGCCCGCCGCCACCTCGCCCGCATCAACTCCAGCATCCGCGTCGACGCCCACATCGCCGACCTCGTCCCAGCCAACGCCCCAGACCTCCTCTCCGCCGACATCGTCCTCGACTGCACCGATAACTTCGAAACCCGCTACCTCATCAACGACCTCTGCGTCCGCGACCACCGCCCCTGGATCTACGCCGCCGCCGTAGGCTCCTACGCCGCCACTATGAACATCCTCCCCAAACCGGTCGTTTCTACCGAAGATGACCGTCATCCTGAGCGAAGGGCGCCGCCTGAAGTCGAAGGACTCCTGAATTTGCGGACGGAGCGAAGCGACGTACCGCTATCCCCCATCCCCTATCCCCCATTCCATCCCACCGCCTGCCTTGCCTGCATCTTCCCCGCCGCACCCTCCGGCAACGTCGACACCTGCGAAACGGCCGGGATCCTCTCTACGGCGGTCAACCTCGCCGCCTCCCTCCAAGTGACCGAAGCCCTCAAGTTCCTGACCCACCAGCCACAGTCGATGCGCCGGACCCTCCTCTCTTTCGACCTCTGGCAGAACACCCGCTCTGAAATCAACACCTCACCCCCCCGCGTCGGCTGCGAAGTCTGTGACCAGCGCATCTTCCGAGCGCTCGCCGGAGACCAACGCCCCCACATCACCCTCTGCGGCCGCAACTCCGTTCAGATCCACCAGCACCACCTCCCCCTCAACCTCGCCGAGCTGCAAACCCGCCTCGAACCCCTGGGCTCCGTCCGCGCCAACGGCCTCCTCCTGCGCTTCACCTACGCCCCTTACACCCTCACGGTCTTTCCCGACGGCCGAGCTCTCATCCAAGGCACCACGGACGTCGGCCTCGCCCGCTCCCTCTACGCCCGCTTCATCGGCAGCTAGCTTCCAACACACAGAGCTCCGGTTAACTGACAACTCGTCTCCCACAAGGTACACTGCCAACAGCACGCATCTCATACACATCAGGCATCTTATCCAAGCCGTTATTCCACCGGACAACCCTCGGCCACGTTCATCAGTCCAAGCTCTTGAAACCTTTATCAACCGCGCAGCGTTCCAACTTTCAAGTACGTCAAAAAAACTGCGCCGTTCATTTAGCCGAGAGCGGACAATCACCATGGATCTTCAAGGCCTACCCAGAATGCAAACCAAACCGAACCCCGGCTTTTTCAAGCGGAACGCTCCAATAGCCGGTGAAGCCGAGGCGATCGACCGCGCCAAGAACGGCGATCCCGATGCCTTTGCCAAGCTCTACGCTCTCCACAAGCGCCGCGTGTACACGCTCTGCCTCCGCATGCTCGGCAACGTCTCTGAAGCCGAAGACATGACGCAGGAGGCGTTCCTTCACCTCTTCCGCAAACTCGGCAGCTTCCGTGGAGAGAGCGCGTTCTCCACCTGGCTTCACCGCCTCACCGTCAACCTCGTCCTCATGCACCTGCGCAAGAAGGGCCTGCAGCTCGTCTCGCTCGAAGAGACCATCAACCCCTCCGAGGAAGACGCGCCAAAGCGTGACTTCGGTTCGCGCGACACCATGCTCACGGGTTCGGTTGACCGCGTCACCCTCGAGCGCGCCGTGGCTCTCCTTCCTACCGGCTACCGTATGGTCTTCGTCCTCCACGACGTCGAAGGTTTCGAGCACAACGAGATTGCTACCATGCTCGAGTGCTCCACCGGCAACAGCAAATCCCAGCTCCACAAGGCTCGCCTCAAGCTCCGCGAACTCCTTCGCGAATCCCAGGCCCTCTCCGCCGCGTCCGAGCCCGCAGCCCAGAAGGTGAATGCACGATGAAAGACCTGACCACAGCGAACTTCGACAACATGACCACCGCGGAGTTCGAAGAATATCTCCCTGAACTCTTCGAAAACAGCGGCGGCTCCATCAGCAAAGATCCACGCTTTGCCACGTTCTTCCAATCCAATCCCGACTGCGCAGCTCTCGTCCGCGACCTCGAAATCATCGCCGAACAAGCCCGCAGCCTCTTCGAGCCCAGCGGCGAAGAGTCCGGGCCCGAACCCAGCGACGCCGTCTGGTCCAACATCGCCAGCAAGCTCAAAGAAGAAGCACCCACCGACGAAGAAAACTAGCCACCACCCAAAATCCCTTCAGATCCCAAAATGGCGCTCTCGCCATTTTGGGATCTGAAGGGATTTGCTTTTAACCTCTGGAAGCCTTCCTCGGTTGACACGCCAAGCCCGCGCTGCAAGACTTTTTTTACAAACCAAGCAGGGGGCAAAATGGCGGAAGGCGGAGGCATAGTCGGGGGCATCCTCGACGACGGCGAAGAACAATCATCAGAACTTGAAAGTACAAGCGACTCACTGATAGCCGCCGATGGATTCGCCGCCGCCATCACCGTCTCGCAATCCGCTGACGACCCCTCGGTGGCCAACGCCACCAAGGCCTTCCTGGAAAAGCAGGGCCAACTGCTCGATGTCCAGGTCAGACATCTGGAAGACGAGCACCCCTTTCGCCTCGCCCATCTTCGCCACCAGTCCATGGAGGGCAAACTCCGCCGCATCGGCCAGCGCTTCCGCATCGCCCTTCAGGCGCTCACCGCTCTCGTTGCGATCCTAATCGGCGCCGGCCTTCTGGTGATGGTCCATGACGCCTTCCATTCGCAGTCCGTGGTCATCGAGTCCTTCGACGCACCCGCCGCTCTCGCCAATCGCGGATTGACCGGCAAGGTAGTCGCGACCGGCGTACTCGACGCCTTGCAGAAACTGCGGGAGGCCACCCGTTCTACCAGCAAGGCGCTCAACGTTCAGAGCGCCTGGTCCACCGACGTCAAGATCGAGGTGCCCGAGACCGGACTCTCCATCGGCGACATCAACCGCCTCCTGCATCAACGCTTCGGCCATGACCTGCACATCGAGGGAGGTCTGGTCCAGACAGAGCAGGGAGGACTCGCGCTCACGGTGCGCGGCGATGGCATCTCGCCCCACACCTTCTCCGGACCTGCGGCCGACCTCGACAAGCTCACCACCCAGGCAGCCGAGTATCTCTATGGCCAGTCGCAGCCCTTCCAGTTCGTACACTACCTCAACGGTATCGGCCGATCGCAGGACGCTCTTGCGTTCCTCCCCGGAGCCTTCGCCCGCGCCTCTGACGATGATGAGCGGGCCGAGTTCGCCAATGAGTGGGGCGACGCCTTCGCCAACCTCAATCAGCCCTTGCCAGCGATGGAAAAGTACCGCATGGCGATGGCGCTCGAGCCACGATTCTGGAAGTCCTGGGGCAATCTCGTAGGAATTCTCCCAGGGGCCGAAGGCGAAGAGGCCGCGTGGAGGGAAGGCCGGGCGATGCTGCAGGCCGTTCAGTCCACGCCGAAGAAAGACCGGCCAGATGTCAGGCTGCTGTACAACCCCGCACAGATCACCTGGGATCTGCCGCTGGTGCTCGCCTCAAACCAGGCCGAGGCGGAACAAAACAGCGGTACTGGCGCGTCCACCACCATCGCGGGACCGGGGCTCGCCGATTCCTATGCGCTGATGCACGATCCCGCCCAGGCTGCGCGCTACATGGCCGCCAGCGACCCCGAAGATGCAAGCACCAGGGCTGAGGCCCTTCTACTCAAGGCCTACGCCGCTCTCGATCGCGGCGACGCGGCAGCCGCCGTTCCCCCATTGCAGGCCTTCTGGACGGCGTGGCAGGCTGACAGTCGTCTCCAATTCAGTTACTACGACAACCCCTGCCTCCTCGGCCTTGCCTACGGGCTCGTCGGCCGCACCTCCGACGCCGAAGAGGTCTTCACCCGCATGGGCTCCTCCCGTTCGCGCTGCTGGGCATATCGCGGTGATGCGCTGGAGCACGCTGGCGATCTCGCTGCTGCCGAGCGTGTCTGGGCCGAAGGCCTGAAGGTCGTTCCGGATCTGCCCTGGATCTACCTTCGCCGTGGCCTATCCGAACAACACCGCGGCGATCTCAAGGACGCCGAAGCCGACCTCGCCACTGCCAGCGCCAAGGCGCCGCACTGGGCCGACCCCCTGAAAGCCTGGGGCGACGTCCTTCTGAGCGAAGGCCGCAACGCCGACGCCCTTGTCAAATTCAACGAAGCACTGAAATACGCCCCCGCCTGGACAGCGTTGCATCAGGCAAGGGACTCCCTTGCCCGAAACCAGAGCTAACCTGCCGCCTGCTTTCTTTCGATGAACTTTCCCCGCGATCCAACAAATGCTTGCCATAACGGCAACTTCGCGCTACTATCAATCCCGATGAACCTGCGCCCCACCACCGGCCGATTTACCTATTGCTACTGGTATCCCCAGCGGCCCGGCGGCCTTGTGCGCTTCTCCGACTAACCCAGAGAACCCAAGCCATCCACCGAGCCGCAGCCCACAGGGTCTGCGGTTTTTCTTTTGTCCAAACCCAAACTTTGCTCCACCGAACCACCCACGGAGACGACAATGAGTACAGCAACCCTCGCCGAGCCAATCCAGGACATGGCCACCAAACCCAAACCCGTCAGCGCGCAAGCCCTTCGCAAACCGGACACCCTCGACCGCATCGTCCTCACCGGATTCATGGGCTCCGGCAAAACCACCGCCGGCGCGCTCCTCGCCGAGCGTCTAGGATGGAACTTCGTCGACCTCGACCGTGAGATCGAGCGTCGCAACGGCCGCACTGTCCCCCAGATCTTCGCCGCAACCGGCGACCAAGGCGGCGAAGCTTACTTCCGCCACCTCGAGTGCCTCGCCCTCGCCTCCCTCCTCGGCCAGCGGCGCCTCGTCCTCGCCCTCGGCGGAGGAGCCCCCGAAGAGCTCGGCACACGCCTCCTCCTCGAGCAGACACCTCACACCGCCGTCGTCTACCTCTCCGCAAACTTCGACCTCCTTCTCGCACGCTGCGCCGCCCAGGCCACCGACCCTTCGGCCACTGCCCGCCCAAACCTCGCCGACCTCAACCTCGCCGAGCGTCGCTTCCGCCTCCGCCGTCCGCACTATGAGCGCATCGCCGCCCACACCATCAACACCGCCACGCTCACCATCCCGCAAACCGTAGACGCCATCCTCGCCGCCATCAAAAAGCCCCGTTAACCCGTGCCCGTGATCGCACCCTGCAAAAGCCCGTCATCTCGACCGGAGCGAAGCGCAGTGGAGAGACCCCTGTATTCGGAAGCGCCACGAACCCCACGGCCCCTCGCTTCAACTCGTCCGCTGTCGCCTAACTGTTCACCGTCTCCCTCTACCACTTGCCTTTCCGATATCCTGACCCAATGCGCCGAGCCCTCTTTATCACCCTGACCCTACTCTTTGCCCTGAGCTCCGCGTCGGCCCAAACTCCCGTCTACGGCTATAAAGTCGTTGCCACCTTCCCCCACGCCACGTCCTCCTACACCGAAGGCCTCTTCTACCTTAACGGACACTTCTACGAAGGAACCGGCATGAAAGGCCACTCGCAAATCCTCGTCACCAACCCCACCACCGGCCGAGTCCTCAAGCACGTCGACCTCGCCCCACAATATTTCGGTGAAGGCATCGTCGACTGGGGTCCAAACCTATACGAGTGGACCTGGCAATCCCACATCGGCTTCGTCTACAACCGGGCCACGCTCAAACCCGTCGCCCAGTTCACCTACACCGGCGAAGGCTGGGGCATGACCCACGACGCCACCTACATCATCACCTCCGACGGCACTGCAACCCTCCGCTTCCGCGACCCCAAAGACTTCCACGAAGTCCGCAGCCTCACCGTCACCGATCAGGGCTCGCCCGTCACCAACCTCAACGAGCTCGAATACATCCACAACGAGATCTACGCCAACGTCTGGCACACAGATCACATCGCACGCATCTCCCCTCGCGATGGCCACGTCATCGCCTGGATCGACCTCACCGGCCTACTCTCACCGATGCTCCAGCTAGACACCGAGGCCGTCCTCAACGGAATCGCCTACGACGCCCAGCACGACCGCCTCTTCGTCACCGGCAAAGAGTGGCCAACCATCTTCGAAATCAAGCTAACCCCGCCACCTCACCGCTAGGACCCGTTTTGAAAGAGCGGGACTTCAGTCCCGCCATAAGTCTTCCCAACACGAGTACGGCTGTAGCCGCCGAGGGAATCCCCGCGAACCACCGCAACTCCCACCAACCACCCAACTTGCGCCCCGCTGCATCCAAGTGAGAGCATCCGTTACAAACCTAAGGAGCGTGCCCGCTGTCCCTGCAGCCTTATAACTCCAACCCCGCGGACGACCGCTCGAACCAGGTCTCCACGGTTCGAGGCTACATTCTCTTTGCCTTCGCCCTCGCGCTTGGCCTCGCGCTCGCCTGGCGTCTTCGCCAGGTCTTGGAGCTGGTTTACGTCAGCGCTCTCTTCGCCGTCGTGCTCAGCCCCATCGTGCAGCGCATCATGCGCCTCCGGATCCGAAAGTACTCTCCCTCCCGCCCGATCGCGATCGTCGCCCTCGTCGTCTCCGTATTCGCTGCCCTCACCCTCTTTCTCTATATCGCTCTCCCCCCTGTAGCTCGCGACATCAAGAGCTTTGCCACAGACCTTCCCCCGCGCATTCCCGGCATCATCGCCAGGCTCAAGCACCTGCCCATGGCAGACAAGCTAGGCGTCGACTCGCTCGCCGCCAAAAGCGAAGCCGCCCTCGCCGCCACCGCGCAATACCTCTTCGCCACCGCTCCCGAATGGCTCGGCCACTTCCTCGACCTCATCACCGCCTTCGTCCTCTGCATCTACTTCATGCTCGAAGGCGACGCCGTGTACTACTATCTGCTCTCCTTCGTCCCCGCCGACTCCCGCGAGCGCCTCGCCAGAACCCTCGTCGTCGGCGAAGTCCGCATGAGCAGCTGGCTCATCGGTCAGCTCTCGCTCATGCTCATCCTCGGCGTCTGCAGCACCATCGTCTTCGGCATCCTGCACGTGAAATACTTCGTCCTCCTCGGCGTCCTCATGGGTCTGCTCAACATCATCCCCATCGCCGGCGGCGTCGCCACCATCCTCGTCGCAGCAGGTGTCGCCGCGACGGATTCCCTCAGCAAAATGGTCGGCGTCCTGATCTTCTACGTCATCTATCTGCAGATAGAGAACGGCTTCCTCACCCCACGCATTATGAAGAGCCGCGTCAACCTCCTCGGCCTCTCGGTCATCGTCGCCCTGCTCGCAGGCTCAGCCCTGGCGGGCATCGTAGGAGCCCTCGTCGCCATCCCCACCGCCGCCCTCATCGCCGTCATCATGGACGAATACGTAGTCCAGAAGGACGCTGCCGAAGCCGCCCAGGCCACCGCCCAGGCCGCCAGCCTCGCATACAGCCAGTCCATCACTGCCGAAGCCTCCGCACAGGCGGCCCTGGCCTCGGCGGCCTCCGCAGCGGATTCCGCTGCCGAAGCTGCCGACTCCGCCAACAAGGCGTCCAGTTAGTTCATCCCGAGCGAAAGGCACAACCCGCCGACCCTGTATTTCGAGCCGCATAGCGGCTCCCGCGAGCATAGCGAGCCCTTTGTCCAAAGGACGACGCGCCCAACCCTGAAACTTTGCCCCGAATTCCCTCATCTTTTATGTAACCTGATGAGGAGGACCGCACGTCTCCAACCATATGCAGCTAGCCCTGGATGCATCCATCGCAAACCTCCCCGCCACCGAGCGCACCGCCTCGGAGCTGGACGATATGGATGCCCTGGTACGCACCTATCGGCCACGGCTCCTTCGCTTTGTCGCCTTTTCCATCGGCGACACGGACTTGGCCGAGTCCATCACCCAAGACTGCTTCCTCAAGGCCTACAACGCCCGCGACCGTTTCCGAGGCGACTGCTCCATCAGCACTTGGCTCACCTCCATCGCCGTCAATCTCATCCGCGACCAGCAACGCCTCCAGAAGTTCCGCTTTTGGCGTCAGGCGCGCGCCACCGCCATCGACATCACCGACGCCACCAACTTCCTCCCCAGCCACGAGAGCTCTCCCGAATCCCGCCTCCTGGTCAAGGAGAAAGCCTCCCAGGTCTACGCCGCTCTCCAAAACCTCTCGCCAAACCAGCGCAGCGTCTTCCTTATGCGCTTCTTTGAAGAGCTCGAACTCTCCGAGATATCTGCTATCACCAACATCCCCGTCAACACCGTCAAGACCCACCTCCACCGGGCCCTGAAATCCGTACGCACCCAGGTTCGCGCCGCCCAGTCCGCTGCCCCGGATGACGCCCGTAACCCCCAGCTGAACCGTCGGGCACGCCGCCCGCAACCCACCTCATCCCACCCTGCCGGAGAAACCCTATGAACTCCTATCCGGACCAAAGCCTCTCCTTCGCCGCCGAGTCTTCCGCCGCTTATCTCCTCACTCGCGACCACCTGACACCCGACCAGGTCGACGACCACCTCATTGGAGACCTTGCACCCTCCGCCGCCACGCATCTCGCCGCCTGCCCTCTCTGCGCCGACCGAGTCGCCGCTGCAGCCTCCCCCATCGCCAACTTCCAGCAGGTCTCCACCGCCTGGAGCGAGCGCCGCTCCGCCACGCTCCCTCTCCCAGTCCCCACGCAGCAGCGTCCCATCTGGCAGCGCCACATGGGATGGGCTACGGCAAGCTTATCGCTGGCCTTCGGCATCGCTCTCGTAAATGCTGGCCACCAGTTCTCGGCGTTGACGACGCCCGAGCCTGTTCCGTCCGTATCTGCCGGGCTGACTGCCCCTCGCCAACCAATCGTCGCTCCCCAAGCTCCCGCGTTCACCGAGACAGCCAGTCTCTCTCCCTCGACCCGCGCTTCGCAGATCTCCGCTGATAACCGGATGCTGCGCGCCATCGACGCCTCGCTCAACCCTTCAGCAGATTCCCCCGCGGCCCTCGGCCTAACCCGCGCCGCGATCAGTAACGGGCCCCCAGCTTCCATCCAGGACTAACCGAGGTCACTTGACCCAGAACCTCACATCTCGACGCACCGTCGCCGGGCGATTCGCCCTGCTAATCGTTGCGCCGTTGTGTCTACTTTTTTCCGCCTCAGCCATAGCGCAACGCGGAGGAGGAGGTGGTGGTGGCCGTCCCATGGCTGGAGGAAGTCCCGGTGGCATGGGAGGCATGATGGGAGCACGCACCCCGGGCATGAACTCTTCTGAACCCAATAGCCCCGGGGCCGTAGGCAATCTCGAGCGTCCCAACCTCGAGACTCGCAACCAGCCCCGCATGGGCCTGCAACTCGGCCTCGGCGGCCGCTGGTGGGACAACCGCGGCACTGCCCGCAAGCTCAGCCTCAACTCCGAGCAGCAGCGCCGCATGGACACCATCTTCGAGGCCAACAAGCCCGCCCTGATAAACCTCTACACCAACCTCCAGCGCGAAGAGCTCAACCTGGCCAACCTCTCCCACGCCGACCTCCACGACGAAAGCAAGGTCTTCGCCGCCATCGACCGCGTCTCCCAAGCCCGCAGCGACCTCGAAAAGGAGAACGCCCACATTCTCCTTCAGATCCGGCAGCAGCTAGGCCCCCAACAGCTGGAAGCCTTGGACCACCAGATAGCCGCCTCCCACTAAGCAAACCATCATCTCCACCGAAGACGAAGCAGAGAGCCCCTCTATTCGGTTTTACTGTCGCTGCTGTTGCTGTTGCCGTTGCCTTTCTGGCTGTCATCCCGTAGGGATCTGCTTCTTCGTTTGCTGTTGCTTTTCTGTCCGTCATTCCGAGCGCAGCGAGAAACCTGCTTTCTACCGATCTTGCCTCACCAACCATCGTCACCTCGACTGAAGTACAGCGCAGCGAAGACGCAGTAGAAGACTCCTAAATTCGCCTTTGCCTTAGTTACAAGCTAAAAGCTGTCCTTTTCACTCCACCCCAAACGTCCAGGTCGTCGCGCTCGAATACTCCTGCCCAGCCTTCAACTCGGTAGTAGGAAAATTGGCATGATTCGGAGCATCCGGGAACGCCTGCGTCTCCAGGCAAAACCCACTCCGCTGCACATACGCCACGCCACCCTTCCCCACCAGCGTCCCATCCAGAAAGTTCCCTGAATAAAACTGGATTGCCGGCTCCGTCGTCTCCACCGTAAGCGTCCTTCCGGACTTCGGCGCGAACACCTTCGCCGCCGGCCTCAACTCGCCCGCCTTCCCCCGAACCACCCAGTTATGGTCGTATCCCCGCCCAAACGTTAGCTGCTCGTTCGTCTCGCCAATCCGAGCACCAATCACCGTAGCCTGACGAAAATCAAACGGCGTCCCCTCCACCGTCGCAATCTCCCCCGTAGGAATCGCCTCGGCGCTAGACACCGGCGTATAGGCATCCGCCTCCAGCGTCAGCACCTCGTCCAAAATCGTCCCCGAAGCCTCGCCATCTAGATTGAAGTACGCGTGATTCGTCAGGTTCACCACCGTAGCCTTATCCGTCTTCGCCGAATAATCAATCCTCACTACATTCCCCTTCAGCGAGTACCGAACCTTCACCGTGAGCGTCCCCGGAAACCCCTGGTCCCCATCTGGGCTCACCAGCGTAAACTCCACTCCATCCGCAACGACCTCACCCTCCCAGTTGCGCTTATCAAACCCTTCCACGCCGCCATGCAGCATGTTTCCGCCATCATTCACGGTCGTCTGCACGGTCTCGCCCTCAAGCTCAAACCGCCCCTTCGCAATCCGGTTCGCATACCTGCCCGCAATTACCCCAAAGTACGCATTCGTGTTGTCGACATAAGGCTTCAGCTCGCGATACCCCAGCGTCACGTCTCCCCAAACACCGTTGTGATCCTTAGTCTTCAACGCCACCACCCGAGCTCCATACGAGATCAGCTCTAACTGAGTCTCAGTGCTCGTGAGCGTGTAACGATACACAACGCCGCCAACCCCCAGCGTCCCAAACAACTCACTCTTTACCTGCGTTCCCAAGTCGTCGATTGCCATAGGCTCCCAGCATAAACCCACCCACCCCGACCTCACCCGGTCCAGGCAAATACCTTCCTCGCGCCTGTCCCATGGACCAGGTCCCGCCAGAGCCCGCCGCTCCGGCAACATTCATCAACGATCCTCTACTGCAGATGTACCAGCATGTCCCGTATAAACAGGCCTAGAATCACCGCCGTCAGTGCACCAAGCGTCCACACCATCACCAGCAGGAACGGCCGAATCGCATGCAGCTTCCTCTGAATGTCGGTCTGCTCTTGCGCCTGCACGGTGACAGTCTCGTTTAGAAAAATCTGGTCTTCTTCATACCGCGTCAGCGTCCCACGATACCCAAGCAGAACCAGCAACGCGGCCCCAATAGCTCCCCATGCGATCACTAAACTACGAAGGATTTCCATACAACACCTCAAGACTCGGAAGTAGAGCCGTCCAGATACCGAGCAAGTCAGGTTTCCCGGGCTCGGATGGTAGGAGAGGCGGTTCGACAGAATAATAGTCCTGCCCGTCAAGACTTAGCAGTGTATTTCTCGCAAAACTCCGCTTTTTTCGATTACCGTCCCGTTCCGGCAAGCATCTACATCGCAAGCGACCCCAACTCGCGCCGCTCCCCTTCGCTCTTGCGCTTTTGCCCGTCATCCCAAGTGAAGCGAGGAACCTGCTGTATCCCCTTCTCAACGCAGTCTCGCTGCCCCACGTCGTATGCTGGATACCGACGCGAAACCGGCCTCCACCCTTTCGCCAATCCACCAAGGAGCCCCGCCGTGCGCTTTGCCCCCTCCGCTCTACTGCTAGCCGCCACCCTCTCCGTCCCCTCCCTAGCTCAAACGCAACCCCACTGGGTAGCCACCTGGGGAACCGCGCCCGTCGCCCGCTCTAACGACCACAAAGCCTTCACCATGCCCACCACCCTCCGCCAGATCGTGCACGTCTCCCTCGGCGGCTCCACGCTGCGCGTCGTCCTCACCAACGAGCTAGGCGTAAGCTCCCTCACCATCGCCCAATCCGCCGTAGCGCTCCCCTCCGCAACCAACCCCAATTCCACCGGCGCCATCCAGCCCAACAGCTCCGTCCCGCTCACCTTCAACGGCCAGCCTGGCATCACCATCCCGCCCGGAGCCATCGCTCTCAGCGACCCCATCGCCTTCCACCTAGCTCCCCTCTCCGACCTCGCCATTTCCCTCTCCGTAGCCGGCCAGGAGATCCCCACCCTCACCCAGCACGACCTCTCACTCGAGACCAACTACATTGCCAGCAACAATCAGGTCGCGGCAACCACCCTCACCGACGCCGCCCCAAGCCCGGTCTGGGACTTCATCAAAGGCGTAGAAGTTGAAGCTCCCCAGTCCGCCACCGTAGTAGCGTTCGGCGACAGCATCACCGACGGCTGGCACGCCACCTCTGGAACCAACAACACCTGGCCCGACCTCCTCGCCTCGCGCCTCCACGCCAACCCCGCCACCAGCAATCTAGCCGTCATCAACGAAGGAATCGGCGGCAACCGCGTCCTCCACAACGGCTGGGGACCCAACGCCCTCTCCCGTTTCGACGCCGACGTCCTCGCCCCCTCCGGAGTAAAGTACGTTATCTTCTTCGAAAGCATCAACGACATTGGCAACGCCTACAATTCCACCGGCGCGCGCGATATCGTCACCGCCGCAGATCTCATCACTGGCTTCACACAATTCGCCGCCCGAGCTCACGCCCACGGTCTCAAGGTCTTCGGAGCCACCATCACGCCCTACACCGGAGCCGGATACGCCAGCCCCGCCGGCGAAGCCGTCCGCCAAACCGTTAACCAGTGGATCCGCACCAACACCATCTTTGACGGTGTCATCGACTTCGACAAAGCCACCCGCGACCCCGTCAACCCCTCCGTCTTCTCCTCCACAGTAGACAGCGGCGACCATCTCCACCCAGGCGACGCCGGTTTCCACATCATGGCCAATGCCATCGACCTAACCCTCTTCACCCAATAGCCCGAAAGCTCCTCCAAGATCCGCCATCTCCACACCGCGATCCACCGTCAATCTCCAAGCCCCAATCCGTCGTCATCTCGACCGGAGCATCACGACTTTGTCTTTGTGATGCGCAGTGGAGAGACCCCTGTATTGGCTGTTGCTCTTGCCTTTGCTCTTGCCCTAAAGGAATCTGCAATTCATCCGATAAAGAACTCGAAACCCAGATGCAGCAATAGGGGCGGCCCGAGAATCCTAGGACCGCCCCTGATTTTACTCCAACACATCGTCATCTCGACCGAAGCGAAGCGCAGAGGAGAGACCCCTGTATTGGCTCTTCCTTCTGCGACTACTTCAGCTCAAGTCCCGCAAAGAAGTACCCAATCTCGAATGCCGCCGTATCCGCCGCATCCGAACCATGAATCGCGTTCTCGCCAATCGACGCCGCAAACTGCTTGCGGATCGTACCCTCTTCAGCCTTCGCCGGGTCGGTCGCGCCCATCAGCTTGCGCAGATCGGCAATCGCGTTGTCCTTCTCGAGCACCATCGGAACAATCGGCCCCGAGCTCATGAACTCCACCAGCTCTCCAAAGAACGGCCGCGCCGAATGCACATGATAGAAGCCCTCGGCTTGGGTCTTCGAGATCGAAATCTTCTTGATCGAAACAATCTTGAATCCCGCCTTCACAATCTCCGCGAGAATGGCGCCGGTGTCGCCCTTCTTCACGGCGTCCGGCTTAATGATGCTGAAAGTGCGTTCTGACACGTAAATCTCCTTAATTAGACTGCTCTAACAGTGTACCCGCCCGCTGCAACCCGGACCGCCCCACCCAAACCGTCCCCTGAGCCCGCCAAAGCAGAAAAACCCGTAGTGGCCACGGCAGTTGCTTTTGCCTTTGGCTTTCTGGCTGTCATCCCGCAGGGATCTGCTTCTTCTTTTGCCCTTGCCTTTGCCCTCGCCTTTAGCTAAAAGCTAAGAGCTAGAAGCTAAAAGCTGCCAATCAGGAGCCGCCATGCCCCACCTCGACCCCAATCCCATCCGCATCCACCACGCCATCCCCATCCTCCGCGTCGCCAACCTCGCCACCAGCCTCGACTACTACACCCGCATCCTCGGCTTCGAAATCCCCTGGCAAATGCCCTGGTACGCCTCCGTCCGCCGAGGCACCTGCTCGATCATGCTCTGCGAAGGAGGCCAGGGAAACCCCGGCACCTGGATCTGGGCGCCCATCTCCGACGCCGACGCCCTCTACGAAGAATGGCTCGCCGCCGGAGCCAACATCCTCCAGGGCCCCACCAACTTCCCCTGGGGCTCCCGCGAAATCCAAATCCTCGACCCCGACCACCACCGCCTACGCTTCGCCGCCGACCTGAAAGAAGGCGAACCCATGGGCCAGTTCATCGACTAGCCCACCCACCCGTTCATCATCTCGACCGAAGCGGAGAGACCCCTGTATTGGCCTTCGCCTTTGCCTCTAGCTAAGAGCTAAAAGCCAAAAGCTGCCCCTCAATACCGCCAACTCTTCAAGTCCGCCCCCGCTGGCGCGGTCTTCTCCATCCGCTCCACAATCTGCCCCACATACATCTGGTTGTAATGCATCCGAGAATAAGCATTCGGCTTCGTAGGATCCCCATTCCAGCAATGCTCCGCGCGAGGCCCATACTTTACCTCGCCCTCATACGGAACCCCATTTCCCGGCGTCCCCGTCTTCTCCAGAAAGTCCTGCATCAAGTACACGGCGTCATTCAAAAAGTAAGTGTCATCCGAGCCCACATAAAGATGAATCTTCCCCTGCAGCTTAGGCCCTAAAGGGTTTTCAGGCCTGGCCCAATCCCTCTGCAGCATCGCATCCAGATCAAAATGCTCTCGCCAATACTCGGCAGTCTTATGGTCGATCACGCCAGTAGCTTTATCAAAGATCGGCTGCGGATACCCATCCTTCCCTTCCGGCGAAGATACGGCCTGCCAGATATCAAACTGGTCGCCAGACCGCCCATGATCTCCAAGCGCCGCCTCATACGCAATGTTGTCGCGCATAGAAATCAGCGTGTCCCCCAGGTAGTCCCGCATCGCCGGCTGCTCCACGCGCTTGTTCGCACCCTGCGCGTAGAACATGTTGTCGTCCTTATACAAATCCCTCGTCATGTACGCATGAAAATCGACGGGATCCGGGCAAGCCACAAACGCCCCGTTATAGTGCTCCGGATAAAACATCTGCACGGCCAGCGACTCCCACCCACCCGTAGACCCGCCATACAAAAACCGCGCCCACCCCGCGCCTATCCCGCGAAACTGCTTCTCAATCGCCGGAATCAGCTCCGTCTCAATCGCGTCCCCATAAGGTCCCACGTTCGCCGAATTCACTGCATAGCTATCGTCGTAATACGGATTCGCATGTTGCAGCTTCACAATCAGCATCCGAGGCGTGCCAGGCTTCACCCACTCCTGATAATTCTTGTAAGCCTCCGCCTGCATGATCCGGTTATACCCAGCCAGATGAAACCGCTCCGAGTACACCGGCTTCAAGTTCGGATCCGGCGGCTCCGTCCGAAAATCATCGAACGCTGCCGTGTAATGATCCTCCGAAATCAACAGCGGAAACCGAGCCTCCGGGTGCTCATCGAACCCCCACGGCACCATAACCACCGCCGACAGATACACCGGCCTTCCCCAAAACTTCGTAAGCAACGCCGACTGAATCTTGATATGCCGAATGTACTTCGAATCCGCCACCGGCTTGATCTCCGGCATCACCTGCCCCATCACAATCTCCAACTTCGCGCCCGGCCCCACATGCATCTTCACCGGCTTCGAATACAAATTCCCCGGAGCCACACTCCACTGCTTCCCCTCGCCCCGATCCGCCGACAACTTCACCACGCTCCCATCCCCGCGATGGAATGTCTCATATACATTCAGCACCGCCTGCACCGTGTAATCCCCCTCCGGCACCTCACTCAACGCCGCACGCGGATAGCCGCTCATCACCTG
>Ga0302150_10000443_pt1 | contig 17437 bp, 14 predicted proteins | sample I_Bog_N1_2_FD_198635 | JGI IMG/M metagenome (GOLD analysis project Ga0302150, IMG submission 198635) | Peat permafrost microbial communities from Stordalen Mire near Abisko, Sweden - I_Bog_N1_2 | ecosystem: Environmental > Terrestrial > Soil > Wetlands > Peat | place: Sweden: Abisko, Stordalen... | reverse complement strand
ATCGCCACCGCGCGCTCAGCACTGGCCGATGCCGCGCAGGCCAACACCGCCGCCATCCCCCACGAGATGATCTTGCTGGACCTCTACCGCTCGCTGTGGGCGCTCGACTCGCTGACCGGGCAAACCACACCGGACGATATTCTGACGCTGATCTTCTCCACCTTCTGCATCGGAAAATAATCGGGCAGCGTGGCATTCAGAAACCACGGCTTCCCTGCGGTTGGCGGGCCAGCGGAGGGGCCAGTGTACAGAAGGCCGCCCGATGCGTTATCCTAAGCCTTAATCCATGATCTTCTCCCGCGATTACATCGGCTATCTAGCCCGCCGCACCGTCAAGCACCTCATCGACGCCAAGATGATCTCCACCACTGACTTGAAGGGGTGCGAGGCTCGGGTCGGCGAGGCGCTCATCGAGGAGCTTTCGCTCGAGGACCGCATCAATGAAGAGGTGCGCGTGATTCTTGAAGCCTACTCCGAAGAGATGCGCAAATCCGGCGCGCAGTATGCCGAGATGTTCAAGAAGGTAAAGACCGAGCTGAGCAAAAAGTACAAGGCGGTGCTATGAGGATCAGCCCCGACAAGCTCAACAAACTGGCGCACACGGTGGCCGACACGCTGGCCGAGATCGACGCGGTCGGCTTTCTGGAGGATCGCAACACCATCCGCCAGGAGGCGCGCAAGGCGCTGACCGCGCTGCTGACGCAGGAGGCCGGCATCGACACCGCCGCCCGGACAAAGATCGCCAACCAGCGCAAGATCATCCAGGAAGGCTCCCAGGAGTGGGAGATCCTCTACCGCAAGTACTATAACGACGAGGTACGCAAGCTGGGGATCTGAGAGCGATCAGCGCTGATTCTTCCGCGTACTCTTTGTTTTAGAGAGATATTTTGTTAGAGTAGACAAGTGGCCGGTGACGGCTGCTCCCCGCAGTTTGGCGCTATCGTCTAGGGGTTAGGACGTGAGATTCTCAATCTTAAAACCCGGGTTCGATTCCCGGTAGCGCTACCAATCCTCCTTCCAAGTACGTCTCGTACCGTCTCCAATCACAGATTAAGTCCAATAAAATCAACAAAACCACATCTAGCGGTGTCGCTTGCCGTCTCTTGACAGCGCGGGGCAACCGGGGGCAACATTAGGGGCAACTAGCGGAACAGTTGGGGCAAGACAGCCAAAACCGGCATGAGATGCCCCCACGGTTGCCCCTAGAATCGCTCAGGAGGCCGCCAGATGCCCCTTACAGCCATCAAGATCAACAAAGCCAGGCCGAACGCGGAGAAGCCCATTCGCCTATTCGATGGGCGCGGCCTGTACCTGGAGATTGCCCCCAGCGGCGGGAAGTGGTGGCGCTTCAAGTACCGCATAGGCGGGAAGGAAAAGCGGCTCTCCCTTGGCGTCTATGCCGCTGCCGGATCAAAGACGGTCGAAGTGGGCCTTGAGGCCGCACGCAAGGCCGCTGAGGATGCCCGGCAAATGGTGCGGGATGGTGTAGACCCGAGCCAAGACCGCAAGGCGGAAAAACGGCGCATCGCGCACCAGTCGGAAAACACATTCGAGGGTGTGGCGCGGGAGTGGCATGGCAAGCAGTCGGCAGCATGGGTTCCCGCTCATGCCGAGCGCGTACTGCGGCGCATGGAACGGTACATCTTCCCGAGTCTCGGACAAAGGCCGATTGCCGAGATTGAAGCCCCTGAGATTCTGGACGCATTGCGCGTAATCGAGGCGCGGGGCAAAGACACAACAGCGCATCTTGCACGGCAATATGTCGGCATGGTGTTCCGGTTCGGCATTGCTTCAGGGAAGTGCCAGAGGAATCCCGCCGCCGATCTGCGCGGCGCTCTGACGCCAGTCACAAAAAGCAACTTTGCGGCGGTGACCGAACCCGAGCAACTGGCGAAGATTCTCCGCGCCCTGGAATCGTATGAGGGCACATTGCCCGTGCGCTGTGCCTTGCATCTTGCTCCGTTGCTGGTGGTGCGTCCTGGAGAGCTACGGAAGGCCGAATGGAAGGATATTGACCTGGACAAAGCGGAGTGGCGCTTTGTTGCCTCCAAGACGAACCCGAACCATCTGGTGCCCCTCAGCAAGCAAGCCGTGGCCGTACTCCGCGAGGTGCAACCGCTCACAGGGAACGGGCGCTTTGTGTTCCCGAGCGCTCGGAGCGCACAGCGGCCTATGTCTGACGCGGCGGTGTTGGCTGCAATGCGGCGCATGGAGATTCCCGCCGATGAAATGACGGGGCATGGATTCCGCGCCACCTTCCGCACCATCGGCGCTGAGGTTTTAAAGTTCCGTGTTGACCTGATGGAGCACCAGCTTGCTCACGCGGTCAAGGACGCCAACGGGACGGCCTACAATCGCACGTCGTTCCTTCCCGAGCGCAAGCGCATGATGCAACGGTGGGCCGATTACCTGGACCAACTCAAGACGGGAGAAGCAGCGAACGTGATCGTGGGCAACTTTGGAGCGGCATAGCTTAGAAAATCTAAAAAAATATCGAAAAAGTGTCAGTGCAACTGCCTTTCAACCGCTCACGGAAGGTAGTTCGTCTTGAGGGATTCGCAAAGATCAGTAGATAAAAGGGCATTCCACTTTTCCCTGTGCGCTTGACCTGAAACGACCATTCGCAAAGCCTTTGCGATCCATCCCGGTTATCCACATGCCTCAAGAAAATAAACGGGTTTCGCGTGATTCGTGAGCGTTTTTGAGTAGTGATTCCACGTTATAACCTCTCTAGCGACAATGTGTCTGATTTGCCACACACCGTGGCGTTTTAGCACTTTGATCGACGCAAAGGAGAGGCCCGAATGACCGGAGTTCCCAGTATCCCATCAACGCCCACGAATCACGAAAGGCTTTTGAGATTGTCGGCTGTAAGAAACCGTGTGCCATATTCGAGGGCCACAATCTACAGGCTTGTTGCCTCACTTCAGTTTCCTCGTCCTGTCAGTCTCGGGGGCCGGGCAATCGCATGGAAGGAATCGGACATCGACGCCTGGATTCAAGCCAGAATTGACGGCTCCGCAGCTACGGGGGCGCGATAATGACCGCCTCTGTTTTTGCGTCGCTGGTGCAAGCACAGCCAAGCGGCGCGGGCCGCTGGAAGGCCCGGTGTCCGGCGCACAATGACCGCTCTCCGTCGCTCTCAATCCGCGCTGGTGACGATGGCCGCGTTCTGGTGCTCTGCCGTGCCGGTTGTTCCCTGGACTCGATGCTCGCCGCTCTGAAGCTGGCGCGGCGTGATCTATTCGCGGGACCGCCGCCCTCACAGGCACAGCAAGCCGCGCTCCGAGCCGCACAGGAAGCCCGCCAGAATGAGGCGCGGGCCGAACGGAAGGCGCGGCTTGAGGCATTGAACCGCGCTCGAAAGTTAGAAGCCGTCGTGAATGCACTTGGGGCAAAACTGGCACGTGCGCCGGAGAACGACGAACTGACGCGGTTATTCCATGTTGCCTGCGACCAATTCAGGGCCGCTGAGACAGAAGCCGACAAGTGGTACCCCATGCGCCGGGACAGTGCGCAAGACAAGGTGAAGACCAGTGGGATCATCCGAGCCGCTTGAACTGTCCGATTTATTCCCCAAGGAAGACCCGCTGGCCAACGTCACAGCCGAAGACGCGGGGCCGGAAATTGCCGCCGCGCTGGGGCTTCCCCTCTCCCCTCCACCAGTGCAACCCGTTGCGGTGGAATGGACTTCTTGCGCTTTCGGCGGTAGCCGCGCATGGTTCCGTTGCCCAGCGTGCGGACGCCGTGCTGCGATTTTATACGGGGCGGACGTGTTCGCTTGCAGGGACTGCCTCCACCTCGCGTACAAGTCGCAACAGGAGGCTCCGCATGACCGTGCGCTGCGCAGGGCGCAAAAACTCCATGAGCGATTGGGCGGAACGGGTATCCTTGTGGACCCTATTTCCAAGCCCAAAGGAATGCATTGGCGAACCTATTTCCTCAAGGTTGAGAGAATGTACAAGGCCGAAATTTGCGCGGTCCCGCCTTGGCTCTTGAGATTTGAGGCAAAACAATAGACAGGCTGTGTACGGGCATCACCCCGCCGATGTCCAAGCTGCTGGGCTAGCCTGAATGCCCGCCGATGGGTTCAAGGTGTATGCTAGGCAGTCAATCAAAAACAAGGCTCCAGAGTTGCGAGGCCAGTCAGTTGGGCAATGCCGCATTATGCCCTTTGGCCATCGCTTCGAAAGGAAAGCCGGAACGGTAAGAAGCAAGACTATGAAACACGTGGCTTTGGTTTTGGCAGTTTTGACGCTTCCACTCTATGCGGTTGCTAAAGCGCCTGTGGTCCTCACCCCTGAGCAGATTGCCCTTAGCGTTGACCGGGCCGTGAAGGGCGTTCCTGCTTTGCGTTCCGCCATGCTGGACCCTGCATCGTTTGTGCTTGAGAACGTGACGCTGAAAGCGCCCAATAAACAGGGCATCATTGATGTGTGCTTCACCTTCAGATCGCATAACAGAATGGGCGGATATGGCGGCTCTGGTACTGCTAGGTTGAACTCCAAAAATATAGTAGACAGCATCTTTGACGGGGATATGGCCGACTCGCCATTTAACCCATGCTTCCTGACTCTTCAGGCCAACACTTTAAGCATCATGCCTCAGGTTGAAGCCGCGTTGAATGCACCGCCCCCTCCCCCACCAGTCCCTGTGCTTACGCCAGCTAGCCGACAGGCTTTCGTCAAGGAATTCGATGATGGTCAGAGGAAGCAGGGTGTGGCGGCCTACGCAGACTTCGCCGGGGATGTGCTCACGATACATAGCGAGCGTTGCTCTGCTCTGCGGTTTCATGCGCTCCTGGCAGATGAGCAAATGCTGACCGAGCTAAAGCAAATGGGGTTCACGACCTTCATTTACACGAATGATGCAGATCAAAAGTACACATACGACCTGCTGACCAACACAACGCGTTCCTGAGTGACCGAGCATTGCAGCCGGGTGTGCTTTCTTGTCGCTCGGAGACAGAGGCGCGAGCATGGGAATCTTGAAGTGGCTTTTTGGACAAGGCGCTGCTGTACCCACCCCTACACCGGAACAGCCACGCGCAACGCAAAACAGCAATCAACCGGCTTCAGAGGCTCATGGGTCATGGAGAGAGAACCGCCCCTGTGTTACAGAGGAAAGCAAACCAATTCAAGGCGAGATCGCATACTTCAAATTGGCCGATTGGTGGATGACAGAATTCAGTGACAACGAGCGCAAACACATCGAATCAATCTTCCATCCTATTTCGACCATTCAAGCCAGCGGCGGCTCATTAACATCTGGAGCGATTCAGTCCACTAGTGAAACTGCGGTTGGCTTACTCCGTGCCCTAGCGATGTGGTTCCAAAAGCCGGAAGATCGAACCATCGCACACAAAATTCTGAACAAGGCGATGGAACTTTCTAAGGACGCTTCCGCTCTGGACAAGCACTATTTGTACCAGACCGTCATTGAGGCCAATTATCGGGATCGGGATAATGAGGAAAGCCTAAAGGCTGCCATTGATGCCTGTCTCAAGATGATTTCATCCGCGCCTGAAGCAGCGAGAGCCTACAAGGCTGAATTCCCTGTGGAACAACTCCCCGGTCACAAAGGGTATGAGCAATTGGCAATCATCTATGAGAAGCAGGGCCGGTTTCAGGATGCCATCGCCGTTTCGGAACAGGCCGCAAACCAAAAGTGGGGTGGTGATTGGGCTAAACGCATTGAGCGTTGTCGGAAGAGACACATGAAGGCATGAGGCGGGTGGGTGAGCGCACTGCCAAGAAAGCCGAGCAAGCCGCAATCAAGGCCGATGAACCGCAGGTTTAGTGCGGTTTGAAATTTTAGGCAAAATAAATTTGGCTTGGGGGCAACATTGGGGGCAACTATCAAAGATGAGGAATAATTAACGCAATGGATTCAATGCTTTGCGCCAACTATTCGGTAGACGGTAGCGCTACCAGATATTGAACGCTAAAGCCCGCTAAATCAGTGGGCTTTTCTTTTTGGTGCTGAAAAACGTCCTAACCCATCTTGCGCTCAATCTCTCGCAGTTGAATGGAGTCAACTGCCAATGGTTCATACTGGATGAATGCGGCCACAATGGAAACGGGCGGGGATGCTGCTGACGGGGCTGGCTGTCGCGGGCTCGTTCTGTTGGGCGCAAGCAGCGCTCCCGGCGCAGGGCAAGACTCGTGTTGATCTGCCATGGCAGCGCGCGGTGGAGCAGCTTGCGCGCGAGGCACCCGAGGCGCGCGTGCTGGTTTTGGAGATCGGCTCGGGGCGACTTCTGGCCTCGGCTCGCCTGGGGGAAGCGATCCGGATGCCGGCCACTCCGGGCTCGACGCTGAAGCCGCTGATCCTCTACTTTGCGCTGGCCAACGGGCTATGGAGCCCGGAGCAAAGGGTTGCCTGCACCCGTCAATTGCAGATCGGTGGCCATCGGCTCAACTGCTCTCATCCAATTGCCGACCCGATGAACGCGCAGCAGGCTCTGACCTGGTCCTGTAACTCCTACTTTGCGGAGTTGGCGGGAAGGCTTACGCCCAGGCAGTTGCGCCAAGCCTTGAGCGAACGAGGCCTGCTGGCGGCCACCGGCCTGACGCAGCCAGAGGATATGGCCGACTTTCGCGAGCCGCGCACGCGGGAGCAGGTGCAACTGGCCGCGCTGGGCGTGGAAGGGATTCGCGTGACGCTGCCGGAGCTGGCCGAGGCCTACCGCTCGCTGGCCGCGGAGATGACGGCCCATCCGGAGACGGCGGCGACGAAGACCGTGAGCGCGGGAGTGGCGGACTCGGCCAGCTTTGGCATGGCGGGCGCCGCATCGCTGGGCGGTGTGCCGGTTGCCGGCAAGACGGGAACGGCCAGCGCGGAGAGCGGCGGCGCAACGCACGGCTGGTTTGTGGGCCTTGCGCCGGCCGGATCGCCGCAGGTGGTCGTGGCTGTTTATCTGCCCACGGGGCATGGCTCGGATGCAGCGCTGGTGGCGGCCAAGCTGCTCGAGCATTCGCCGCTGAGGAAGCCATGAAGCGAGCCGCGCTGGCGCTCTGTCTGGCGGCATCCTGGGCGATGGCGCAGGCGCAGACGGCTCCGCGCACAACGATTCGTGTGGGTGTGTGGACGCTGTGGCATGATCGCGCGGTTGATCTTGCTCCGGCCTCCGGCGCTACAGTGAGGCTCTGCGAGGGCTGCGCCGCGCGGCCTCTTGCGGCGATCAAACTTCGTGTCAGCAACGACAGGCTCTCCTGGCTTGATCCGCAAAGAAAGACGATCTCCGCGTCTGAGTTGCTGATTGCGGGAAGTTACAAGATCTCCGCGCATGGAGAATCGCTGACGCTTGGCTTCCCGCTGAAGATCACGGTGCAATCGGGGGCGCTGGTGCTGGCCGCCACGCTGCCGCTGGAGCGTTACGTGGAGCTGGTGGTGGCCGCCGAGAGCGGCGCCGAGGATTCAATGGAATCGCTGAAGGCGCTGGCTGTCGTGGCGCGCAGCTTTGCTCTGGCGCCGGCGCATGGGCACGCGGACTTCGATGTTTGCGACTCGACGCACTGCCAGTGGGTGCATTGGCGCACCACGCGCGCGGCTCATGCGGCTGCGCTGGCCACTGCCGGAGAGAGTCTGTGGTTTCACGGAAGCCGTGCCGAGGCCTACTTTCATCAGAACTGCGGCGGGCGCACGGCGGCGGCCTCGGAGGTGTGGCCGAAGGGGCACGCCGCGCAAGGCTGGCTGGTTTCGCGCCCAGATGCTTATTGCCAGCGCGCGGGATCGAGCGAGTGGTCGGCGACGCTCTTGCGCGCGGAGCTGACGCAGGCACTCGCCGCGGCGGGCCTCGTTGCGCCCGGGTGGAAGACTTTGACGGTCGAGCATCGCGGCGAATCGGGCCGCGCCACGAGGCTGCTGATCGGCTCGACTGGAATCTCCACGGAAGATTTTCGCCTTGCGGTAGGCCGCACGCTGGGATGGAATCGGATTCGCAGCAACTGGTTTGAAGTCGCTCAGCAGGGCGACGGCTTTCTCTTTCATGGGCGCGGCTCGGGGCACGGCGTGGGCCTTTGCCAGGCGGGCGCGGCGGAGATGGCGCGCGAGGGGCGCGGCTATCGCGAGATTCTTGCGCAGTACTTTCCCGGCGCAACGCTTGCGGAGGAGACGACCGGCGCGGCGTGGCTCGATTTGAAGGGACAAGGCTTCACGCTGGAGAGCAGCTCAGCGGGGGATGAAGCATTTCTTCCGGCTCTGTCACTTGCATTGAGCGAGGCCGAGAGCCGCAGCGGCAATACTCCTCGCAGCGCAATCGCGCTCAGAGCTTACCGCTCGACGCCGGCCTTTCGCGAGGCAACGCTTGCGCCGGGCTGGGTGGCGGCCTTCACTGAAGGTGACCGAATCGCGCTGCAGCCGCTGCGAATTTTGGACGCGCGCAAGCTGCTGGCGTCTGTTGCCCGCCACGAGTTTCTGCACGCGCTGGTGGAGGAGCAGGCCACCGCGCAGACGCCGCTCTGGCTGCGCGAAGGACTGGTGGAAGCGTGGTCCGGCGATGCGCGGCGCGCGCCGAAGCCGTTGCTCACACTCGATCAGATCAACCGGACACTGATCCACGCGGCGAGCGAAGCGGAGTCGGAGTCCGCGCACCAGGCCGCCGGATGGTATGCGCAACAGTTGCTCGACCGTTATGGACGCGCGCAGCTGCTGGAGTGGCTGCGCACGGGAGTTCCGCAGAGCGTGCTGTTCACTCTGCAATCACCGGACGTGAAAGCTCGATAGGCTCGACAGAGGTCGAGGTGCGGTTGAAGAGCACCGCAAACCAGCCCAGCAGCAGAATCCAAATGCCCGTGACGATCAGAGAGGCCACGCCGATATTCGGTACAGCAATCCAGCCGGAGGTGGAAAAAACGTTGCGGGAGATCTGTACGACGAATTCCACTCCGAGAGCTGCCAGCGATACGCCCAACCACCAGCGCCATGCGGCCACGACTCTCAGAACTCTTCTCCAGGGCAGGATCAAACCGCAGAGCGCCGAAACGATCACGAAGGGAAGAAGAATGGCTGGAGTTGCTATCCAGCCGGCCAGCCAGGGCGCAATCGGCGTGTGCCAGAGGTAAAGCACGAGGGCAACGATCGGCGCCAATGCCGTCCAGAGCAGCATCGAGAGGATGCCCTGGATCAAGCGCACTCGCCTTCCGCGATCCACTAGAAGCGAGCGCATCATTCTTGCCTGCAGGACAATCCATGCGATAAGCAGCAACAACAGGAACGGCACAATAATCCAGTCTTTCCAACTTACTTCTGGAAGATTCCTCATTACGGGAACGAAAAGAACCAACAATAAAGTCCAGCCGAATTGCATTCCAACCCACTTGCGGCTCGCTTGCAGAAGATCGAACAAATCCGTCAAAGCATCGCCTTGCGGTATAGGCTTCAATTGTCCGAAGAGCACGCCGGCCCACCCCAGCAGCAGAAGCCAGCCGCCAACGCCGAGCAAGTAACTGGCGGCCAGTTTGCCTCCCACGCGAACTCCCTGCGCGAGAGCCGATCCATGCGGCGCGGCGGAATAGAAGTGGCTCGGCAGAAGAACGCACACCAGCGCTACGACGGCCACACCCAGCCACCAGCGCCAACTCCAGAGCAGTTGCAAGATTCGGCGCACCGGCACTCGCCAGCCGGATTGCGCCGAGGCTATTGCGTAGGGAATCACTTTGGCAGGAACGACGATCCAGCGCAGCACCCACTCCAGATAGGTCATCCACAGATAAATGTGGTCGTAGGTGAGTAACCGAGCGCGCCAGTGCGCCGGAGCCTTCGAGTTCAGATAGCCCGCACACTGCGGAATCTGCTCGTCGCACCAATCCAGCACCGCCCAGCAAAGCCACACCAAGGCGATCCAGAAGAGCAGCGAGCAAGCGCCCCAGAGCAGCTTGACGCGCTTGCCGTTGTCGTTGGCCAGGCTGCGCATTGCGCCCGCCTGCAACTCCAGCGCGGAGACGGCGATCACAAAGGCGAGTAGAAACGTGAGCGCAACCTGCCAGGCGTGCTTCTCCGGAATGAGCAGCCAGACAAAACCCAGCAGAATCAATGGAAGGGTAAGCAGATACTGCGCTGCAATCCAGCGACGACTCAGGCGCAGACGGCGGAATAAATCTTTCAATAAAATCACGGCTGCACCTCCAGCGTTGCGGGATCGGTTGTTGCCTGCACATTCGATTGATACATCGGTCCAACTTGCGCCGGGCTGATGACGAACTTGCCCGGATTGACGACCTTGAGCAGATAGACGTACTCGCGGCGGGCGTTGAATTCTGTGTTGAAGAAGGCGGCGCGGTCGTCGTGGAATTCCTTGCGCGTGTACCAATCCTCCCACCAACTGGGCTTGCTGTTCAGCGTGTAGAGGCCGGTGTTGGGCAGGAACTCGGCGCCGGCGGGGATCGGGTCCTCGGCCAGCAGATACTTCCACTGGCTTCCGTTGACCGCCAGCCGCACGGCGACGATATCGCCCACATGAACCGCACCTTTGAGCGGAACCAGATCGTAGGTGATTGCATCGCTGGGCTTGGGCTGATTCTTCTGGAGCACATAATAATCGCGTGTGATGTTGAGCGCGAGTTGCCCCTGCTGGAATTGTCTGCGGTCGGCTGAGTACCAACTGCTTTCGGCGCTCCAGTAGGAGATGCCGTTGCCGCTCTTGCGCACCGTCAGTTGGCCTCCGGCGGCGGCCTGCGCCGCGGTGAGCTTGAGCTTCCAGGGCAGCGCAAAAGCGTCTTCAGGGCCGAAGTGGCGCTTGGCAACGCTTGAGCCATTGAGCAGCACTTCGACATCGGAGCTGTTCTCGAGCTCGCCGCTCACGGCCAGATAATCGGTGAGTCCGCCGATCACCATCGCGGTCTGCTTGGTGGAGTACCAGTAGTCGCCGTCGCGATGCCTGCCGAGCCAGACGGCCGCTTTGGGCATAAGTCCGCTGGAACGATCCTGACGCACCAGCAGCTTCAGCGCGAAGGCCGTTGTCTCGCTGGATGTATCGTCCCAATAATCGAGCAGACCGTCGTAGGTTCCAGTCCAATAGGCATCGGAATCGTCTGTCTTTGCCTTCTTTTCCAGCAGCAAAGCCGCATCGTGCGCGCGGCCGTCTCCGGCGGCATCGAGCGCCAGTCCAACCAACGCCAGGCCCTCGTCGCTGAGTTTGTCGCGATCCGACCAGGCTTTGTCGAGAGCATCCTTGGGCGCGCCGCCGGTGGCAGCCAGTGAGTAGACCACATAGGCGCGCAGATCGGGAATCATCTCTGCGTGTTCCGTGAGCGCGGATTGCAGCCATGCGCGGCCTTTGTTTTCTTTTTCTTCATCCACATTGTAGCCGGCTTGCTTCGCCTGTCCCAGGCCGCTCACAACGTAAGCGGTCATGAAGACGCGGCTTGGGTCGTCGGGCCACCACCCCCATCCGCCATCGTCGTGCTGGAAGCTGTAGAGCCTTTCCAGACCGGCGTGGATCATGTCGTTCAAAACGACCGGATCGGTGGGCGACTTCACGTGCAGTTTGTCCACGGCTTGGGAGACGATCAGATCGGGCAGGAAGCTGGACATTGTCTGCTCGGTGCAGCCCCACGGATAACTTGTCAGATAGTCGAGGGCATCGAAGACCGTGCCCGCCACGCTGGGCGCAATGGTGACGGTCAGTCCGCGTGAGCCCGCATCCGAGCCGGCCGGATAACCGAAGTTCCATTGACTCTGGCCCGCGCCCGAGAAGACCACGCCTGAACTCGATGCCCGCTGCTTCACGCCATAGGGCAGGACCGGCAGCGTCATCTCCAGCGCGTCGGACTCTTCATTGGTGAGCGCCTTTGCGGTCAGCACGACATTGCCGGTCGAGCGCGCCCGCACACGCCAATCCACCCAGCTCTCGCCCTTGGCGGGAATGTTGATCTTCTGCGATTGTCCGCCGATCACATCAACGCCGCTGACATCGAGCGCGAAGGTGACGTCTTTGGCCGTCTCCAGATAGTTGTGCGCTATCACGCGCAGCGTCGTCTCATCGCCCTGGCGGAAGAAGCGCGGCGCAGCCAGGCGCACGATCAGATTCTTGCGCACCAGCACGCGCGTCACCACGCTGCCGGCCTTGCCGTCGTCGCTCATGCCGCGAATCGTGGTGCGCCAGGTGGTGAGCGAATCCGGGAAGGCGAAGCTCACGCGCGCGTGGCCGTCCGGGCCGGTGCGCACATTCGGATTCCAATAGGCCGTATCCGGAAAGGCTTTGCGCACCTTGGGAACCACCAGATCCGATCCCGGCTTGACCTGCGCCATGCGCGGATGGAAGAGCCCATCGTTCATGCGCGCCAGCAGTGGCGATTTCACTCCCGCCTCGCCGTAGAAGTAGTAGGCAAAGCTTGTCTCCGGGTTCAGATAAACTTCGCGCTTGGGATAAAAGGCGTTGACGATGTTGCCGGTCTCGTCGTTGCGCACCGAATAGAGCGCCTCATCGACCTCGCCAAAGCTCAGATCGGCCTCCACTGGCTTGCCCTGGTAATCGACCGCCAGCACATCGAAGCTGCCTGTCTCCCCAGGCAGGAAGCGCGGCTTGCTCGGCGTTGCGGTAATCGTCAGCGTTCGCTCGAGGAGCGGAACCTTGAGGGATTTTTGCGCGGTGATCAATTGATCTTCGTGAACGATCACAGCATTGACAATCAGATTGGGCTGCGCCAGTTTGGTGATCGGCACGTCGAAGGCGAAGCTCTCGCCGGTTGCATGGATCAACTGCCGCGACTGCACGCTGCTGCCTTCGGCAGTGATCACGGCCCAGGAATCCTTGAGGCCGGTGACCAGCAGCAGGTGCGCGGTGTCGCCCACCTGATAACTCTTCTTGTCGGCAACGATCTGCGCCTCTGTGTTCTGGTTGTACCAATCGCCCGCGCCATTCCAGATCCAGACCCATGTCTTGCCCTCGACGCTGCGCTTCTCCGGCGTCCCGGCGCTGGCCGTGATCTCAAAGTCGCCGCTGCCGGTGATGGCCGCCAGCTCGACCAGCGCCGTGCCGTTGGCTCCGGTTGCGGCATCTTTGCCGGCGACCTCGTTCTCGCTTAACTTACGTGTGATAAAACCGTCCTGCTTCACGGTCTCCCACTTCTCCTGCTTTACATCCAGATGCACTGCGGTCTCGACCGGCTTGCCATCGTAGTCCTGCGCCGTCACCTTTACTTTGGGCGTCTGCCCTGGCGAAAAGACATAACTCGTCGGCTCCACGCTCAGACGGAAGGAGGCATAAGTGGCCAGCACCGTCGTGTGACCGCTCACCTCGCGTTCGCCGGCGTCCGTTACACGCGCCTCGATGCGATAGTCCTGATCGCTGTGCTTCGGGTCGATCTCCGTGGGCAGCGTGACCGTGAGCCTTCCGTCGGCATCGAGAATTCCCTCCTGCTCCTGCTGTTCGGTTTCGCCGTAGTTGTAGTCGGAGTCCTCGGCATTCTCGCTCCCTTCGGCTTCGTCGCTATCCGCGTTCTCTTCGTCCTCATCCCACCAATAATGCTGCGAGGTATGGACGACGTATTTGACCTTGGCACCGGAGACCGGCTCGCCGAAGAAGTAGCGCGCTTCAATCGTTGCCTGGATGGGTGTTCCCTGGATCAAATGCGTCACTGGCACCTTGACGGTGACTTGATACTCCGGCTTCTTGTACTCCTCGACGTAGAAGCTGCCTTGGCCGAGCACGTCGTTGCGGGAAAACTCGATGTCGTAGTATCCCAGCGCCGCATCGTTCTCCAGAGTCAGATCCGCCGCCACCGTTCCATGCGCTGAAACCGGAAGATCCTGCTTGAATACAAACTTTCCGTCCGCATCCTTGACCATCATTTCGAGCGTTCGGTCCTCGGGCAGCAGCAGCGCATCGTCCTTCTGGCGGCGCACCACGGCCTTGATGTGAACCGTGTGCCCGGGCCGATAAACAGGGCGGTCGGTGTAGATGAAGGAGTTGAGGTCCGCGCTCCGGTCCGCTGCAAAGCCATAACCCTCCGGCGTGATGATCGCCGCATCGTCACCGTGCCACGCCAGCACCCAAACATTCTCAGGCGTTGCACCTTGCGCTCCTCCGCGCACCTTCATCGGCAGCGAAGCCATGCCATCTGCGCCGGTCTTGCCCGACGATTGCTCGTGCGCGTCGGACCAGAGAACCACATCGGCCTTCTCGATCGGCGCGCCGCTCTTGCGGTCGGCCACGTACAGGTCGGCGCTGCCGCCTCTGGCCCGCTCAACCAGCGCAATGCTGGTGACGATCGCAATCGTGTAAGCCTTGTAGGTGCCATCCGTCGCCTCGATCAGGTAGACGCCCGCGCCCAACCCGTCGACGGGCAACTGCTGGGTCTCGCTGATGATCGCCGGCGGAGTGACCAGCTTCCAGCGCGCAACTAATTGGGATTCATTCAACAGCGGAATCCGCGCAAAGCCCGCTGCGCCGACGACCTGGCTCTTCTTGCCCAGCTTGCCCTGGCCCTCGCGGAAGCTGTCCCGCGCTTCGTCCGTAAACTGGCCGCGGAAGAAGTGCCGCACCCGCCACCAAAGATCGGCCTTGAAGTCGTGCAGCCACTCGAGAAAGCTCCGCTGGTCCACCTGCTCGCTGGGCGACTGGCTCTGTACGCCAAAGCTATGCAGATCCTTCAGCCCCGCAAAGAACTTCTGCGGGTCGCGCACCTTGTAGACGCGAAACTCCAGCGCCGGAGTGTTCTTTGCATAGAGCTGGATCTTCACACTCTCGCCCGGAGCAAAGGTGCGCGTGGTGGAGAGCGAAAAGCTGCGTGGCGCGTCCTTGTCGGCGGCCAGTGCGGCGGAGGAAGTGAGAAGAAGAAGGGAAGCGGCCAACAGCGACGAACGGAACCTCATGGGTTTCCTCGCAAGATATTCCAGCGATAGACGCCGAGAAAGTTGGGGTTTTGGGCCACCGGACGCCATTGCGGCTGCGGGTGATCCAGCAGTTCAGAGAGCAAGACGCGGCGCAGTTCGCCAGGTTTATCGTGATCGGGACCCGTGTGATACACCACTCTGGCCCGTGATCCAGCTTCGGCGACAATCATAGAGTGCCAGGGCGAAGACTGTCCAAACTGGCGAAAAAATAGTAAGTCGCCCTGCTCGGCCTGACGCACATCGCGGCTGACCAGGTAGGCATTGCGCTCGACCAGCGTCTTGGCGTCGGCAAACTGGGCAAAGGCTCCGTTGGACAAATCGTCGGTCTGGAAGGCGCCGGGCTTGACGCGAAAGAGCGCGGCGCCGAGTGGCGTCTCCGGATAGCGCCAGGCGCGTACCTCACCGGGCGGCGGCGTAAGCTCAATGCCGGTCGTCTGAAACCATGCCTCGTTGTGACGCTTCAAGGCCTCGCGATAGGCGAATCGCAACAGGCTGGCGCAGTCGATGATCTCCGCCGGAAGTTCGTTCGCGGGACGGATTGCCTGGTAGTCGGCGATCAGAGCAAACCAGCGGCGGAAGGAAGCCTGGTCGGATGGGTCCGTCAGCCGCAGAAAATCCGGAGTGCCGTCGCCGAAGCGGTCGCTCCAACTCAGCGCCGCGGTTGACGATGAAGCTGTGCTTGAGTGTGAACTTGGTTGATGCCTTGCCGTTCTTCGCGCTTCCAGACGCCGCACCGTGCCGGAGATTCCGAGCCAAAGAAGCAAGGCGGCGAGCAGGGCAAGCGCGATCGGCAGCAGGCGTCTCAGGGGAATGTCCACCGGAAGAGTTCCTCAAAGGATGCAGCGATTCTATCGCAGCCGATGGGCATTCGTGCTGGAAAAGATGGGTTCTCACAGGCTCTCGCGACAGGAAACGACATGAGGAGAAATACTTCCCCGCACAAGAGAATCTTGATGGATCGGTCGCCATCGGAACGGAGAGGGCTGCGGCAAGAGTCGCGCTCGGGGAGGAGTACTCGCAATCATCCGTAGAGCGCGAAAAGTATTGGTGGAGGCGGCGGGAGTCGGCCTCCCTCCACCACGCCAATCCACGTAACTTATTGACTCTGTGAAGTGCAAATCTGTCATGATGATCATTATTTTCAGATCTTGGCACAATCCGGTCACAAACAGCCTCTAATCCGGACCCTACGCGCTTCTCAGAACATCCCTGCTTCCCAATTCTGTTTTCATCATTCGAGTAACTCTGAAGTACTCTTTGACCTTTATACATCACCGCCTGCACTATGTGTTCCAGGAAAAAAGGCTGGTCATAGTTGGCAGGGTTTCCTGCCAACCGGCAGCATATAATGGATCAGTCTTTTCAGCGGCGGTCTGTACAACGTATCGTCCTTGACTGCGAAATAGACTGTTGCGCCTCCCGCTTGATGCGCGTCACAAAGCACGCGAACGAAAACTTTGACTAAAGCCGAGGGGTTTACTGACCCCTATCGGGGACTCTAAGAGCTGCTTCCAAGCCAAATTTGTGCTGCATGTTAGTTCGATATTAATCTGATATGTGCGCTCATGGCGCACTATTATATGAATACGTGAACTTGACTTTGGTTTTAGAATGGGCGATTATGTGCGTTATGGATGCACAAAGGTATTCGCGGCTAAACCGACTGCTCCTTGCTCTGCCAGAGGGATTCCTGGCAGACAGTGTCTGGCTCCAGGCACAGGGCCTCTCGCGTTCGTCGATACGAGACTATGTGGATCGAGGATGGCTCGAAAGGGTAGGCTCCAGAGTCTATCGGCGCCCCCGACAAGTTGCCAACGCCCCCCTCCGCTGGGATGTTGTTGTCCTATCGCTCCAGCAGGTCATGCACAAGACACTTCATGTGGGTGGCCGGACAGCTGTGGAACTCTCTGGATATGCCCACTACCTTGAAGCCGGCGATGCCTCCACCGTGTACTTGTATGGGCAGGGTGCGCCAACCTGGCTGGCCAAACTTACCTCGACGGCCCGGTTTGAACTTCGTTCCGACCATCTTTTTGTGACCGGTGGAACTGGAGTAGAGATGCGACGCTATGACCTACGTTCAGGTGAAACGTCTGCCCAGACGAAAGAAGCCGAAGCTAATAGTCCCTGGGAGTGGTCGTTGACAATGTCCGTTCCAGAGCGAGCGATCCTGGAAATGATGGATGAGCTTCCCCATCACGAGAGCTTTCATCAGGTCGACGTCGTCATGGAAGGCATGACCAACCTTCGTCCCCAGTTGTTGGGAAAACTCCTGCAAGAATGCAGAAGCGTGAAGGTGAAACGTCTCTTCCTCTGGTATGCGGAGCGGCACGGTCACTCGTGGTTGAAGCATCTGGACCAATCTTCCATCGACCTCGGTCTTGGAAAACGTCAACTGGTTCCCGCCGGCCGCTTCGACTCGCGTTACCAGATCACACTGCCAACAGAATTGTTCGCGGCAGGAGGCGATCAGTAAGCGTCCTAAGTTTCCATCTGGACTGTCCGTGGCGGGGCGGTGAACGATGAGTGCATGGTTTATGCAGACAGGAAGCGGCCAGTTCGCCGGGCGCGGGTGTATCGGTCGGTGGCGGAGAAGCGG
>Ga0302150_10000439_pt1 | contig 17472 bp, 15 predicted proteins | sample I_Bog_N1_2_FD_198635 | JGI IMG/M metagenome (GOLD analysis project Ga0302150, IMG submission 198635) | Peat permafrost microbial communities from Stordalen Mire near Abisko, Sweden - I_Bog_N1_2 | ecosystem: Environmental > Terrestrial > Soil > Wetlands > Peat | place: Sweden: Abisko, Stordalen... | reverse complement strand
TATAGTGCGATGCTGATCTGCGGGACGCTGTTGATCTATGTCCTGTGGGCTGTCGTGAGCTGGCCGTTTCAGATGGCGCCGCTTTTGGCGATGCAGGAGGATTTAGGAGTGAAGGACAGCCTGCGGAGGGCGTTGCGTAGCACGGAGGCGCGGGGAAAGCTGATCGAGGTGAACCTGGTGATGTCGATCGTGAAGATTGCGGTTCTCGTGTTGGGAATGGTATTTTCCGCGTGTCCGCTGCCGTTTGCGAACGTAGAGAGCCAGACTTTTTTGGTGTGCTGGTGGAGCGGGGTGGCGCTGATCTACCTGGCGGCGCTCGATTACTTCCACGTGGTGCACGCGGTGGCGCATATTTGGCTGTGGCGGGCCTATAATTTTCCCGATTCTGACCCGTCACGAGGTGCTTAAAGGGCATCTGAGCTGACAGAGCTCTTTTCGCTTTGGAGGATAACTGTCATGTCGTTCGCTCTTTACGGAATTGGGACACTCATCCTGATTATTGGCGTGCTGTATATCTGCCACCTGGTACACCTGCCCAGCCACTGGACGATTGCTTTAGCGATTGTATTGTTCGGGGCTGGGATGATGGGTGCGGTAAGCTCGACGCGGCAGCGAGACAAGAGCGAATAAACCGCCCACAGCCGGGCGATTTACACTGGATACGTGGACACTCCTGGCACGTCAACTCTCTCTACGCCGGTTAATCCGGTTTCGTCGACTATCGTCATTCTTGATTTCGGCTCGCAATATACGCAGCTGATCGCGCGGCGTATTCGCGAGTTTAACGTGTTCTCGGTGGTGCTGCCGTGCACGACTGCGCTGGAGAAGATACTGGCGCTCGACCCGAAGGGAATCGTGCTGTCGGGCGGCCCGTCGAGTGTCTATGACGATGAGGCCCCGAAGGCCGATAAGGCGATTCTCGATACGGGATTGCCAATCCTTGGGATTTGTTACGGGTTGCAATTCATGACGCACCATCTGGGTGGTCGGGTGGTGCCGGCGCACGAGCGCGAATATGGGCATGCCGAGGTGACGGTGTTGGACGAGACGCCGCTGTTCAGCGGGCTGCCTGCGACGATGTCGGTGTGGATGTCGCACGGAGATCATGCGGAGTCGCTGGCACCGGGATTTCGGGTGACCGCGCGGACGTCGAATGCGATTGCGGGGATTGCGGATGAGGCTCGGAAGATGTGGGCCGTTCAGTTTCATCCGGAGGTCGCGCACACAAAGCAGGGGACAGAGCTGCTACGGAACTTCGCTGTCGATATTTGTGGGGCGAAACAGGATTGGACGCCGGAGCATTTCATTGCGTCGACTGTCGCAAAGATTCGCGAGCAGGTGGGGCCGACGGGTCATGCGATCTGCGGGCTGAGTGGCGGTGTGGATTCGAGCGTGGCAGCGGTTCTGGTGGCGCGTGCGATTGGTAATCGGCTGACATGCATTTTTGTGAACAACGGCGTGCTGCGCAAGGATGAGTTTGAGAAGGTGCAGAAGACGATGCGCGAGGAGTTGCATCTGAATGTCGTCGCAGTGGATTCCAGTGAGCGGTTCCTGGCGAAGCTTTCGGGGGTGACTGATCCGGAGAAGAAGCGGAAGGCGATTGGCAATGAGTTTATTGCGGTGTTCGACGATGAGGCGAAGAAGATCTTTGAAGCGGAAAAGTCCTCGGGCGAGGAGGTTGCCTGGCTTGTGCAGGGGACGCTCTATCCCGATGTGATCGAATCGGCCAGTGTCCATGGGCCTTCGCATGTGATCAAGAGCCACCACAATGTGGGCGGGCTGCCTGCGGACATGAAGCTGAAATTGATAGAACCGCTGAGGGATTTGTTCAAGGACGAGGTGCGGAGGATTGGGCGCGATCTGCAGATGCCGGAGGAGATTTTGGAGCGGCAGCCGTTTCCGGGGCCGGGGTTGGCAGTGAGGATTCTGGGGGAAGTGACTCCGGAGAGAGTTGCGATTCTGCAGGAGGCGGATGCAATTTGTACGGCGGAGATCAAGAGCGCGGGACTATACCGGAAGGTGTGGCAGAGCTTTGCAGTATTGCTGCCCATTAAGACTGTCGGCGTGATGGGCGATCAGAGGACCTATGCCTATACGTGCGCGATTCGTGCGGTAGAGAGCGAGGATGGGATGACGGCGGATTGGGCGGCGCTGCCTTACGAGGTGCTGCGCACGATCTCCAGCAGGATAGTGAGCGAGGTGCGCGGTATCAATCGCGTGGTGTATGACATTACGTCGAAGCCGCCGGGCACGATCGAGTGGGAATAAGTCATGCTACGACGGCGCGGCTTTGCATGGCCCACTGAGCAGCAGGAGGAGTAACGGATGCGCGTGGCCTTGCGGGTGATCGCGTTGGTGGCGGTGTTTGGGGGAGTGGGGTGGTGGACAGCGCGCGCGGTCATGGATCACGTTGCAAGCCGAGGAGCGATGCAGCCGGAGGTCCGACTGTCGGGGGCGATGGCGGGATTGTTCGCGGGTGGCGCGGCGACCCTCGTGCTGGGAATTACGATGGTGCGGTCTAGGCGCAAGAGCTAGGCGTGTTCGAGTGCGGCCGTGAGATCTTCAGGTGTGAGACCTTCAAGGTGCAAGGTCTTGGAGCGACTGGTGGCTCCAGTGACGAGTGTGATGTGAGCACGGGGGATGTTGAGGGCTTCGGCGAGGAAGGCGATGAGCGCGGCGTTGGCTCGGCCGTCAGTGGGCGGGGTGGTGAGGGAGATTTTCAATGCGCCGTCGTGGGTGCCGGAGATGACGTTGCGGCGAGCACCGGGATGGACGCGTACGGAGAGATTGCAGCCTCTGGTAGTGGCGCGCAGCGTGAGGCTCACGCGTAGGTTCGCTTGCCGAAGATGGCAGTGCCGATTCGGACGGTGGTAGAACCTTCCTCGATAGCGACAGCGAAATCGTTCGACATGCCCATGGAAAGCTCGGTGAGAGTGGGGCTTAGGACGAGGTGCTCGTCACGCAGCCGACGAAGTTGCTGGAAGTATGGGCGGGCGGCTTCGGGGTTTTCGTCGAGTGGTGGGACGGTCATGAGACCGCGGGGCTCGAGGCTTGAGAGCGGCTGGAGGGCACGGAAGAGGTTCGAAAGATCCTCAGGGGCGAGGCCGTGCTTGGTTTCTTCAGGAGAGAGTTTTACCTCGATGAGGACAGGGAGAATTTTGCCGAGGGACTGGGCGGCTGCGTTGAGACGCTCTGCCGTCTTCAGGGAATCGAGGGTATCGATGGCGTCAAAGATCTCTGCGGCTTTGGATGTTTTGTTATTTTGCAGCGGGCCGATGAGATGGATCTGCGCGGATGGCGAAACGTTTGGCGTGGCCTCTGATGGAGTCCTGGGTGGAAGCGGGAAAAGATCGGTGAGTTCAGCGCGCTTGTTTTGCCATTCCTGGACGCGGTTTTCGCCGAAGAGGCGCTGGCCAGCTTCGTACGCTTCGTGGAGGGCTTCGGCGGGATTCATTTTGCTGACGGCCATGAGCGCGACCGTGTTGGGATTGCGATGAGCGTGGGCGCAGGCGTCGGCGATTTCGTTCTGTAATCGGGCAAGATTGGAGGCGATGGACATGATCAGTCACTAGTGTACGGGGTTGAGAATTCGTTTGCTATTGAAGGTAGGAGGGTTAGCGCAACCGATATTCGACCGCACTGCTCGGATAAAAAATACATCCGGAGGCGAAAATGCTTCGTCTAAATGGCAATGGCGGAAGATCGCTGGTTGTCATAACGGCCGTGAAGTTGCAGTACAGACGCTTGTTCGGTAGATGCCTGCTGTAGCGAGCCGCCGACTTACAGGAGTCCATATATGTTGAAATTGTTAGAATCCCCCAAGAGAACGAGTGACATGAGCGAAGGGCGTTTCGGTCATGTTGCTTTTCGCGCAGTTGCTGTGATGGCGATCATTAGCGCTGGCGTCGGAATGGCGAGCGCTCAGACTAGCTTCGAAGCGCCTAACACAGGTGCAGCAGCAGTTCCGGCGTATTCTTCGAGTGCATCGGAAGGAACCGAGGCGATGGTAGTTGCGCCGGTGCCGGACTTCAGCAAGATGATGATTGGAGCGGGTGGCCACGCGCAATATGGCGGGCAGGCCAGGAATCGCGGCTACTATCGGACCGCTGATGAAGCGTGGTCGAATTTCACGGTGTATGGCGGCGCTGGAGTTACGGTGCCGCTGGCAAATACGTCGAAGTATTTGACGCCGAACTTTGATATCCAGGCAGGTGTTGGGTATCGGTTTGGGCCGCACTTTGAGTTGCCGGTGGAGTTTGACTGGGACCAGTTTGGCGTTACGAAGGGGTCGCTGGACAACCAGATTGGAATCTACGATTACCTGATTTCGGATAACGCGGTGAAGTACCTGCTGGATGGGAATAGTCACATCTGGTCGTTCTCGCTGCAGCCGACGTACACGTTCTATTCGGGACCTCGGGTGGGCGCGTATGTGAAGGCGGGCGTGGGTTTCTATCACAAGGTGGCGAACTTTACGCTGCCGGGTGAGACGGTTGAGTGCTACTACTACTGCGGGATCTACGAGACGAACTACAACCTGGATCACTACACGTCGAATGCGCCGGGGTATGATGCGGGGTTTGGGTTGACGTACAAGTTCTCGCCGGACTCGCGGGCGCGGTTCTATGCGGAGGCGCGGTACGTGTTCATCGACAACGATCAGCGGTATGGGATCACGAACACGCCGGCGAGCCTGGCTACGGTGACCGATAGCACGACGAACTTTTATCCGGCGAACAGCAATCGGACGGAGTACATTCCGATCACGGTGGGCGTGCGGTTCTAATGTAGTGAGTAGTGAATAGTGAGAGGCCCGCGATTGCGGGCCTCTTATTTTTTTGCGCGGAACTAGATGCCGACGGGGTAGGGCTTTTCGTGGAGCTCATCGCCCTGAGAGGCTTTGCGCTCGAAGAGACCCTGGAAGATGCTGAGCAGGCCCGTGTACCAGTAGCCGAGAACGAAGAGCAGTAGGAAGGGGACTGTGAAGTAGTTCTCAGTAGAGACCGCGTAGTAGATGGTGGCGGCGAAGTAGCAACCGAAGAGCAGCTCGATCCAGGGAATGATGCCGAGGCGCTTGCGATATTTTTTTGCCTGAGACTTTTCGCCCTTCTTGAGCACGCGGTATTTGGGAGTGCGGGCGAAGGCGCTCGTGACGCCGAAGAGGGCCTCGAGAACAGCCTTGGTATTGGTCAGCGACAGGCCGACGCCGAGCGACATCAGGAATGGGAGATAGAGGAAGGTCTTATACCAGGTGCGCGGGTAAAGCTCTTTCTGGCTGACGAGATAGAAGCTGGAGACGCTCATGGTGGAGGCCATGAAAAGCGGAAAGTCGATCAGGAACATCTGCACCGGCCCCTGCCAGGAGCGGATGATCATCGCGGGCATCAGCAAGACCGAAAGAATGATCATGAGTGGGTAGCTGATGTTCGCGGTGAGGTGGTACCAGGCTTCGAGCTTCTGATGGCGGGAGATGTCGGAGCGGAGAATGCTGGGAAGAGCCTTTTTGCCGACCTGGATGAGGCCCTTTGCCCAGCGCGCCTGCTGGGTCTTGAAGGCGGTCATTTCGATGGGGAGCTCGGCGGGGCACTCGACGTCCTGGAGGTACTTGAACTTCCATCCTTTGAGCTGCGCGCGATAGCTGAGGTCGGTGTCTTCGGTGAGGGTGTCGTGCTGCCACCCACCAGCTTCGTCGATAGCTTGGCGACGCCACATGCCGGCGGTGCCGTTGAAGTTGAAGAAGACTCCCGCGCGGGAACGGCCACCGTGCTCGAGGACGAAGTGGCCGTCGAGGAGGATAGCTTCGACCTGGGTGAGGAAACTGTAGTTGCGATTAAGGTGCGTCCAGCGGGTTTGGACCATGCCGACGCCGGGCTCGGCGAAGTGGTGCACAACGCTGCGGAGCCAGGTGGGCGGAGGCACGAAATCGGCGTCAAAGATGGCGACCAGCTCACCCTTCGCGGTGCGGAGGCCTTCTTCGAGAGCGCCCGCTTTGTAGCCATAGAGGTTCGTGCGGTGGAGGTAGTAGATGGGCTGCGGATCGAGGCCCTGGGTTCCGGCGGCGAAGCGGGCGACCATGGCGGAGGCTACGCCGATGGTCTCGTCGGTCGAGTCATCGAGGAGCTGTATCTCGAAGCGGTCACGCGGGTAGTCGAGGCGGCAGCAAGCGTCGAGGAGCCGGTCGATGACAAACTGCTCGTTGAAGATGGGGAGCTGGATGGTGACGAAGGGGAGCTCTGCTTCGGTGAACGAAAAAGGAGGAAGGTGGGAGTGGGCTTCGTTGCGCTTGTTGCGGTAGTAGAGCCAGACGAGCTGGTAGCGATGGATGCCGTAGAAGGCGAGGATGATCATCACCAGGAAATAAGGGATGAGGAGGCTGATGTCGAAGGCGTTCCAGCGATAGACGTTGCGGAATGTGTGGTCAGCGTAGTGCGTCTTCCAGTAGTGCCCCAAACCGTGCTGTGAGGTGAGGAGCATGGCGAGCGCATTGAGTTGGCTGAGCAGGGGACTCTCCGGATCAAGAAGGTGTGAGTTTCGATTTTACGCGATGCGCGTCAGCTAGTTAGGATAGGTTGCCAGTCGGGCGGGTTGCCGCGTGACTTCGGAGGTGCGCTGCGGCAAGTGTGCGTGTGCGCTAGGCTAGTTGAGGAACATGGTGCGATAGAGGGTATCGCGCTGGACGGGCTTGAAGCCGGCTTCGCGGATGATGCGGCGAAGTTCTTCTTCGGTGGCGCCGCCGGGTTTGCCGAAGCGCTCTTCGAGGAGGACTGCGCCGACGTCGTTGCCTCCGAAGCGGAGGCCCATCTGCAGGACCTTGAGGCCTTGTGTGGCCCAAGAGCCTTGCAGGTTCTGGATGTTATCGAGATAGAGACGGCTGACGGCGAGGGTGGTGAGGTATTCGACTGCGGTAGGCTCAGTGGCGATGCTGGAGGCGTAGGCGAGAGGGGTGAAAGAGGTGAAGCCCCCGGTTTCCTCTTGGAGGGATCGGAGGAGTTCGAGGTGGGCAACTCGGTCGGCGAAGGTTTCGCCGACGCCGAAGACCATGGTCGCGGTAGAACTGAGGCCCAACTGGTGGGCGGTGCGGTGGACGGCGAGCCATTCGGCGGTGGAGCACTTGGTGGGGGCGACGCGGGCGCGTATGTCGTCGTTGAGGATGAGGGCGTTGCTGTCGATCGAGTCGAGGCCCGCGGATTGGAGGCGTGCGATGGTATCGCGGAGAGGAAGCCCTGAGGCGGAGGCTAGCGCGATGATCTGAGTGGCGAAGAGGCCGTGGAGGCGGATGTCGGGGAAGCGTTGCTTGATGCCGGTGAAGAGGGTTTCGTAGTGGGAGAGGGTGACCGCCTGTTCGGGATTTGCATGGAGCAGCAGGCCGGTGGCGCCCATATTGATGGACTTGCGGACGCTGGCGTAGGCGATGTCGAGGTCGGGTGTGGTGGCGTCGAGGGCACGGTCGATCGTGTAGCTGACGACGTTTTCAGGGTGGAGGGTGCGGCGAAGTGCGTCGGCCTCCATGCCGATGCCGATGAGGTCGTCGGAAGAGAAGCAATCGAGCGCTTGCTGGCGAGTGATACCCATAGAGAGATTTTACGCTTGCGTGTGCGCGGGGCGCCCACGCGTGGGTTCTGGTGCGGCGTTGATGTCGAGCCGGGTTGAGGCGCGGTGGAGTGCATTCTCGATGGCCCGGATGAGGGTGGGACTGTCGTTGAGGCTTTCGGCGCGGGAGAGTTGCATGCCAAGGGCCGCGGCCTGCTGCTTAAAGTCGATGTCGATGTCGTAGAGAATTTCGACGTGGTCGCAGAGGAAGCCGACGGGCTGGAGAACGACGGCTTTATGGCCGGATTCGGAGAGCGCCTTGAGGGTGTCGGGGACGGTGGGGCCTATCCATGGAGCGCCGGCGATTCCTTGCGATTGGAAGGCGAAGAACCAGTCGGCGTCGGTGAGGCCCAATGGCCGGAGGGCGGCGGCGATAGCGATGGCGGTGTGCTTGCACTCGACGGGATAGGGGTCTGGGTTCTGGGCGGCGCCGTAATGCTGGATGCCGTCGGCGGGGACAGGCGCCCCGGGATGGGCCCCCGGTTGGGTCGCCGGTGCGCTGGACATGATGGTGCGGCACGGAACGGCGTGGGCGGTGAAGAGGATCGGGACCCGTGATTCTGTAGAGGCGCAGGCTTCGGCCCAGGCCGGCCACATGCGCTCGGCGAAGGCCTGCGCGAGAAGAGGCTCGTCATGCCATCCGGCGATGAAGTCTACGGTGAAGCTGTCGCCAACGGCAGCCATGAGAGCTCGGCGGTAGAGGCCGGTGGAGGTGCGGGAGTTTTGCGGCGCGAGGCAGAGGACGCGGGCGTGCTCGACGCCATCCGCCTTCATCTGTGCGACGACGTCGGCGATATAGGGATGCCAGTTGCGCATGCCCACGTATACCTTTTGGCCCAGCAACTCGCCGAGCATCTGGCCCTGGAGGAGCGTCCAGCGAGTGAGCGGAGGGCCTTCCGGCAGGGGGTCTTCGCGCAGGCCGATTTCGGCATAGCGGTGCTGCAGCTCTTCAACGACCGCTGACGGCATAGGCCGACCGCCGGTCACCTTCTGGAGGTATTCGGACATCTCGCTGAGCTTGTCCGGCGTGCCGTGGGCGAGCAGGAGAATTGCGGTGCGCTGGCTTATGGGTTCAGCACTCATGTACTGGTGGGCCTCTGAGTTTAGTTGCGGGGCGTGATCGCGCCGTATTGTTTGACCCATTCGACGACCTGGATCACGTTGTCGACAGGAGTCCCGGGAACGATGCCGTGGCCGAGGTTGAAGATGTGTCCGGGACGGTTGGCGGCGAGGGTGAGGACTTCGCGGACGCGGGACTCGAGAATGTCGAGCGGGGCGAAAAGGGTGATGGGGTCTAGGTTGCCCTGGACTCCGCAGCCGGGACCTACAGCTTGCCAGCCTTCGTCGAGGGGTATGCGCCAGTCGAGGCCGAGGACGTCCGCCCCGGTTTCGACCATGGCGGGAAGCATGGAGGCGGTATCAACTCCAAAGTAGATGACGGGGACGCCGAGAGCTTTGATGCGCTGCACGAGCTCGGTGGTGGGGGCCAGGCAGTATTGGCGGTAGTCGGTAACGGAGAGTGCCCCCACCCACGAGTCGAAGATCTGGATGCAGTCGGCGCCGGCTTCCACTTGCTGCTGCGCGTAGGCAACGAGGACAGTGTTCAGCTTCTCCATGAGGAGGGGCCAGGCGCCGTCGTTGGCGTACATCATCTTCTTGGCTTCAACGTAGTTGCGCGAACTGCCTCCCTCGATCATGTAGCTGGCGAGAGTGAACGGAGCTCCGCAGAAGCCGATGATGCCGAGGTGGTCGCCATCCGCACGGGGAGACGCGAAGTGGGCGGCCACTTTTTCTATGGCTTTGGCTACGTAGCTGAGCTCGTCGACGCGATCGGTTTGAAGGGCCTGGATGTGCTCGAGCGAGCGGATGGGGGTGTGGACCTGGGGGCCTTCCCCGGCAACGAACTCGAAGTCGAGGCCCATGGGGGTGAGGGGCAAGAGGAGGTCGGCGAAGATAATGGCGGCGTCGACACCCAGGCGCTCGGCGGCGGTTATGGTGACTTCCGCGGCGATATCAGGGGTGCGACATATGTCGAGCAGGCTGTGGTGTTTACGCACGGCCATGTACTCGGGCATGTAGCGGCCGGCCTGACGAAGAAACCAGATGGGAGTGCGATCGACGGGCTGGCGCAGGCAAGCTCGCACGAAGCGGCTGCTGCCTTCGGGGTGAAGATTCGGGTCGACGCTGCTTCGTTTCGGATCAATTTCTGATTGGATCAATTGGATCAAACTCCCAACTTCCAGCCTAGCATCTGGAACTCCTCCGACGGAGCGCGGACACTCAATTGGGGGAGGGTAAGTCGAAGATGCGCAATAAAAGCATCATTGTGTTCATGGCATTCGTCCGGGTCTCCGCCTGGGCTGGAGATACCGGACCTGCTCAGTGACGATAGACTGTTATAGAGACTTCGCACTGTGTCTGTGATCACTGGCTGTTTATGCTCGCTGTGTTCGGCAGGTAGTGTTCGACAGGGTACAGTTGCGAGTCGCATGGTTTGAAATTGCAGAGAGAAGAAGAGACCCCGACATTTATGCCGAATTACCTTGAGCTACCTGTAGGCGAGAGCGCCCCCGAGCTGGTGAACGCCGTCATTGAGATTCCGCTGGACGGTATCAATAAGTATGAGTACGACAAGAAGCTGCATGTCTTCCGCCTGGATCGCAACCTGTTTTCGCCGGTGCATTATCCGGGCGATTATGGTTTCATTCCGAGCACGCTGGCGGAAGATGGTGATCCACTGGATGTTCTGGTGCTGGTCGATTCTTCGAGCTTTACAGGATGCGTGCTACAGGTTCGTCCGATCGGTGTGCTGGATATGATCGACCAGGGCCAGCCGGACCAGAAGATTCTTGCCGTAGGTGAGGGCAATCCTCGCTATGCGGATGTGGCTAGCTACTCGCAGGTGTATCCGCATATTCTGCGCGAGATTAAGCACTTTTTCTCCATCTATAAGGATTTGGAAGGAAAGCGGGTGGAGGTTCGCGGATGGGGCGATGCGGCGGCAGCGCGTGCTCTGATCACCAAGTCGATGGCTGCGTTTGAGGAAAAGAAGAGCAACGGTTAGCTGAGTTTCACCGCATATGGGCGGCTCGTGGGTGCGGCGAAAGCTGCAAACGCGGGCCGCCTGTTCATTTGTGGGATGAAGCATAGCGGCGGACTGCTTCGGTGATGGTGTACATGATGGCTCCGGCGATGGCCACCATCGCAGCGAACAGCAGAGCGTTCAAGCCTAGGACCTGCTCGTCGCGTGCGGCCCAGAGGGCAAAGGTGATGAGCACAGCGGGGCTGATACCGAGAGCGATGGCTCCGACCATGCCACCGGGAACGCGAAACGGGCGGTGGAGCTCGGGCTCGCGATAGCGCAGAACGACGAGGGCGATGAACTCTAATATCAGCGATGCGCCGTAGAGCACGAGGTCGATGGAGATAAGACGCTCGAAGGTGAAGCGCAAGGCGAGGCCCCAAATCGCGGCGCATGCGAGCACGCTGACCCATGGCACGCCGAGCCTGGTGCGCCGCAGAAGAATCCGCGGTGCCTGTCCGTCTTGCGCCATCGCGAAGGGTATACGGGTCACGCTCATCATCAGGGGATTGAACATGCCGACGCCATTGATCATGCCTCCGGCGACGACACTGAGGGCCAGTAGCGGACCTGCGAGAATGCGCGCGGCATCGGCCCACGCCCCGGTAGAGAACTGACTTGGTGCAAGGCCTGCAAGAGCCACAGCCGTGAGAGGAAGGATATAAGTGAAGGCGACCAGTGCGGTGGCACCGAGCATGGCCCGAGGGTAGTTGTGCTGGGGATCTTCTACTTCCTGGGCGACGGTGCTGGCGTTATCCCAGCCCATGTAGTTCCACATGGTGACGGAGACAGCGCCGGCGAGATCGGTGGCGCCAACGGATTGGAGGAGAGCTCCGCTGCCGTGGCCGTGCCATGCCCAGAGGCCTGCGGCGATGAGGACGACGAAGGGTGCGAGAAGGACGCAGAAGAGCGCGACAGCAGACTGGCCAACAGCTTTCGCGCCAGTGAGATTCCAGAGCATACAGCCAATCACTACGGCTAGTTTCCAGAAGACGCCGAGATCTCCGGCTGTCCACGTGGGCTCGAGGCGGCTGAGGTAGAGAACGAAGATGGTGGGGTAGATGGCCATGTCAAAGACGCTGGCGGCGAGAGACAGCCAGGCTTCCTGAAATCCCCAGAAGCGGCCAAGGGCTCGGCGGACCCACACATAGAAGCCGCCCTCGGCTGGTATGGAGCTGGCGAGTTCGCCGACCATCAGGGAGGTGGGTAAACTCCAGAGGAGAGGAACGATAGCGAGCAGGAGGAGCGCTCGACCATAGCCCGCCTTGCCGATGATGTCTTCCAGACCATAAGGGCCTCCGGCCACCATGAAGTACGTGGCTCCCAGCAGAGGAAGCAGGCGCATCTTGCTTCGAGCAGGGAAGCTGGCGGTTTGACCCCGACGTACAAAGAACGCCCGTCCGGGATCACGGCGGAAGAGCCGTGTGGCAGCCGGTTTCGTGACGAGGTCGATGGCCGAGAACTCCTGAAGGCGGCGTGAGTGGATGCTCCTTGCAATGTAACGCTAAATTCGGATGGATGCGCTTGGTTCGCCGCCATGCGGGGTCACAGGCTATAATCTAACTCTGCGTCGCAGGAGAGTTGGCCGAGTGGCTGAAGGCGGCGGTTTGCTAAACCGTTATAGGACCAAAAGTTCTATCGGGGGTTCGAATCCCCCACTCTCCGCCATATCTTTTCACGAACCCCGCGTCGATCAATGAAATTGTGCAATCCCCGCATCGTTGGCGGGGATTGGTGTGTTTGGTGTATGTTCCCTTTGTACCCTCCTGTTACTTCTATACCTGCTGTCACCCTCAAAACGGACACCACGGAATCGGAGGGGACCCCACAGAGAAGTACGGAGGGACACTACGTGAGCATCCGCGTTCTGCGCCAGGTGAAGGTCGACGGCAAATGGGAGAAGTTGCCGATGGCTAGGGACGGCCAACGGATCGACTGCGGCCATGTGGCGCTCAAGGGCCGGACGGTCTCGCAGCGAAGTTGGCCGTATATCTCCACCGAGCCGTACAGGCAGACTGTGTTCGCTGAGCCCGTGTGTATGTCCTTGATATATGGCAAAAGGGAAACACGGTATGCCCTCGGTCTGTCCAGAACTGAGCTGCGAGACACTGCGGTAGTGAAACTCGTGCCATTCGCCGCGTGTTTACAGCGGCGGCAATGTACGATAGTCGCGTGAAGACCTCAAATGCTTCCATGATTGCCGCGCTCTCATTCGTAGTCATTGCCTTCCCGATTGGAGCACTCTCCCAGGCCGCTGCTCCTGCACTCTCACCTAATCCACTCGAGACGTTCGCACCGCTCACTCTTCCGCATCCGGTGAACGCCTACCGCTCATCGGACGGAGCTCCCGGCCCAAGTTACTGGCAGAACCGCGCCGACTATACTCTTCACGCCGCCATCGACACGGCTACCAAAACCCTGACGTCCAGTGAAGTAATCACGTATACCAATCACTCACCCGACACGCTCTCCTCGCTTTGGCTTCATCTGGAGCAGAATCTCTATCGCAAGGATTCACGCGGCAAAGCGTTTGCGCCCGACGCGTATGCGCGATACTTCGGCAGCGGCTTCACCGACGGCTACATCCTCGATTCGGTCGAAGTCCAGCCGCTCACTACGTCCAAACCTATTAAGGCTGTTACCGTGGTCTCCGACACGCGTTTGCAGATCCAATTACCGGAAGCCCTCGCCCTCAGGCATGGCGCTACGATTCGGATCCTTATCCACTACCACTACACCATCCCCGGCCGCTTTGGCGGACGAACCTCCTGGGGTACGGCGAAGCAAGGCGACATCTACGATATCGCGCAGTGGTACCCGCGGATGTGCGTCTACGACGACCTCCACGGTTGGGACACTCAACCCTATCTTGCTAACGAGTTCTATCTCGAGTACGGGCACTTTGATTACTACGTCACCGTGCCTTCGAACTTCATCGTCGCGGGCTCCGGCGAATTGCTAAACCCGACCGAGGTGCTCACGAAGTCCGAATTTGCCCAACTCGCCGAGGCGCGAGCGAGCGATAAGACGGTCATGATTCGCACAGGCGACGACGCGGCCGCAGCTTCGTCCGAGCGCCCGACCACAACGAAGACCTGGCACTTCGCCATGGACAGCACCCGCGACGTCAGCTTCTCCGCCTCTCCCACCTTTCTCTGGGATGCGGCACGTATGGACATCCCGGCCGGCGCTGGCCATCCCGCCCACACCGCCCTCGCACAATCTGTCTATCCCATCGAGTCTGCGGGAGACGCTGCCTGGGGGCGTTCGACGGAATATCTAAAGGACGCGGTGCAGCACTTCTCCGCGCGCTGGTATCCGTATCCCTGGCCCGTCGCCACCAACGTCGCCGGTTTTTCCTCGGGCATGGAGTATCCGGGCATCCTCTTCGACGGCATCAACGACAAGGGAGCAGAACTCTTCTGGATCACGGCCCACGAGATCGGCCACTCCTGGTTTCCAATGATCGTCGGCTCCAATGAGCGGCGCGACGCCTGGATTGACGAAGGCTTCAATACTTTCATCGACACCTTCGAGTCCGACGAATTTGAGCACGGCGTCTATGGCCCTAAGCGCGATGGAGAATACGCTCCCACTGTCGCGCCCGGGGGCACCTCGATGATGGCGGAGGTTGCCGCAAACACCACTCCCGCGGATCAAATCGCAAAGGTCATTGCCAATGATGTTGCTAACCATGGACCCATCCTTCTCACCCGCGCCGACGCTATCCAGGAACAGTACCGTCACCCCATTACGTATTTCAAGTCGGCCTTCGGTCTAACGCTTCTCCGCGATGACATTCTCGGGCCTGAGCGCTTCGACTTCGCCTTCCGCAAGTTCATCCGCGACTGGGCCTACAAGCATCCGTCACCCTCCGACTTCTTCCGCGAAATGCAGTCATCGGGCGGCGAGGATCTCAGCTACTTCTGGCGAGGCTGGTATTTCAATAACTGGCAGTTGGATATGGCCATCACCTCTGTGGAGCCAGTCGATCCGAACGATCCCAGCAAAGGCCTCAAGGTTACGGTCTCGAATCTCGGACAACTCGTTCTTCCCGCAACTCTGCGCGTCCAGCTGGCCAATGGCAACCATGTGGATATCACCATCCCTGTCGAGACCTGGATGCAAAACACCAGTCACACCTTCACGATCGATACGCCGGGTGCCGTAACTTCGGTCGCCCTCGATTCCGACCACTCGCTCCCCATGATGGATCGCAGCAAGACCACGAAAGATTTGGCCGCGGCGCGAAACTAGACCCCGTTTCTCTTGCGTTCACTCGATACCGAGTCACTGCGCTCCGGATGTCGACTTTCTAAGAAATACGTGCCGGTGTCGTAAGGCGATCGTTCGAGATCGGCGCGATCTTCCATGCGGACAGGTCAATCGCCCCCATTCCCTCTGCGACGGCGACGACATCCGGCGCTTCCGGCTCATTAAAGTAGAACCTCTTCGTCACCCCGATTCTCCCGCCAAGAATGAGCTCAATGACCGAGCCGTCGACAAACCCATGCACAGTCGGCATATCGCCAGCTTCGAGCGTGATCGTCTTCCCGTCCGCGCTGAACGCATGCGACTCGGACTCATAGGACACCTTCAGCAACTCCATCGCGCCAGCACTCATCGTGCACGTGAACCCCTTGCCCCGCGTCCCTGTAAACAATACCTCGCCTGTTGCTCCGGGCAGCGTTGCGCGCATGTTCTCCGCCTTGATCCGGCCCGATCTCAACCTAGTCAGCGCAGGCAGCGTCTCCATCCTCAAAGCACCATCCGCATCCAGAGACAGAACCCGCGGCAGACTCATCATCCCGCTCCACCCCGCGGCCTTCATCGCTACCTCATCGCGACGCTCCTGGATCCAGCCCCACAGAATCCTCCGGCCTTGGGCATCCAACTGCGTCTTGGGAGCATAGAACGCTCCCCAGTCGAGCACGCCCTTTCGCTTCGCCGTGAAGGTCATCCTCGACTCATCCAGCACGCCCGACTCCCAGAACACCTTCCCCATCGTTGAATAGATCAGCACATGGCCGTTCCCCAGCGCGAAGAACTCGGGACACTCCCACATCTCTCCATCGTCACAAGGGTTCGACGTCTTCTTCCCATCCCACTCTCCGCTGGTGAGCTTGTGCAGGTACTCCCAGCTCTTCATATCCCTGCTGCGATAGAGCAGAACACATCCGCCAACATTCTCCACGCCCGAACCTACCGTCAGGTAGTACCAATCGCCCTGCTTCCATGCCGAAGGATCGCGAAATCCGGTAAATAGCATTCCCGTGGGTGGGCGGGACACAATCGGCTGCGGATCCTTGATCCACTTCACCAGCAGTGGATCATCGCTCCATGCGAGGCACTGTGTCTCCTCAATATCATTCGTCCCATCACGAATTGTCGCCAGGGCATCTGTGCTCTTCTGCGTTCCCGTGTAAACCACATACACACGATCGCCTACCACAATAGCCGACCCCGAGAAGCATCCGAACGAATCCGGCCCGCCGGGTGTCGGCGTCATGGCCACGGGCAGATGCCGCCAGTGAATCATGTCCTCGCTGACAGCATGGTTCCAACTCATGTCTCCCCATACTGCCGCTAGAGGGTTGTATTGAAAAAACATGTGGTATCGACCCTTGAAATAGATAGGACCATTCGGATCATTCATCCAGTTTTTCGCCGGCAACAAATGAAATTGTGGCCGCATGGGATCTCGCGCCAAATGCGACTCGAGCGAATCTGCTTGCGCCCACACCCCGCGCGGAGCGAACGATACCGCGCCCAGAGACGCCAGCCCTGCCAGGAACTTACGCCGTGTCGCGCGTCTGCTCACGCTCTTCATCAACATCACCTCATCCCGCCTGAAAAGCCATCCTAACCCACAAAAGCCTGGGAGTACTTGCAGAGGCTCCGGCCGCCCTTCATGAGGCTATATCCGCAGGAAACGCTCGATAGGGTTAAAGCGGTTTATTTCACTTGTTCAATGTAATTCCAGTTCTGTATAGTGCAGGGTGCAAGAACGATTACGCATCCGGTTTATCTGCTGTTCCAGGTTTTGAACGCGGCAATAACCAGTCTTCGGTTTTAGATGAGCTGCCAATCGGGCGGCTTCAGCCAAAGGAGTACTATGATCGCCCAATTTTTTCGCGTGTCTGTTCGAAGGTTTATCGTCGCCAGCCGCCCCTCGTCCCTGCTCTTGATTTGCGTGGTACTGCTGTGCGGCTCGGTAGCGATGCAACCTGCGAGAGCGCAGAAGGATTCCGCATCGAAAGCCTCCTACCTCAATACAGCGCTGCCGCCGGAAGTCCGAGCAAGGGATCTGGTGGGACGCATGACGCTGGAGGAGAAGGCGTCGCAGTTAGTTAATCAGTCGCGTGCTATCCCGCGGCTCAAGGTTCCGGCCTACGACTGGTGGAGTGAATCGCTGCACGGTGTAGCCGTGAATGGTACAACGGAATATCCAGAACCCATTGGGCTCGCCGCAACCTTTGATGTCGCAGCCATTCACGCGATGGCGACGGACATCGGCATTGAGGGCCGCGTTGTCCATGCTCAAGCGTTACATGACGGTGGTTCGGCTATCTTTCATGGTCTCGATTTCTGGGCGCCCAACGTCAACATCTTTCGAGATCCTCGTTGGGGTCGTGGCCAGGAGACGTACGGAGAAGATCCTTTCCTCACCGGTCGCATGGGCGTCGCGTTTGTTACCGGCATGCAGGGCGACGATCCAAACTACTATCGGGTTATCTCTACGCCTAAGCACTTTGATGTGCATAGCGGTCCAGAACCAACACGCCACATCGCCGACGTAG
>Ga0302150_10000437_pt1 | contig 17481 bp, 18 predicted proteins | sample I_Bog_N1_2_FD_198635 | JGI IMG/M metagenome (GOLD analysis project Ga0302150, IMG submission 198635) | Peat permafrost microbial communities from Stordalen Mire near Abisko, Sweden - I_Bog_N1_2 | ecosystem: Environmental > Terrestrial > Soil > Wetlands > Peat | place: Sweden: Abisko, Stordalen... | reverse complement strand
GCTTGCATGGGTGGATCTCCTAAAGTTTTGGTGCCAGACGCGAAAGCGATGCGGCTAGGCGAGTACAGTCTGGCGGGCTTCGTCGTTGACGACAACCTGGTTAGTGGCCGCGATGGAGGCCGAGGGCGGGTAATAGGCGTTCGAGACATATTGTCCCAGCATGCGGTGGGTGTTGAAGTAGGTGCCGTTGATCGCAATGCAGTGCCGGCGAATGCATGCCCAGCGCGCTTTGTCTGCGAACGCCGGAGCAACCGAATTTTCAAGCTTGGCGTAGACACGCTCGGCTTCGATGCCTTCGTCTTCGCAGTTCTCGATCGCCCAGCCAGTGATGTTTTCCGCGCAGCCCTCTACCCACCAGCCGTCCAACACGCTGAGGCTGGGCACGCCGTTGAGCGCGGCCTTCATGCCACTGGTGCCGGAGGCTTCATAGGGACGCAACGGCGTGTTGAGCCAAACATCGACGCCATTCGTGAGCTGCTCGCCGAGGTCCCAGTCGTAGTTCTCGAGGTAGAGGATACGCAGCTTGCTGGACTCGAGTTTGGCGGCGGTAGCGAAGATGTCGCGGATAAGGCCTTTGCCCGCGTTGTCGGCGGGATGAGCTTTGCCAGCCATCAGAATCTGCAGGCCGCCGATGCGGTTGGCGATTTCAATGAGGCGCTCGGGCGAGTGCAGGATGAGGCTGGCGCGCTTGTAGGTGGCGACGCGGCGAGCGAAGCCAAGCGTCAGCACGTTCGGGTCGAGATCCACGCCGGTGCGCTGCTTGACCGTGGTAATGAGGCGCAGCTTGCTAGGCAGGTGTGTCGCCTCAATGACTTCAGGCTCGATGCCGTAAACCGAGCGGAAATACTGGTTATCATGGCGCCACTCCGGAACTTCTCTGTCGAGCAGTTGCTGGAAGGGCTTCGATAACCACGTAGCCGCATGTACTCCATTGGTGATGGAGTGGATCGTGTACTCCGGGAACATCTGCTGCGAGACCTTACCATGCAGCATGGCGACGCCGTTGACGTAGCGCGAGAAGCGTAGGGCGAGATAGGTCATGTTGAGCAGGTCGTTATGAAGGCAGCCGAAGCGCTCGATGGTGGAAGAACGATCCGCGCCGAGGACCTGGCGCATCTGGTCGGGCCCGAACTTGTCGTGGCCTGCAGGGACGGGAGTGTGCGTGGTGAATATACACTGCTGCTTGACGGCTTCAGCATCGGCCTCGGTGGCAGTGCTAAGGGGCGAGGGAGCGATGCGGGCTTCGAGCAAGCCGATAGCGAGGAGCGCAGCGTGGCCCTCGTTCATGTGGCAGACTTCGGGCTGCATGTCGAGCGCGTGCAAAAGGTGAATGCCTCCGAGGCCCAGAATGGCCTCCTGGCAGAGGCGGTAGTACGTGTCGCCACCGTAGAGGTGGTCTGTGAGGCGGCGGTCCCAGGGGTCGTTGCCTTCGACGTCGGAGTCAAGAAGGAAGACGGGGATAATGTGTCCTGTATGGCCGACGACGTCGAAGCGCCAGGCCCGCAGCGTGATCTCGCGCCCTTGGAGGGTGATCGTAATGGTCTGGTTGGCGCTGGGAAGAGTGGTCTCGGGAGACCAGATGACATCGCTCTCGGTCTGCTGACCCTGGGAGTCGAGGTGCTGTTCAAAATAGCCGCGGCGATGGGTCAGAGAAATGGCCACCAGGGGAACGCCGGTGTCGGCCGCGGAACGCAGGGTATCGCCTGCCAGCATGCCGAGGCCGCCCGAGTAGGTGGGAAGGGCCTTGGCGAGGGCGATCTCCATGGAGAAATAGGCAATCTTACGGCTGGAGATATCGAAGAGAGCCGGGGAGGGCTGGAGTTGGGGGGCTTGGGAGCGATTGGTCGATGCAGGGCTCATGATCTAAGGAGAATCCTCTGTGGGCCAGCGCTTCTGGCCAATACGGTGCTGCTAAAGCAAACAGGAAATTTATCGGCAAAAACGCACTGGTCGATCAGGTATTTCTGGATCGCTATGTCAAGCGCCGACAGAATTTGCTGCTGTGGGTAGTTTACCAAGGAATAAATAGGGAAGCGGGGAATGAATCGATGAGAGCACGATACTCTGCGGGATTGTGTCACAGGTTTGGTTTGCACAACTAGGAATAAAACTTCCATCACGCATGAGAAATAGGCTATGCAGCGCTATTTGATGCTCTAAACGCTTTTAAAACCGAACTTCATGAGCAGGCCAATGAGGAGGGCGAGGACCAGGGCGATGGTGGCGTTGGGTAAGGCGATGGCGATGCGTTTGCGGGCGGCGGCGATGAGCAGGATTAGCAGATAGGCGAGCAGCATGAGAAGCAGGCCGTCGTAGACGAAGACGCGGCCGGGGCCGGTGGAGAGGCTCCAGGTGGGGAGGAGGTTGAAGGCGGGAAGCAGTGATCCGACACCGAAGATGAACAGGTAGAGGACAAATTGCAGAACTATGGAGAGGATGCGCTTCATCGGGCTTTCCTTCTGGCGAACTTGCGGTTGCGAGTTCAGTCTAGCGTATGAGGTTAGTGGGTGGAGGCTTCGAAGGCGGCGAGGCGGCGCTCGAGCTCCCACTGGGCGCCGGCTTTTTCGTTGGCCTGGAGGAAGGCCTCGCAGGCGGAGGTTGGCTTGCCGGCGGCGGTGATGGGGGCTTCGCAGGCGGGGATGTGGTGGGCGAAGTCGTCGGGATGGGACCAGAGGCTTTGGCCGTGGAGGAAGGCGTGCTCGAGAGACGTGCGGGCGGAGCGCTTGAGGTCGACATAGGTGAGGCCCTGTTCGTCGACGCCGCGAACGTACTCATGGGTGAGGTCGATGCGAGAAACCCCTTCGTCATCAGTAGAGAGAGCCCAGGGGACATGCGCAGCCATATACGCATGGAGCGGGTGCGCCCTGCCTTGAATGTCGAGGATGCCGGCGTTGGAGGTGAGGTTGATCTCGACCATGATGTGCTGCTCGGCCATCTCTTTAAGCAGGGCGGCTGCGTTGTCTTCATAGAGGACGTCGACGCCGTGGCCGATGCGGCTTGCGTGGCCGAGGTCGATGGCTTGGCGGATGTGGAAGCTTAGGCCGGCGGGTGGGACCATGCCGGGAGCTAGCTCGCCGGCGTGCAGCGAGATGTGTACCTTGGGGTAGACGCTGTGCAGGTAGTCCAGCATGAGCATCTGGAGGTGGTAGTCGCGCATGGAGAGATAGCCATCTTCGGGCATGACGAAGTTGAGGCCTACGACGTCGGGATCGGCGGAGGCTACTTCGAAGCCAAGGAGGGTTTGCGCGAAGACTTGCTGGGGTGGGTAGCCGCGGAGGATTTGGTACAGCCAGTGGACGCGGATGTTGCAGGCGGCGGGTTGGCTGGGGCTGGAGTCGCAGTGCTCGAGGGTGTTGCGGGCGGCCTCGGCATTGGTGAACTCTTTCATATCGGTGGGGACTTCATCGCGCAGGCTGGCGGAGAGGAGTTGATCGCGGAGCTGGGCCAGCTGTTCGCGCGAGATTCCTTGGTCGGCTCCGGCAGGCCAGCCGAGTTTATAGCCCAGTGCGGCGGCGTGGGAGAACGTCGGGGTCTGCATGATCTCGACGTACTGCTCGTTCTGCGCGGCGGCGCGGGTGACGACTTCGTCGAGCCACTCCCCGGCGTCGTTCGTCAGCGGTCTGAAGCGGTCGAAGGTGGAGAAAAACTGGTCGTGGCCGTCGATGCCTTCGGTAGGGACGAAGGCGCGCATGGAGAAGCTGCCGACGAGGTCGTCGTAGAGCGGCTGGTTGTGGAGAGCTGAGGCGGCAGTGACTTCGCCCTTGGCGCAGTCGTCAGGCTGGTTGCGCTGTGGCCGGACGAGGCGAACGGCGTCTTGGCCCTCGGGCGCGGGAGGTGTTCCGCGATCGACGGAGGCGACGCAGAGGCCCTCGCGCGCGGCTTCGGCGATGAAGGTTTCGGCGTAGACGGCTCCGGAGAGATGCATGTGGAGGTCGGCGCCCTTGGGGAACGGACGGAGGAAAGCGTAGAGATCGCCGGGACCGAGCTTCGCGGCGGCATCGAGCGCGCGAGTGGCGCGGGCTTCGGCGGGGGTGAGGGCGGAGGAGGGGTGTGTTTGCGCGGGGATGGCGCAGTTGGTGCAGCAAAGCAGGGTGCTGACGAAGACGTGGAGAGCGAGACGAGCGCGGATCATGCTCACGGGCCTTTCTAATGCGTTGGGTTCACCAAGGATAACGCAGCAGAACGGTCGAGAGAGCGGAGACGTTTGGAACTTCGGCAGGGTGATTGCTATACTGTGGTTCGACGTTCTCGAAGGCTGCATCGACCGATGAAGCTTCATTTCCCTCCGGACAGGCAGGCGAAGTTGAGACGCACGAGCCCGGCGGGCGATCTTGGCTGCCCGAGGGTCGCGTTCGCGCAGAAGTACGCCAAGGCCAGATAGCTCAGTGGTAGAGCGCGGCCCTGAAAAGGCCGGCGTCGGCGGTTCGATCCCGTCTCTGGCCACCACATTCTAAAAGACTTACGGGCGACCAGATTTCGCTCAAAACAGTCCAGGACACAAATGGGACACATCCTGGAAACTACGTGGTACCTCTCGGTACTACAACGTCAGGCTCTGCGTTCTTTCTTGCCCGAGACAGCCTCCTCTTCCCCCTCTCTTTTCGACTTCGGTTCTAGCTTGCTCCATACCTCCCGCGAGACGCTTCCAGTCTTGATGATGTGCGCCTGAGCCAACTCGGCGTAGCGTTCCGTCATCTTGATGTTGGAATGGCCAAGCAGCTTTGAGAGCTCGTACAGATCACCGCCGGACATCATGTACCAGGAGGCAAACGTATGCCGCAGGTCGTGGAACCGGAACTCCCGGATATCAGCTCGGTCGAGCAGATCCGCGAAACTCTTGTCCGCACGTTGACGCCCGCTTGTTGCACCCGGCTCCGGAGGCAAGATCCGATCCTCGCCGAGGACAGCCGGATATCTCTGGATCTCCTCTGCGAGTTCGGGCTGCAGGGGCACATAACGGATCTTGCCCTTCTTCAGCTTTGCTCTCACGACGATCAAGCCCTCGTTGTAGAGAATGTCTCTCCACTCAAGGCGAAAGATTTCGCCGCGCCGCATCCCGGTCCCAACAGCGATCAGGACCAGCAATCGCATACGAAGCTTCGTCCGGTTGATGTCCTTGGTGCCCTTCCGGTACATCCGTTCATCAAGAGCTATCTTCAGCCTGAGAAGTTCTTCCTCCGACAGGTAGCGCTTGCGTGAGTCGTCGAGGTGTTCGACTTCCACTTGGTCGGCAGGGTTACGGTCGATCCCGGTCACCTTCGCCCAAACGGTTGATGCCTTCCTCATCATGTGGTGCATGACGTGGAAGTGGCGCTCCGCAGTGTTTACGGCCAACTCGCGAACATCCGTCAGGTTGTCGTACCACTCCTGCACAACCATTCCATCCACCTCTCGTACGAACATCCGGCCTAGCTGCGCCCGAATGCCTTCGACGATGCTCTTCTCTCGATCAGCAGATTTCTTCTTGACCCCATACTGCTTCCAGTAGAGATCGAGAAGGTCATCCATCCGGTAGTTGATTTCTTTCTTCACATCGAGGTGCCGGTTTTCATCTCGAAGTGTGAGCTTCTTCCGCTCGATCTTCTCGGCGAGCTTGAGAGTGCCATGAACGAGAACGCTCCGGGCACGGCCTCCCTCTCTCCAGCGGACCTTATACAGACGGTCCTCTTCTACTACGGTGATAGACATCTAACGTCTCCTTCAATCAATGGTTCTGATTGCGTGTTCGTCGATATAGCGGTTAAGTGCCACTAGATCGAAGCGCAACGCACGACCAGCCCTGACGTGAGGAATCGCCCGCTCCTGAACCCATTTGTGGAGGGTGTCCACGCTTAGGCCCAGGTATTCGGCCGCGTCCTCAACCTTCAGGAGCCGCCTTCCAATACGTTCATTATCCCGTTTGTCGTTGCTGGATGCTACTGGCATGAATTCGCGCCCTCCCACGTCGGTTTAGTGCCCTAACCCACGCGAACAACCACAAGACACCGGAAGTTCGCAGATCCAACAATCACAGCGGACAGCGTCCGATACCAGGTGGCCCCGTAATCCTGGGTACATCACCTGCAGTCGTGCGTGGATATATGTAGATCAGGTCCAAAACTCGGTCAAATGAGTCAGCAACAAAGCCAGCGAGAAAGTTTGCGTTTTGGCAACGCTAGTGAAATCAATAACAAACGCTTTCTGGCATATTCTCTGCATCTCCTGCGACGTACCTTGGGTGGTAGAACAAACGCGAGGCATCCCTCTGTAGGTTGGTACACATGAACAATGACAACCTGAACAACCAACTTGATCGGATCACGGATTTAGGGAAGGCCCGCGCGGATGAGTACACTGAACGGCTCCTGGCCTTTGTCGAGGAGATGGAGTCGTCAAGCCCGCAACCCTCCATCCCTTTGCTGGCCGAATTGGCGCTGGCGCGAGTGTTGATTCTGAGACTGGTGGAGAGATATGGCACGACCCGTGGGCTTACCGAAGCACGCGACGCCTTCGACTCCACGTTTGACCAGATGAAGCCCATTCTGGAAGATATCGGGAAAGCGAAAGGACCATTCCCCTCATGAAATGGCTCTGGCGTTCCACTCTCCTCGTTCTCGTGATGGCCTGTTTGGCGTCGTCCGTAACCGCCTGCAAGAGTTCTTTGCCTGACGTGACCGGCAGATGGTCGGGCAACGGCGACCTCACAACGCAGATGTCTCGCGCTCCTGGCAGCCTCCGAACTCAAAGCGCCAAGGCCGAGCCGGTCCAAATCACCATGACCCTCAATCAGAGTGGCAGCGGCATTAGCGGGGATACCGCCGTTACGATGAGTGGAAAGCCGGCGATTCACCTTCCCATTACCGCCGGAGTCGTCGGCAAGGACGGTAAGGTATCGATCGAAGCCGACCGTTCCGGATTCGGCAACGCCCACCTCAGCTTCAATGGGAATGTTGCCGCCAGCCAACTCTCGGGCGATGTATCACTAAAAATGGATACGCTCCTAGGGGTAGCGATCAACGAAGGGAAGATCTCTCTGAAGCAAGGCACCCCGTAGGTCCGCAAGTCCTGCCCATTTGACCGAAGTACACGTCCGTCCTAACCTCTCCCCACCTTGGAGCGATCGAGGAGGACGGACGACGATGTACGCATCCCCAGACGAGACCCTCGCCGCGCTGGAACGCGTGGGCTATTTCACGGACCGGAAGACCGCCACCACGGTTTACCTCGCAGGAAAGCTCCATCGGCCGATCATGCTCGAGGGACCAGCCGGGGCCGGCAAGACGGAACTGGCTACGTCAGTCTCCCGCGCTTATCGCGTTCCGATCCTGCGATTGCAGTGTTACCAGGGGATCAACGAAGAAAAAGCGATTGGGCAATACGACAAGAGCCTTCAGGAGCTTTACGTGCTCTTGATGAGCAAGAGCGATCGCACACCCGATTGGGCCAAGATCAAACGGGAGATCACCAGTCGGGCATATTACGTCGCAGGTCCACTGCTCGAGGCAATTGAGCAGGAGCAGCGGTGCGTCCTGCTGATCGACGAAATCGATAAAGTGGACTACGCGTTCGAAGCGATGCTGCTTGAGCTCCTTTCCGCCTGGACTCTTTCCATCCCCAGGATGGGAACTGTCAAAGCGACGTCCATTCCGTATGTCTTTCTGACCTCAAATCAGGAGCGACGCCTGGGAGACCCGCTTCGCCGGCGCAGCTTCTATTTGGTCGTTGAACACCCGACCGCCGAGCGGGAAGCTGCGATCGTGGCGAGACGCACTCCGGACGCAAGCGAAAAGACACATCGGTTCATCGCGGGACTTGCGAAGAGTCTGCGCGCCTACACCATGGAAAAGCCACCCTCCATCTCGGAGATGAACGACGTGGCCTTGGCGATGGAGATACTTGGAATCGAACAGATCGAGGCGGAACACAAGGACATCATGCTGCCTCTGATCGCAAAGACCGAAGGAGACCGAAAGCGTCTTCTGATGAAACAGGCCTTTGAGTCGATCGTCCGAATTGCGGGCCGCTATACCTCCGACATGTCCAAGGAGGGCGCCGGGGACACGCTCGTCGGAGAGAAGGTGGAAGCATGAGGATGATCTTTGCCCTCTTCGTTCTTGCAAGCGTGTTCGTGATTCGGTCCAGCGCCGAAGTGACCCGCGTGACAGGTCCCGAGTTGCGGTATTACGCGGATGCCTACGCCGACCACTACGGCGTTCCGCGCGCTCTGGTTCACGCCATCATTGCCCAGGAATCGAGTTGGAATCCAAGAGCGTTGTCGAGCAAAGGAGCCGCAGGGCTAATGCAACTCATGCCGGCGACAGCGGAGACCTACTTCGTTCGAGATCGCTTCTCCGTGACCGAGAACCTCAGTGGAGGAATCCAGTACCTTGCAGCCCTGCTGAGGGAGTTTCGCGGAGAGATGCGCCTGGCCGTAGCCGCATACTACTGCGGACCGAGGGGGCCCTACCGCAAGGGCCTCAACTATCGGAATGCGGATGTCGTGGCGTATGTCGAATCGGTCCGGCATCGCTATCAGCGTGAGTTGCGTGAACAACGAAACCGCAGTACTTCACTTCCTGGAGGACAGTGACATGAACTTGATCCGCACAATCGGTCTCATCGGCCTCCTTTGGAGCGCTGTGACCCTCAGCCGCGCCCAACAGACAACAACGATCAAAGTCGATTCATCCGATGTGAAACCAACAGTGACCAACCTGCCTCTTTCGGTCGGCACGGTCACCGATCTTCATCTACGGCCGTTCTTTATCACCACAATCCGCCTGCCCGAACCGGCGACTTCTGTTGCCGTAGGGGATAAGAGCTTGTTCGATGCCGAGCATTCATCGGATGAGCCGCGACTTGTTTTTGTCAAACCCAAGACGAAAGAGGCTACGGAGAGCAACCTCGCGATCGCTCTCCAGTCCGGCCAGGAGATCAGCATCCGATTGATCTCTGACGGCAACGCAGCAAACACTCCCATCGATTTTCTGGTGAACTATCAGCCACACGAGAGCTTCCTGATCGGTTCAACGGATGCAGCGGCACACAACGCGGGTCTGCATCAGGACGATAGCGCGAAGACAATTCCTGCCATCGATCAAGCGCTCAAGAAGCAGGCCAACATTGCAACGCCGGGCTGGGTGGGAGGGATCTCCAAGAACGCAAAGAACCCCGACGGGAAAGAACCGGGAAAACCAATCGTGGGTGCGCTTGGCGAGATTCGTGAAAATGGGGGCGACATGCTGATCGCATACTCGGTGATGAATACAACCGATCACTGGATCGAAGTACTTCCTCCTCAGATCGAATTGAATAGCCCTTCCACCGAGACCAACAAGAAGAAAGACAAGAAGAAACGGCCGATCCTCGCAGAACAAGTCCCCATCGCCGACTATCGTTTGAACGCACGGCGTCTTGCTCCCGGCGAGCGCGCGGACGGGGCGGTCGAGTTCGCGCGCCCCGGCTTTAAGCAGAGTGAGGACAAACTTCTGCTGCAACTCGCAACGGCAAGCGCCGTCGATACTCCACTCCTAATCCCCGTTCCCTTTGTGGCGCCGGGAAGATAAGCGCCGCTGAACTCCCGTTTCAGCCCCCCCCCACAAGAAAGCGACTTCTACGAGGTGAGATATGACAACACCAGGAAATGCACACATCGACGAACACACCGAGAAGGTGATACCGATAGCCGATCAAGAGGTCGAGGCGGCGCCTACGAATGGCGTCGTGCAGAAGCGGCCGTTCGTATTGAATACGGCGCGCGGCGGCGGGGGCGGCAATATGCCGCTCATGCTCATGGTCCTCGGAGCGGTGATCGTCTTCGGCTTTGGGATGTTGGCGTTTCTCTCAACGAAAGGGACGACAAAGAAGAAAACTGCGGCCGAGGCCGCCAGTCCGAGCCTGGGACGAGTCGCTGGGCCATCCGCCCCAGGAGACTTAATCCCGAGCGACAAGGTCAAACCCTCTCCGGATGAAGCCAAGAAAGGAGGCACAGTCGACGCGACCGACATTGAAAAGACGAAGGCTCCTAAGGTTGCCTTGGCGCAGGCTGCGGCTGCCCAAAGTGGTCAACCGGGCAGCAAGCGCCTCAATCAGGTGCCCAAGTTCGAGGAGCCGGACACAACGCCTAATGGATCTCCGAAGTGGACGCCGCCGCCCTATAGCGCCGGTCAAAATGAACAACAGAGTCTTAAGAAGGAAGAGGAAGCACTGAACCAGCCCTCGCTTGTCTTCACTGCCCATGTCCAAAGCAATGGCGGTGCGCGCTCCGAATCGCGAACGCCGCAACCAAACGCCGGCAATCTGGGCCTGTCTCCCGGATATCACGTCGCAGCCCGGCTCGAGTCGATGGCCTCAACGGCGGTACATGCCCCAGTGACCGCGGTAGTTGAGTACAACTACGAGCGAGACGGAGCAGTCCTGATTCCTGCGGGAAGCCGTGTCGCAGGTAAGATCACGCAAGCAGACCCGTCGGGCTTCGTGAACATTACATTCTCTTCGATCGAATTCCCGGAAGGAGGGTCTGAGGAGATTGATGCCGTGGCCGCAGATATGAGTCTCCAGGCAATCAAAGGAAAGGTCACCGGCAAGCAGTCTGGCAAGAGTTTGCTCGTGCGCTCACTCTCAGGACTCGGTGAAACCGCGGCGATGATTGTCGGGGCTCCCAGCGCCAACTCGGCGTTCAGTGAAGACGATCTCCTCCGAATGCGCGTGGCCGACAATATCGGAAACGCGAGCGATCAGCAGATCATGCAGATGATGACGATGCAGCACATCGTCGTAAGCGTGGCGGCTGGCACGGAGGTCTACGTGATCTTCGAGAAGGCCCAAAGGACTGATTCAACAAGCTCGGAGAAGACGATTCACATACCCAGTCCCGACGATTCCGCCCACGATTCCGGAGTGTCCCCGCAACCATAACGAGTTGCTTCGATCCGGCTCCCATCGACCAGCATTTCTGTCGTCTATTAGGCAGACTCCCCCATGTTGTTGCTTCCGGCCGCTGAAGGTCACACCTTCAATCGACAATGGTTCCGCTGTGAGATGAGAAAATGCGTGTACTCGACTTTTGTAACGCTGACCGACGCAGCAACAGAATATTTGCCAGTGTCGGGGGTCATTTTCGTTAGAACTCATACGAGCCGACCTGGAGGAAGCGAAGCCGAAGCGGTGATTGGAGAAAAAGTGTGTACGTCGCTTTTTGCACGATCAGGCTCCTCAACGGCAATCGGTCCTCATACTATCCATTCAAGAATTGTGTAATGGCCCAAACCCGCCATCAGAAGCTTCGACGAAGATCGGCGCGGAGCTCTCATATCTGCTGCTCGTGAACAAGCTCAAGTACCCACGAATCGACGGTTCCAGTTCTCCTGTAAGAAGAGAAAATGCGTGTACTTTACTTTTGTGATGAAAACGAAACCCTGAATGGCAATTCGGCTCCCCGAACGCTCACCCCTCTGGCACAGAGGTCGGAACTTTAGATCGGAATAAAGCGATCTGCGGTCGGCGAGAAGAGCAAATGCGTGTACGTCACTTTTCTAACGCCGAACCAACGTCTTCACGCCTGCGGAGCGTGCAATCGACCCAGGAAGAGAGCAGGCACGCGAGAGGCAGGCTCAATCAACATTTACGAGCGACCCATCCACCGGGTCGAGGTTATCTCGACAGCAAGCGCAGACCATTTCGTGCCTCTATCGCCGAAGATCGACGCCCTTCCGCAATTGATCGGAATTGAGAACGATGCGACTTTCCACCTCGACGGAACCCCGTCAAGGAGGCAAGTCCATGATCAAGTCGTTCATGCGAGTTGTGCGCGCCACGCAGAAGCAGTTGCGGGCGATCATGCTCGTATCCTTCATCGGAGCCGCGCTGGTAGCACCCGCTGTCAGCGTGGCTCAAAACCTCGGAACGGCACCGGCCACAGGCCAGGCAGTCCAAGGTCAGACCGCGTCGCAGCCAGAGGGGGCATTCCTGAATGCCGTCAACTGGGTCTGCAACGTCATCTGCCCGGTGGGCGCTGGCATCGCTGTTGTCGCCACGATCTTACAGTGGCGCAGCGGCCGTAGTTGGCTCCCTTCCGCTATGACCGCCGGAGGCCTGATCTGCGTATCGGGCATTCTGCGGTTGATCGAATACTTCATCTCGCAAGGCCAGGCGGTGGGGTGAAGAGCATATGCAGACACCACTGGTCTTCAGAGCGATTCTCGGACTCCTGATGGATTTGGCCCTTCCGGCGGCACTTGGCGCCTTCGTGATGGCCGGTATGCGGCTACGGTCAGAAGGCGGCATGAACTTTGAGGCCAGTGGTGGCTTTCTCAAGTGGCTTTTCTGGGGTTGCCTCATGCTCAGCCTCCCCGGTGTCAGCACCTGGCTCGGCAATGAGGGAGTTCCCGGCGCATCGCAGCTGACGACCGCAGGCGCAAGCGGAGCCCAATACACCCAGGGCATCGAAAAAGTAACAGCCGACTTCGTAAACAACTTTCTGGTGGGCCAGGTTGTTCCGGTTGTGGCCGCCTCACTGGTCTTCAAGGCTGTCCTCGATCTCAGCCAGGGATCCAGCCCTCTTGCTTCAGTCGTCTCCGCTCTCTTTCTTCTCGGCATCCAGGGAACCTACAACCTTGCGACAGGCAGTTGGATGCAGAGCGGCGACCAATACGGCGTGACCGACATGCTGATGCAAATCTTCGGTTATGCCGCAAACAAAATCAGTCCAATCGTTGGAGGACTCGCGCTATCGGGCGCGATCGTCAACTACGTCCGCCATCGACCCTGGGGGTCTCTGGTAGCAAGCGGTCTCGGGTTCTTGAGTGTGACGGGCATATGGGCTTTGGTGAAGAACTTCGCGGGAGTCAGTCTATGAGAAGAGTCGCCGCAACACTCTTGATTGCCGCGGGGATCGGCTGCGCGGGATATGGCATGTCCGCGGTCCTGCCACCCCTTATGGTCTCATGTTTAGAAATCGATACCAACCCGGCGGATCTTGCTCCTGACTTGATCCCGGACTGGCATATCAAGGTCCATCGGATTCATAAGCCCTGCTTTGGCCTGTGCCCGGAATGGGAGAGTCAACCATGAACCGGTGGGCATTGATCGTCCAGAGCGTCATCTTCTCCGCGGGCGTATTCGTGCTGCTCCTGTTGCTTTCGGTAGCCGTGCACTTTCCCTTGGGTCGGGTGGTTTTCGCGGTGCTGGTTTCAGGAATATGTCTGGCTGCGGAGTTCTTTGCTCTCTTCAGGCTCATGCGGTGGATGTGGAAGCTGAGCTACAGGCTCTCGGATGCAATTCTGCGCAAAGCCCATCCCGCTGCAGCATCCCCAACTCTTTTGACAGAGGTCAAGAACTGAAGCATATATAAGCGCGCGAGGTCAGCATGAACAACGGCTCTTTCGACGGAGGTCTCCTCAACCTAACCAACTGGGTGGGGAATGCGGTAATGCCAGTCGCTGCCGCTCTGATTCTGGCTGTGGGGATCTACAAATACTCGCGCGGGTACCATATCGATCCTTATGTCGGCGGCACGATGGCCGCCCTTTCGGTTTCAGGGCTGCTGCGGCTTGCCGAGGTCTTCGCAAGCCAGGGGTCGGGAACCTCCCAGTATTGGTCGGCGCTGCTTAGTCTGGCGAACTGGATCGGCAACGTGATTCTTCCCGTCTACGGGGGGATGGAGATCGCGCGTGCCGTATTGGGACTGGGAGGCTTCTTCGAAAGACTCAACATCGGAGATGACTGGATTCGACACTTCCTCGCGGGTGGCGCGTGCCTCTGCCTTTCCGGACTGATGAGACTGATGGAGCACTTCGTCTCCTCAGGCACAAGCGGGGTGGCCTAATGGCGCTGAGAATGAGTCCCATATCCCGCAATCTGCATGCCAAGGTGACGTTGCTGGGGCTCGAACTCGAGGACATGCTCTTCCTAGCGATGGCTTGTGCTACTGCCATGCTGACCGGCCAGTTTCTCTTCTCCGATCGCTACATGTTCTTTCTCCCAATGAATTGGTTCCTCATGCTCATGGTGTTGGTCGTCGGCGTGCCCGGCCTCATGTTGTTCAAGTATGGAAAGCCGCGAGGCTATCTGTTCGACCTGGTGATATTCCACGCCCAACCACGCAGCTACTGCACTCTCGCTCATGACACGAAACTCATGGATAGCTTCCTCAAGGAGGACAACTGATGCCTAAGACCATGGCCCAACACGAGCGATCTCTGCAAGATCCAGCAGTTTGCGACCTCCTGAAGATCCGCGACTTTCTCGACAATGTGATGGTTCGCACCGATGGCTGCTATGTTGCCGGCTTCCGCGTGCAGGGAGCGGTGACGTACTTCGCCGATGACGACGGACGAAATGACGCCAAGAGCGTCGTCGAGTCTCTTCTGCGCGCCATGCCTGAGCAGAGCATGCGATTGCAGTTTCGGTACGAGGTCGTAGAGAGCCTGAACGGATTGCTTGACCAGTACCGCGACGCTACACGTTCAGAATCCCCTGAGGCAAGGGTCCTCGACGATCGAAGGCTTTCCACCTGGGAAGAGAAGGAACGGATGGGCGCCTATCTTACCCGGATCGCGGCCGTGTACCTGATCTGGGACTCGGTGAAGCACAAGCGAGCGATGATCGCCAGCGGGGGGCCGCAGAGTAAAGAAGACCGCAGGCAAGCCGGCGGAGGCTTCACTCTTTCCGTGGGCAAGGCGATCCAGAAGACTAGGAAAGAACACATGGACACCCTCGCCGAATTCGAGTCGATCATTGCAGGGATCGAGTCGGCGATGAAGGGCGGAGGGCTGGGACCGGAGAGGATGACCCATGGCGAGATATTCCTGGAGATCAAGCGCGCATTCAGTCCAATGCAGCCCGACCTTACGCCCCTCAAAGAACACATCGCAGAAGCCAGGGAAATTTCGGCCCGCGAGCGAGTCGCGACCGGAAACATTCTTGGCCAGACAGAAACCTACCTCAACGTCGATGGGCTGTTGTGGACTTTCATCAGCCTCAAGACGCCGCCGGATGGGACCTACCCAGGAATTCTTCGCGAACTGATGACCATTGGCTTCCCAATCGTGATCTCGACGTATGTCGTCATCCCTGATCAGCGGGTTGTCCTCGACAAGTACAAGAAGAAGTTTCGCAAGATGCAGGCTGCGCAGAAAGACTCCAAGGGCAATCTCCGGGTCGATGTCACGGCGCAGGTAGCCACCCAGGAACTAATTCAGATCCAACAGGAGATCATCGCATCTTCGGTCAAAACAGCCCGTGTCAGTTTGGTCGCCGGCGTTCATACATCCGCGCCGGCCTGGTCGGCCCAGCAGTATGAAACAGCCGAGCGGGAGTTGGCGAACCGCCGGCAGCAGGTGCTGCATGTGCTTGCCCGTATGAACGGCGCCCGCGGCTTCTCAGAATCGCTGGCGACTCGCAGGCTCTTCCTTTCCACGCTTCCCGGGCTCGCTGAAGACGACCGCCGCGATCATGACCTGCTGACTCCGCACGCCGCCGATCTGCTGCCAATCGAGCTGCCGTGGGCGGGCACGAGCAGATCTCCCCTGATGCTCTTCGAAACGCCGTATCGGCAATTACTGCCGTTCTCACCCTTCGATCCGAACCTTGAAAACGCAAACGCAATTATCGCGGCGACATCTGGAACGGGCAAGAGCGTACACGTTGGCAAGATGCTTCTCACCTGCGCCCGTCAGGATGTTCAGGTCTCGATCATTGAACGCGGGGACAGCTACTACCACCCAGTGGTATTTATGGGCGGCCAGATGATCACGATGTCACTCGATAGCAAGCAGACCATCAACCCGTTCGACCTCGAACCGGGCCAGCACGAGCCGTCGAACGACCACCTGGCGTTCCTCAAGAACCTCACGCGGTACATGATTGGCGACAGCGGCGAGGGAGACACGGACCTCCTCGATAACCTGATCATGAACGCGATTCGCAAGACGTACGCCAGAGCGCAGATGAGGATCGATAATCCAATTCCACTCTACAGCGACCTCTATGACGAACTGCAGAACTACTACGACGAAGATAAGAACCCAAGTGTCAACGAAGCGGCGCGCATCGCCGCGGCAAAGATGCGCGCCTGGGTCAATAACGGGATGTACGCTCGCCTTTTCGATCGGCCGACAACGATCGATATGTCCACTCCTTGGCTCTACTTCAATGTAGAGCAGTTGAAGGACGATCCCAAGCTGGAGGTCGCGATGAGTCTCTTGATCGCCTACACCACGACGAAACGGGCACAAGGGAAAGCCAACAAGAGATGCATCACCGTCCTCGATGAGTGCTGGGCACTCTTGCAGTCGCCCAGTCTCGCGCCTGTGGTCGTGCAACTCTTCAGGACGGCCAGAAAGCGCAACGCATGCGTATGGGGAATCTCTCAGGCCGTCGAGGACTTTACCGGGACACCGGACAAGCCCAACGAGTTCGGCGGCGCAATTCTTGCCACCACCGCGGTAAAGATGATTGGCAGGCAGAAAGGAAACTTCGATGTTCTTCGCCAATTCCTGCACTTGAACGAGACGACCCTCAATCGGGTCAAGGGTCTTGGAATGACGGAAAAGGGCAAAAAGAGTGAATTCCTGGTTGTGATTGGAGAAAAGGCGGAGACCACTCACAGCCTGTACATCGTTCCGACACCCCTCGAATACTGGCTGTTGACGACCTATCCGCGCGAACGGTGGTACAGGCAGTGGTGGCTTGCCACAAATCCCGACTTGAGCCTGATTGAGCGCTATGAGGAACTCGCAAAGAAGTTCCCTCATGGCCTCTCGGAGTTACCCGAACTTCCCGAAGAGCGGTCGGGTGAAGTAAGCCGATTCGGTCTTTCGGCGCCGCAGGGGCCCGACCAGCAGGGCGCAAAGCACAACCCGGCGTCTGCCCGGACCACATCCAGAGAGGACGCTGTTCTAGAAGGAGCCGCGGTATGAAAATTATTCGATTCACCACAGGCGTGTTGCTGGCATTACTCCTGCTATACCCAACCGGAGCATATGCGCAATTCGGGAGCATTTTCTCTTCGATACTAGGAACCATTACCGGCCCCATCGGCACTGCCCTGACGGACATCAATCAAGTCCGCACTCAGATATTGCAGACCGAACAACAGGTGTTATGGCCGCTCTCCCTGATCACACAAGCGCAGAACTTCGTCTCTACGATTAAGGCGAGCTATCGAGGGTGGATGAACCAGGTGTATCGGCTCCCCGTCAATAGCGCGAGCTTGCAGGTGCCGAAGACCTTGGAGTCTTCTTTCCTCAGCGGTCAAACCGGGCAGATCGCGAACTTCAGCCAGACCTATACCTCAACCTACGGAATGCAACCGAACGCCGGAGCTGCGCCCCAGGCGCACCTACAGATGATGGACATCGAGGATTCGGTGGCGAGGGACGCAACGGTGCAGTCGATTGCCTCCGATCAAGCTACGGCGACGATGCTTCAGACGGCCCAGACGATTGAGGATCAGGCGCAAACGACCGCGCCAGGGACGGCGGATATGGTTGCTGCCGAGGC
>Ga0302150_10000427_pt1 | contig 17623 bp, 14 predicted proteins | sample I_Bog_N1_2_FD_198635 | JGI IMG/M metagenome (GOLD analysis project Ga0302150, IMG submission 198635) | Peat permafrost microbial communities from Stordalen Mire near Abisko, Sweden - I_Bog_N1_2 | ecosystem: Environmental > Terrestrial > Soil > Wetlands > Peat | place: Sweden: Abisko, Stordalen... | reverse complement strand
GTTCAATCCCAGCCCGCTGGTCGACGTCTTCAACGAGATTCACGACGAGTACCAGCGCCAGTCCGGAGGCCGCGGCACACCTCCAAACCCGCAAGGCCTCGAGCGCGCCGCCCAGACCGCTTCGTCCGAAGCCCTCACGCTCATGGAGCGTCGCATGACCTGGCTTGCCACCATTGCCCAGGTTGGGCCGTTTGTCGGTCTCTTCGGCACCGTCATGGGCATCATCGACGCCTTCCACGGCCTCGGCAACGAAGGCGCCGCCACCCTCCGTTCGGTCGCCCCCGGCATCTCTGAAGCCCTCATCACCACCGCTGCCGGCCTGGTCGTCGCCGTTCCTGCTGTCATGGGCTACAACCAGCTCACCAGCCGACTCCGCGAGTTCGGCGCACGCATGGACGACTTCGGCCGCGAACTCCTCAACGCCATCGAGAACGCCGCACTCTACCAGCCCGGCACGCAGGCACCACCGCCGCCTGAAGAACAACGCCGGAGACTCTAACCATGGCCTTCAGCTCGAACGGGAAAACCCAGTCCGCCATGTCAGACATCAACATCACGCCGCTCGTCGACGTCGTGTTGGTGCTGCTCCTCATCTTCATGATCACTGCGCCTGTCCTCCAGAGCGGCATCCAGGTAGCCGTCCCGCACACTCGCCAGGTCAACCAGCTCAGCGAAGTCCACCTCGTCGTCACCATCGACAAGGACCAGAACGTCTTCCTCCAGGACAAGCCCGTCAACATCCACGACCTCTCTTCACTCCTCGCCCAGAACCCCAAGAATGAAAAGAAAGTCATCTACGTCCGCGCCGACGAATCTGTCCCCTTCGGAGCCTTCGCCTCCGTCATGGACGCCGTCAAGCAAGCCGGCATCAGCAACATCAGCATCGTCACCCAACCGCTAGCGAAATAACCGTTCCTGGCTCTAGCTTTTGCCTTTCTGGCTGTCATCCCGCAGGGATCTGCTTCTTCTGTTGCCTGTTTCATTGAATTGACCACCATGTCCACCCAAGCCATCTCGCGACCCACCCCGGACGATCAATTCCGCCGCGGCGTCATCGGCGCGATCGCGCTCCACCTCCTCATCGCCGCAGCCTTCATCGGCATCGGTATCTACCTCAACCACACCAGCAGCAAGTTCGGAGAAAGCTCCTCCTCCGTAGGCTCCATCCAGGCCTCGATGGTCTCGGCCATTCCTCTCCCGCAGAAGGCCAAGCCTGTAGACAAGTCCGTCTTAGCTCCCGACCATGTCAGCCCCGCACCGCTGCCTCCGCCCAAGGAAGCCGCCGCTCCTCCTCCGCGCCCAACCGACATCGAAGTGAAAGCCAAGACCCCGCCTAAGAAGGTCGCTCCCATCACCACGACGGAGCCGCCCAAGCATCCACAGCCAGCTCCCCCCACCGCCAAGGCGCAGACGGGCGAGAGCGCCACCCAGCTTCCGCAGGCCACCATCAAGACCGTCAACGGAACCGCCACTCTCACCGTGCAAAGCCGCACTCTTGGGGAGCGCTACGCCTGGTACATTCGCCTCATCAGCGATAAGGTGCAACAGTCCTACTCTCAGCAGTACCCCGACCCTCGCAGCTCCATGGGAAGAAGCGTCACCATCACCTTTTACGTCGATCCCAGCGGCTCCCCCACCAACGTAGAGATCCAGACACCGAGCGGCTCCTCAACGCTCGATCAAGCCGGTAAACGAGCGGTGCAGCAGATCGACACCTTCGGCCCGAATCCGGCCAATCAGCAGATCCCCATCGAGTTCACCTTTAACTACGGCAAGTAGTCTTCAGTCCATCCTCGCAAATCCGTGAATCGAATCGTATACCCCATACCACGCTCTGTCCCCCGCATGCGTCTATCCTAGGTGATGATGCTCATACGAAAGCTCTCCCCCGCTCGCCGCTCTCTCCCCGTCCGTCTTCTTCTCTGCACCGTCGCCACTCTTCTTCTCGCCGCGTCTTCCCCCCTCCTCCGCGCGCAGGACTGGGTGCACCTCACCGCCGGCAACGACAACACCAGCATTCGCCTGGCTGCCGCCAACTTCAAACCCACTACCTCCGACGCCGATACCACCACCTACAAGCACACCTTCGACACCGTTCTTTTCTCCGACCTCTCCAACGCCGGTATATTCGACATGGTCTCGAAGAGCCTCGCGCCGCAGTCTACCCCCGGGTCTCCCGCCGAGATGAATCTCGCTCAGTGGTCGCAGGCCCCCTCCAGCGCCGCCATGGTCGCCTTTGGCAACATTGGCGTGCAGAACGGCAATCTCGTTGCCAACGGCATACTCGACGACGCCAAGAACGCCCAATTCCCTCAAGTCTTCACCAAGCAATACACCGGCGCCGCGAGCGACGACACCGCCCGTCAACTCGCCCACCAGTTCGCCGACGACATCATCTTCCGCCTTAGTGGCGGCTCACCCGGCATCGCCGAATCCAAGCTTTTCTACTCTAAGCGCATCGGCCCTGGTGAAAAAGAGATCTGGATGATGGACTACGACGGAGCCAATCAGCATGCCATCACCCACCTCGGCGAAGACTCCATCTCCCCGCGCGTCTCCCCCGACAACTCACTCGTCGCCTTCAGCTCGCTCGGAAAGAACGGCTTCCAGATCCGCATGTTCTCGCTTCTGCTCGGCCGCCTCGTTCGCTTCAACAACGTCGGTGGCACCAACCTCTCGCCCGCCTGGTCGCCGAGCGGTCAGCAACTGGCCTTTTCCTCCTCACGCACAGGGGATCCCGAGATCTGGGTCTCCGATCCTCAGGGTTCCATCGCCCACCGGATCACCAGCTACAAGGGCCCCGACGTCTCTCCCACCTACAACCCAAAGACCGGCGCACAGATTGCCTGGATCAGCGGCCGCACCGGCCTTCCCCAGCTCTACATCATGGACGCTGACGGTTCCGGCGTCACCCGCATGACCGACGGGGGCTATGCAACCTCTGTCTCCTGGTCCCCCAACGGCCAATTCCTCGCGTTCGCCTGGGACCGTCACTATGGCCCCGGCGCCCCCGGAGGACAGGACATCTACGTCATGGAGGTTGCCACCAAGAAGTGGATCCAGCTCACCCATGACATCGGCCGCTGCGACTTCCCCACCTGGTCACCCGACGGCCGCCACATCGCCTTCTCCAACTCGCCCGACGGTGCCGACTCCCACACCCGCGTCATGACCATGCTCGCCGACGGAACCCAGAAACGCGCCCTCACCGGCTCTGGAGCCGACATGCCAAACTGGAGTTGGAAATAATTTTCGGAAGTCTCTTCCGAAGTGTAACGATAGATAAGTCAACATATACCGCCCGCCTGTCGCGTTACGATATATAATCCAGGGAGCTGTAATCGACTCCCGCAATCACTTGGCCGTACCATTCGAACACAAGAGGATCTCATGATAGCTCAACGCACGTCGTTCTGGAACAAGGCTGCACTCGTCGCAACGGTTGCTCTATTCGCCGCTTCCGGCTGCCACAAGAAGCACGCTGCACCGCCTCCTTCTGCGATGGCCCCCGAATCGTCCACACCGCCTCCCACCGCGTCCATCACCGCTGACCCCATGTCCATCGACGTCGGGCAGTCCGTCGTCCTCAACTGGCGCACCTCCAACGCCACCAGCGTGAGCATCGATGGCATCGGCGAAGTTCCCGTCAACGGGACCCAGACCGTATCTCCCTCAAGCTCCACCAACTTCCACCTCGTCGCCAAGAATGATGGCGGCACAACGGAAGCCAACGTTCGTGTGACGGTCCGTGTGCCCGAAGTCCCAGCTGCTCCTGCCGACGAAGGTGGCTCCGGCTCCGACGCGGAGTTCCACTCCCACGTCGCCGACATCTTCTTCGGATATGACAGCTATGACCTCTCGCCCCAGGCTGACACGTCTATCTCCGCCGCCGCTTCTTATCTCACCGCACACCCCGCCATCAAGATCCTCATTGGCGGCTACTGCGACGATCGTGGTTCGGCTGAGTACAACATCACCCTCGGGGAGAACCGCGCCAATGCCGCAAAGACTGCTCTAGTGGCTGCTGGCGTCCCCGCAGACCGTATCCGTGTCGTCAGCTACGGCAAGGAAAAGCAGTTCTGCACCGAAGAGACCGAGAGCTGCTGGCAGCAGAACCGCCGCGATCAATTCTCCATCGACCGCTAAGCTTTCACTATCAAGGCCGCATCGCCTATCCTGCGCTAGCCGGATATCGCGACGCGGCCTTCTTGTTTTTGACGCTGCCCTTTCTTCTTCCCCACGCGACCGGTATTCTTAACATGCACAACTCCCGTCGACCGGACGTTATCTAAACGTCCGTATTCAAGTGAAGTTGAGGAGCTCAACTCGTATGACCCGCTCGTTCTCATTCCGCCTTCCTTTCACCTTCGTTCTATTCGCAGCGCTCGCCTCCCTCCCGGCGCACGCTGTCAATAAGGACATGATTCAGCTCCAGACCCAGGTCCAGCAGCTACAGGACGCCATCGCCAAGCTGCAGCAGACCAACGACGAGAGCTTTGGCATGCTCAAGCAGCTTATCCAACAGACGGCCGACTCGGTCAACACGATGTCCACCACCGTCAACGGGCTCAAGCTCAGCATGCAGAATCAGCAGGACGCCATCGGCACCAGCAATCAGCAGTTATCCGGCCAGGTGCAGTCCCTCAATGACTCCATCGACGAGCTTAAGGCCCGCATGGCCCGCATGGAAAAGGGACTCAACGCCATCCAGAGCCAGCAGCAGACCACCAACGCCGCGCTCAGCAATCTTCCCCAGGGCGGAATCCCCGCCGGCGGAACAACCTCGGGCCCTCCGCAGGCCGCTCCGAACGCATCCCCGAACCTAGCTCCGGGAACAGCGCCCGGCAGCGGCATGGACAACCCCGAGAGCAACTCGTCCCCCAACGGCGCGCTGCCGGCCAACGCGGAGCCCATCCCGGCGTCGTCCCCCACAAGCAGTCGCCCGTCAGCCGGCGACATGTACCGCGCCGCGTACGCTGACTACATCTCCGCCCGCTACTCCCTGGCCTCCTCCGAGTTCACCGACCTCATCAAGGCCTACCCCGACGACAATCTCTCCGGCAACGCCTGGTTCTACCTTGGCGAAATGCAGACCCGCGCCCACAAGCCCTCCCTCGCCATCAAGGACTACGATGAAGTCCTCACTCACTACGTAGACAACGCCAAGATCCCCGCCGCCGAGCTCCACAAGGCCCAGGCGCTAATCGATACTCACCAGAATGAGGCTGCCCAGCGCGAACTCCGCACCCTCATCCAGCGCTTCCCCGTCTCCCCCGAAGCCTCCCAGGCCCGAGCCAAACTAAACTCCCTCCGCGCCAGCCACGAGTAATCCCTCGCGGGCAAGCGTAATACGAAAGGCGCGACTCAAGTCGCGCCTTTCTCTTTCCCCCAACGAAACGTCCGTCATCTCGACCGGAGCGCAGCGCAGTGGAGAGACCCCTGTATTGGCTCTTGCTTCTGAGATAGTCAGCGATTCAGCCCGAACACTTACGCCTCACCACATCACGCCCTAGCCCTGGGCTAATTGCGAATCCCCGCCAGCACCCGCTCCACGGTAGCCCGCCCCTCGCTATCCAGCGGCAATCGCGGCAGTCTCGGCGCCCCGCCATAATACCCATTGCAATCGCACCCATACTTAACGCCGGCAATTCCCAGCGCGCGAATCGCCGCATCAGCCTCCACCAGCCGCTCACCCTTCTCCGCAGCCAATGCCGGATCGCCATCCTTGAACGCCGCATACGCTTCATAGCATCCCTGAGGAGCAGAAGCCGACAGCGCCAGCATCGCACCCGCCGCTCCCGCCTCCAGCATCTCCACCATCCCCACCGCACTCCCTGCCGACATCACCTGGAACCCCACCACCTTCGTCCGAGTCTTCAGACCCTTCTTCGGAGCAGCCGCCACCGCAGTCCCACCACTCAACGAAGCCGCATCGACAAACCCTGCACCCTCCGTCTCGCCCGCAGCAATCATCCGTCGCGTTACGGGAGCGAACACAGCAGTCACGGTCACCTCGCGCTTCACGCCTTGCGTAGCCTCAGCAATCGCGCGATACCGCTCCACCGTCAACCCCTCGTCATACACGCCAATGATGTTCCCGTGAAGCGCCAGCTCCGCAATCTCATCCACACTCAACCGATACCCCTGCGATCCCGACTCGCTCCCCAACACCACCGGTAACGGCGATGCATCCGCAACCGCGCGGAAGAACAGCATCACCTCTTCCTCCGTCAGCCGTTCCCACTGTGACGGAGCCGTAAGCAGCACAGCGTCGAACCCAGCCTCCGCAGCCTGCTCCGCGATCGTCACCGCACCCCGCACACTGTCCTTAGCAATCGAAGCCACCAGCACCTTGGTCGGATCAGCCGCCGCCCCAATCACGCGCAGCATCTCGGCGATCTCCACGTCCGAAAGTGCCGCACCCTCGCTCCCCGCTGTCAACGCGACAAAGGCCGCCGCCGGCGTCAACGAATAACGCCCCACGTTGTACTCCAGCTTGCGCAAATAACTCTCGCCGTCGCGAGTAAACGGCACCGTCAGCGGTATATGAATTCCATCAATCAGCATCGGTTATAAGTCTACCGCTAACCCTACGCCCGGCGCATCGACCTCCGGCGCGCCTCGCTTTGAACATGCCCACACCCCTCTTGAACGTGCACACGCCGCTCTTTGAACGTTCACATGCCCCTCTCTGAACATGCATGCCTCGCTTTGGACATGCCCATCCCGCTCTTTGAACCTGCACATGCCTCGCCTTGAAGGGGCGGGACTTCAGTCCCGCCATTATCCTCGCCAAAGGAAAGTGGCTTTAGCCACTGAGGGAACCTCTACACCGCCTCCAGCCTTGAGGCATGCAACTCCTGCAACGATTCGACGTGATACTCGCCCCTCTGCAGCGCCTCGATCCCATCGGCAGCAGCACGTGTCGCCGCCAGAGTAGTAATCGTAGCCACGCGAGCACTCACCGCCGCCCTCCGAATCGCCGCCTCGTCGAACACGCTAATCTGACCGCTCGGCGTATTCACAATCAACTGAATCCGATCGCTCTTGATAAAGTCCACCACATTCGGCCGACCTTCCTTCACGGCGAACACGCGCTCTACCTGCATGCCAGCATCTTCCAAAACATCCGCCGTGCCATGTGTAGCGACGAGCTTGAATCCCATATCCACAAACCGCCGAGCCAACGGTGCAACACTCAGCTTGTCATGCGTATTCACGCTAAAAAACACGGTCCCTTCCGTCGGCAGATGTAATCCCGCAGCCGTCTGCGCCTTCGCAAACGCCTCGCCAAACGTCCGAGCCACGCCCATCACCTCGCCCGTCGACCGCATCTCCGGCCCCAGCACCGGGTCCACGCCCTGGAACTTGCCCCACGGAAATACCGGCGACTTCACAAAGAAATGGTCGCCCGTACTCAAATCTTTTCCGCTAGCCAACTGCTCCGGCAGCAACTCCTTCAGCGTCCTCCCCGTCATCAGCCGCGAAGCAATCTTAGCCAGCTGCACACCCGTAGCCTTCGACACATACGGCACAGTCCGTGACGCGCGAGGATTGACCTCGATCACAAACACCTTGCCTCGCTGCACTGCGAACTGCAGATTCGCCAGCCCGATCACGTTCAGGCTCATCACCAGCTTGCGCGTATACGTTCGAATCGTCTCCAGCACCTCCGGCGTCAGGTCCACCGCTGGCAGCACGCAACTCGAATCTCCCGAGTGAACGCCAGCCTCCTCGATATGCTGCATGATCCCGGCGATCACCACATCCGTCCCATCGCACAATGCGTCAACATCCACCTCCGACGCGTCCTCCAGGAAGTGATCGATCAGCACCGGCCGCTCTTGCGAGTACTCAATCGCGGTCGACATATACCGCACCACATCGGCATCGTCATAAGCGATCACCATCGCGCGGCCACCCAGCACATAGCTCGGCCGCACCAGCACCGGATACGTCACCTTCTTCGCACCAGCCAACGCCTCTTCCAGCGACGTAGCCATCGCTCCCTCAGGCTGCGGAATCCCCAACTCCGTAATCAACTTCCCAAACCGTTTCCGATCTTCCGCCAAGTCAATCGACTCCGGCGACGTCCCAATAATCGGCACGCCAGCCGCCTTCAACGGCAGCGACAAATTCAACGGAGTCTGCCCGCCAAACTGCACGATCATCCCAATCTCCGCTCCGCCGCTGGCCTCATGCTCATACACCGCCAGCACATCCTCCAGCGTCAGCGGCTCAAAGTACAACCGGTCGCTCGTGTCGTAATCCGTCGACACGGTCTCGGGATTGCAGTTCACCATGATCGTCTCGTACCCGTCATCCCGCAGCGCAAACGCGGCATGACAGCAGCAGTAATCGAACTCAATGCCCTGCCCAATCCGGTTAGGCCCCGAGCCAAGAATGATCACCTTCTTCTTTGCGGTCGGCGGAGCCTCATCCTCCTCGTCGTAGCAGGAGTACATATAAGGCGTCAGCGACTCAAATTCTGCCGCGCAAGTATCCACCAGCTTATAAACCGGCTTCACGCCAAGCTTCTTCCGCAACGCGCGAACTTTCGCCGCACCATTCTCATCCTGGCCCAACGTGACTGCCAGCCGAGCATCCGATAGCCCCATCCGCTTCGCCGCCAGCAGTGTACCCTTGTCCATCTTCTCCAGGCCAACGTCGGCAACCACCTTAAGCTCCTCGGCAATCTGCTTCATCTGGTGCAGAAACCAAGGGTCCATCCCGGTATATCGAGCAGCATCGCGCACGCTCATCCCGTTATCGAACGCATACCGCAGATACGCCAACCGCTCCGGCGAAGGAGTCACCAACCGCTGCCGCAATCTCCGCGGATCGATCCCATCATCGGTATTCTTCTTCCCCGTCTCAAGCGAACGCACGGCCTTCATCAGCGCCTCTTTGAACGTGCGCCCAATCGCCATCACTTCGCCCACGGACTTCATCTGCGGCCCCAGCGTCTCATCCGATCCCGGAAACTTCTCAAACTGCCACTTCGGAATCTTCACCACCACGTAATCGATCGTCGGCTCAAAGCAAGCCGGAGTCGCCTTCGTAATATCGTTCTGCAACTCGTCCAGCGTGTATCCAACCGCCAACCGCGCAGCAATCTTCGCAATCGGAAATCCAGTAGCCTTACTAGCCAACGCCGACGAACGCGACACCCGAGGATTCATCTCGATCACGGTCATGCGCCCATTCTGCGGATTCACCGCGAACTGCACATTGCTCCCGCCGGTCTCCACGCCAATCTCGCGAATCACCGCAATCGCCGCATCGCGCATCCGCTGATACTCGCGATCCGTCAACGTCTGCGCCGGAGCCACCGTAATCGAGTCGCCGGTATGCACACCCATCGCATCGAAATTCTCAATCGAGCAGATGATCACGACATTGTCCTTCAAGTCGCGCACCACCTCCAGCTCATATTCCTTCCACCCCAGCACGCTCTCCTCGAGCAGACATTCATGCACCGGCGAAAGATCCAGCCCGCGCGTCAAAATCTCATTCAACTCCTCGCGGTTATAGGCAATCCCGCCCCCCGACCCGCCCAGCGTAAAGCTCGGCCGAATCACCACCGGATATCCGATCTTCCCCGCATATTCCAGCCCTGCACTCGTGTTGTTGATCAGCTGCGACTTCGGCATATCCAGCCCGATCTTGTTCATCGCATCCTTGAACAACAGCCGGTCCTCAGCCTTCTTAATCGCATCCAGCTTCGCGCCAATCAACTCAATCCCAAACTTATCTAGGATTCCCGCATCGGCCAAATCCACAGCCAAATTCAAAGCCGTCTGCCCACCCACCGTAGGCAACACCGCGAAGATCCCCCTGCCACCGTTCGTGTTTTTGCCGTTGTCGTTGCTCTTGCTTTTCTGGCTGTCATTCCGCAGCGCAGCGGAGGAATCTGCTGTTGAACCAGCGACGGACCCGCCCCCCATCATCTCCACTTCCACCCGCAGAATCTCTTCCAGGTACGCGATCGTCAACGGCTCAACATACGTCCGATCAGCCACCTCCGGATCAGTCATGATGGACGCCGGATTCGAGTTCACCAGCACCACCTCGTACCCCTCCGCCTTCAGCGCCTTGCAGGCCTGCGTCCCCGAGTAATCGAACTCCGCTGACTGCCCAATCACAATCGGCCCTGAGCCAATCACTAAAATCTTCGCAATGTCATTTCTACGTGGCATTTCTTATATCGTCTCCCACATTCTCTGTTCGTTCTGAGCGATCGCCAGCTTGCTCTCAGCAAACGCAGGCTCGCTTTGAAGAGGCGCGGCTTCAGCCGCGCCGCTAGCGTCAATGAAATTCTGGGGCTTTAGCCCCTGAGGGAATCCATCCAACTCGTAACGTCCATTCGCGGACGAATACGGAAATGCCTCTGCACTCTCCACCAACCGCGCCACCACCGGATTGTTCGCAATATACCGCTGATGAATTTCAAAATCCGAGTCGTCTCGAATCCGGTGGTCGGAGAACCCTGTAATCCAAACCTCTCCATTCCAGCCCAACTCCTTCTTAGCTCGAAACGAAAAACCACCCTTGACGCATTGCACCGCGCGTTCAAGGCTGTCGGTAGGAGTCATCAAGAGATGAAAGTGGTCCGGCATGACAACGAATCCATGCAGCGCAAATCGCTCCGGTCGATAGCCATAGAGTGTTGTCAAGAATAAGCTAGCCCAGCGTTCATGCTTGAAAAATGGTCTCCATTGCGACGTATTCGAAGTCACAAAATACGTCTGCCCATTCTTCGTAGCGACCTCCCGCACGGGCCTCACTTCTTGAACTCCTCCATCATCTTCCGAAAGTCCTTGAACAAATAATGCGAATCATGCGGTCCCGGACTAGCCTCCGGGTGATATTGCACGCTAAACATCGGGTCCGTCTTATGCCGCAACCCGGCCAGCGTGTCATCGTTCAGATTCGTATGCGTCCGCTCCACATCCGCCGGCAAGCTCGCAGGATCGACGTTGTAGTTATGGTTCTGCGCCGTAATCTCGACCTTCCCCGTCTCCAGGTTCTTGATCGGATGATTCCCGCCGTGATGCCCGAACTTCAGCTTGTACGTCTTCCCGCCCAGCGCCAATCCAAAGATCTGGTGCCCCAGACAAATCCCAAACAGAGGCGTCTTCCCCTGCAACTTGCGCACATTCTCCACCGCATACTCGAGCGGCTCAGGATCTCCCGGCCCATTCGAAAAGAACACCCCATCCGGAGCCATCGCCAGTACATCCGCCGCGCTGGTCTTCGCAGGAACAACCGTCACGCGGCAATTCTCACGAGTCAGCATCCGCAAAATATTCTGCTTGATCCCAAAGTCATACGCGACCACATGCAGCGTATCCTTCGCGCCCGCATCCGCAACCGGCAACAGCTTGTCGCCGGTCTCATTCTTCGGCTCGCCAGCGTCCCACTCATAGCTGGCCTTCGTGCTCACGACACTAGCCAGATCCGTCCCATCCATCTTCTTATGCGCGCGAGCCTTCGCCACCAGAGCATCCGTATCCTCAACCGCAGTCGAGATCACTCCCCGCAGACATCCATGCGCCCGCAGATGTCGCACCACCGCGCGCGTATCAATCTCCGCAATCACCGGCACGCCATTGCGCTCTAAATATTCGTCAGCAACTTCAGTAGACCGCCAGTTCGAGCTAACCGGCGAAAACTCCCGCACCACCAGCCCCTCGATGTACGGATGCGCCGATTCCGCATCGCTAGGCGACGTCCCATAGTTCCCAATGTGAGGATTGGTCAGAACCACAATCTGCCCCGCATACGACGGGTCAGTAAAAATCTCCTGGTAGCCGGTCAACGAAGTATTGAAGACCACCTCGCCAACGCGTTCCGCAATAGCACCGAAGGCCTTGCCTTTGAACAGGCGCCCGTCTTCGAGGGCGAGAATTGCTTGCATACCCTCTCCCTTGCAAGTGAATTTTGATCATTCGCCTGAATACGGCTTTGCAGCGAGAGGATCACTTGATTCTATCAGCCCCCGCTGTCAAAATCCCCCTCGCTCAGCACGCAAACTGATCTGAACACGCAAAACAGCCCGACCGAAGCCGGGCTGCCCTGTTACAACAGTTGAACCACAGTCTAGCGACAACGGCGATGATGATGGACGACTGTGCAATGGCGAGGATGAGCCGCGTAAGCAGGCGCTACCATCGCGGCAAAGCTACTGAGAACAAAAAGGGACAACAGAATCTTCTTCATGGGGATATATCTCCAATTGCGTTAGCCTTCGTGATCAAAACACCTGCACGTCAAAGTGCCTTTCCAATGGCACGCTATAGGTTAGACCTATCCGCGTCGATATAAGTTTCCTCTCTAAGCAAACCACTAGGTCAAAGAAAAACAGAAGAATTAGCCTAGTTTCACCAGCACATCCGCCCCTTCCACCTTCACCGGATACACGTCCACCCGCCCATGCTCCGGAGCCCGCACCACCCCGGTCCTCACGTCAAACGCCCAAGCATGCCACGGACACAACACCGCCCCATCCTCAATCCACCCCTCACCCAGGGGCCCCTGTCGATGCGGACAAACATTCCCAAGAGCCGACAACTCCCCATCCACATTGGCCAGGCATATTGGCACTCCCTTTCCTTCGCGCGTCAAAGCCTCAGCCTCCCGCACCTCATTGGTCCCCGGAGCCTCCGCAATCCCACACAACCGAACCCACTCACCCACGTCGTTCTCCTTACGAGCATCCATCATTTCGACCAATGCGTCCCTGCAACTAAAATGTCATCTCGACTGAAGCAAAGCGCAGTGGAGAGATCCCTGTATTTTCGCGGAACCCCGCGCCCAGGCTCGACCAGCCATGAGATGCTGTACGCAGCGTAAACGAACCATGCCCGTCACCTCCAACTCGGAGCATTCCACACCACACGCTGCCACCGCGCCCGTCAGAATGCTCCGCCTCCGCAGAGCCGGCTGGATCCTCAAGAGCCTCGCCTCCTTTTTCGTCTTCGCCTTCCTCTGCGCCTACATACGCACAACCCTCCGCTACGGCACACCTCCCGCCCAGACACTCGCCCCGATCGCGCACCCCCTGACACAGGCCTCCTTTACTCCGACACGCTCCCACAGCCCCCATCGCCGCCAGGTGTTCCTTCGCCGTGCGCATCAGGCCCGGCGCCCCGCGCGCCACTCTCATCCCTATTACCTCGTCAGTCTCCGTCGCATTCGTCGGCTATTCTCCCAACTGCTCGTCATGAGATCCTGAACCAGCACCTGGAAGTCGCATCAGAACCATGCCCAAGAATCCCAGCGTTCGCCCCGACCAATCCCTCAAGCCCACCCGCCTCGCACCTCGTTACGATCCGCAGCGTGGCTCGAAACCTCCCGAGATGATCCCGCTCGTAGAAGCCGGATGGATACTCAAAGCCCTCGCCGCCGTCTTCGTCGTCGCCTTCCTCTGCGCCTACGCCACCATCTGCGTCCTCTTCTCGAGGAGCCAGTGGCAGCTCGTCCTCCACCCCTCGCGCACCGTCGCCACCACACCCAGCTCGCTCCACCTCCCGTTCACCGAGGTCCACTTCGGCGTCGACAATACCGGCGTCCCCCAACTCACGGGTTGGTTCATCCCTTCCGACACCACCACCCAAAACACCGCCCTCGTCCTGCACGCCGCAGACGGCGACCTCTCCAACGCCCTCCCGTCCGCCCAATTACTCCACTCCCAGCACCTCAACGTCCTCCTATTCGACTACCGCGGCTACGGCCAAGCCCTCGGCCAACATCCCACTGAAGCCTCGATGGAAACCGATGCGGCCTCTGCGCTCACGTATCTCACCACCACCCGCGGACTTCCGCCCTCCTCCATCGTCGTCTACGGAACCGGTGTCGGAGCCGCCCTGGCCGTCCACCTCTGCGCCCAAAATCCCGCCCTGCCCGCGCTCATCCTTCAATCCCCCGACGGAGACCTCACCGACCGTGCGCGGATCGACCCTCGCTCCAGAATCGTCCCCTTCTCCCTCCTCTTCAACCAAACTTTCCCCCTCGCCGAACCGCTCCGCACCCTCCCCACGCCCAGGCTTCTACTTCCAACCCCACCGAATCTCCCAGCCCTCGCGCTCTTCCTCTCCACCCACCTAAAGCGCTAGCCCTCTCGCTACTGTCTCCAATCCGCCCTTAAAGACGTGAGGCCCCCGATGCTCTGGGGGCCTACTAATAGGTGGGAGGGTTCGTGCAGATAGGGGATGCCGGTTACCGTGGGGACTGCTGGCCCGACTCTTTGTCGTACACCCAGTTTGACGCAGATGGACGGCATTAGTTTTGCTCTCAGCACCTTTTTTTAGAACAAGTTGTGCAAAAGTTTCGTAATGGGACATAACTCCTTAAATGAGACCGAATTCCGTGATCCTCGTCACGAAAATCGGTCTCAAATGAACTCCAAAAAGCCATCCGGCTGCACCTTCGCCCCTGGGAAAACCGCATCGAGTTTTCGCACGCCGAGTGTCTTATAAGCCGCCTCCCCCAACACGTTCCGGAAGTCCGTAGTCACCACCAGATCCCGACCCTCATTCAGTTGCTCATCCGCCAGCCCCGGCCACTTGCCATAGACCGTCCCTCCCCTCACCTGCCCACCCAGCACAAACATCACATTCGCGTGCCCATGGTCCGTCCCTCCCGTCCCATTCTGCCGAGCCGTCCTTCCAAACTCGCTCATCGTCACCAGCGTCATATTCTCCGACTCATCGCCCATATCTTTCCAGAACGCCGCAATCGTATCCGAGAAATCCTTCAGCCGACCCGCCAACTGCCCCTGCGCTCCACCCTGGTTCTGATGCGTATCCCATCCGCCGACATCCGAAAACGCCGCCTCCACGCCGAGGTTTGCCTTCAGCAACTGCGCCACCTGCTTCAAGCTGTTCCCAAACGCGCTCTTCGGATACTCCACCCCCGCCGCCGGCACATAGCTCGCCGGATTCGTAGCCTTCAGCATCTTCACCGCCTCAAATGTATCCTCGCCGGTCCCATGCAGCAGCGCATCCGAGCTCTCGTCATACATGCTCTGAAACGCACTCGACTCCCCATCCGCCACCGGCCCCTTGCCCGCCACCGAAAAGTCCGTAAGATTTGCCACAGCAATCGCCGGCACGCGCCCCGCCAGCGTCCTCGGAACCTCCGGCCCCAGAGCCACTGCCCGAAACACCGACGGCTTATCTTTTTCCGGCTCCACCTGCAGCGCCCGATTCAGCCACCCATCCACGGTGGACTTTACGCCCGGCGTCCCCGACTCCATATAGTCCTGCGCATCGAAGTGCGACCGCGAAGGATCAGGCGACCCCGCAGCCTGCACCATCGCCAAATGCTTCTGATCAAACAGCGGCTTCATCGAAGCCATCGCCGGATGCAGCCCAAAGAACCCATCCAGGTCCAACAAATCCTTCTGCGCGATCCCAATCGTAGGCCGCATCGCGTAATAATTCGGCTCCTTGTAAGGCACCACCACATTCAACCCATCGCACGCCCCACGCTGAAAGATCACCACGAGCTTCTTTTTACCCGCCGCCGCTCGCTCCACTTCGGCATACACCGACCGCGTAAGAAACGGCGGAATCACACTAGTCCCCACCAGCGCCAGCGCCCCACCCCGCAGAAACCCTCGCCGCGTCACGCTATTCCGCAGAGGCAAATCCTGCCCATGCAGATCACAACCCCAATCGCTCGCATCGGTAAAGATCGTCTTCGCCATGGCAAAACTCCTCATAGAACCGCTCTCAGCGTACGAGGGCATGCAGATACTGACTCCAAGCTACGCCGAAAGTTGTCCTCCACAGCGTAATCCATGCGCTTTCCCTAAATGGTCATGCCGTATGTTGCACCCATAGAGCTCGATACCCTCGTCATCTCGACCGAAGCGCAGCGAAGTGGAGAGACCCCTGTATTGGCTTTTGCTGTTGCCTTTGCTCTTGCCTTCTTCCTGTCATTACACCCTGAGCACAGCCAAAGCGAATCATGCGCCGCCACCAACCTACCCAATACGCTCTTCCCGAAAAGCCATGAACCTACCGCCGCTGGAACTCCGGCGATCCCATCAGCAGCCCCGCCATCGTATCCAAAGGCACCTCACTCGGCTTTCCTGGTTTCACAACCGCCGTCTTTACCCACCCACCGCTCATCGATGGCCGCGCCCCCACCTGTCCCACAAACCCCGCCGCCGCCTGAGCCTGCGCCGTCGGATTCGTGAACTCCTCCATCACGGCGGCCCGAGTCCGCTCGGATGCCGCCTGCCCCAAAATCTTCCCTTCCAACTCCTTCTCTGTAGCTCCTGAAGCCTCCGCTGGACCGCCCAGCAGCGCCGCCCAATCCGTAGCGGTTCCATTCACCTTGTTCCCGCTCAGCACCAGCGCAAAGTTCATCCGGCTCAACAAGCCATTACTCGAAACCCAGTCCTCCGCCGTCCACCCATACCCATTCGGAGTCTGCATTCCCCACACCGGCATCCCCAGCCGATCCATTGCCTGCACCAGCGGCAGAGGATTCGTCACCTTGGCATCGCTCGCCCGCACCGTCGACACCAGAAACTCCAGTGGCGTCTTCACCTTTGCCCGATAAACACCCGGAGCCCAGAACTCCTTTGACCGGAACATCGTCGTTAACACCGCCGCGATATCCCCATCCGTCTTCAGATAGGTCGCAGTCATCCGATTCACCAGCGTCGCCGGAGGGTTATCGCTCACTAACCGCACCGCCAGCTCCCGTGAAATAAACCGCGCCGTAGCCGGACTCGTCGCTAGGAGATGCAGCACCTCCAGCCCCTCATTCATCCCGCCCTCAGGAATCGTGTGCCCAAGCACCACCTTCGGCCCGGGCTCATGCCGCTTCGGATCAAACACAAACTCCCCCGGAGTTCCCTCATCCGCCCCCATCCGAGCCCGAGCTCCATTCCCGGCATACGGACGAACAATCGTCCATCCCGTAAAACACTTCGCCACCTCGATCACATCCTGCTGCGTATACCCGCCACCCACGCCCAGCGTATGCAGCTCCATCAACTCGCGACCATAGTTCTCGTTGATCCCCTTCGGCACCTTGACCTTGAGCGGCTGTCCACCCACCATCCTGGGTGCCCCATTCATGACGGTCTTATCGTCATGGGTGGGTTTAGCGACAACCCTCTGCACCGCCCCATGTCCCGCCGCCTGCGAATCTGGCCCAAGACTCTCCCAGTTATCCAGATACATCAACATCGCAGGGCTCTTTGCCGTAGCCACCAGCAGATCCTCAAACTTTCCCAGCGCATGCGGAAGAATCGCATCCTGCGCATACTCCGGCAGCAGGTAGGGCTCCTCCTCGCTCTTATGCAGGTACACATTGAAGTGATTCAGCCAGAACTCCGTCATGACCGCTTGTAGCTGGCGCTTCGAATCGACATCCCGCATCAGCCGAGTCTCCTGATCCTCGTTCGCCACCACCCGCTCCGGCGACTCCACCATCGCCTCCACCGCCTCCCTCTGCGATGGCGACATCCCCGCCACCAGCCGCACGCGATCCTTCCCCTTCACCGCATCACGAAATCCCAGCATCTCCCCGGGGGCCATCCCCACCAGCCGCCCAAACCTCTCCCCCGGTGCCAACGTCAGCACCGTCTCCACCTCGACCG
>Ga0302150_10000417_pt1 | contig 17857 bp, 7 predicted proteins | sample I_Bog_N1_2_FD_198635 | JGI IMG/M metagenome (GOLD analysis project Ga0302150, IMG submission 198635) | Peat permafrost microbial communities from Stordalen Mire near Abisko, Sweden - I_Bog_N1_2 | ecosystem: Environmental > Terrestrial > Soil > Wetlands > Peat | place: Sweden: Abisko, Stordalen... | reverse complement strand
CTACAAGAGTCTGCACCACTGGCGGGCCCGGTGGAACCTCGCTTACTTGAATCCTGGCGCCATACTCGTTGCCGATTGCGTCCATCAACGGGCGCAGCCGCTTCGCAATGGCATGGCTCTGCACACTTCGTTTGTTGGCGGGCAGCAGATTCACCTGGATGTCGGCCTGATTCGGCTGGTGGCGCATGTAGTAGTGACGAACCAGGCCGTTGAAGTTATAAGGGCCGGATGTGCCGGTGTAAGTCTGGTAGTTCAACACATCCGGCTGTTGCGCGAGTTCTTCGCCCAATGCCTGGGCCACGCGCGCTGTCTGCTCAAGGGGCGTGCCGTCGGGCAGGTTGATCACCACTTGCAACTCGCTCTTGTTGTCGAACGGCAACATCTTCACGCGTACCAGTCCCAAGGGAACCAGTGCTACGGAAATTAGAAACAGTAGCACTACACCGATGAAGAACAAGGTGCGATTGCGCGCGGACTGAATCAGCGGCGTCATGATGCGGCGATAAAGCCTGGTGCGCCAGTTCTCGGTTTCAGGCTCCAGGACTTTCGCCCCCTCGAGATGACGGCCAACGAGGCGTAGCGCGGCCCATGGCGATACAACAAAAGCCACCAGCAGTGAGAACAGCATCGCCGCTGATGCTCCCACCGGGATGGGCCGCATGTAAGGGCCCATCAGGCCGCGAACAAAGGCCATTGGCAAAACCGCGGCGATCACCGCGAAGGTTGCCAGAATGGTGGGGTTGCCTACCTCGGCAACCGCTTCCACTGCAACGTCACTCATTGGCCGGCCATGATTCTCAGGCAAGCGGAAATGCCGGACCATGTTTTCGACTACAACAATTGCGTCATCGACAAGAATGCCGATCGAGAAAATGAGCGCAAACAGCGTTACGCGATTGATGGTGTAGCCAAGGAAATAAAACACCGACATGGTGAGCGCGAGCGTCACCGGAATGGCCAGCAGGACTACGCCGGATTCGCGCCACCCCAGGAACAGCGCAACCAGCAACGTTACCGAAAATGTGGCCAGCAGCAGATGCTCCAGCAACTCATCCGACTTGTCCTTCGCTGTTTCTCCATAGTTCCGCGTAGTGGTGACTGTAACGTCGCTGGGAATTGTCACGCCCTGCATCTCATGCACGCGCTTGAGCACGGCGTTGGAGATGTCGGTGGCGTTGGTCCCTTTGCGCTTGGCCACGGTAATGGTCACGGCTGGAAATTGGCGTGGACCCTGGGATGCTGCCGCGCCGGCGTTTGTCGTGCCGAAAACAACATAGTCTGACGGCTCCGCGGCGCCGTCGATTATTCTGTCGGCCACATCGCGCAGATAGACAGCGTGTCCACGCACTACGCCCACAACCACGGATTCAAGATCTTCACGTCGCGTAAAGAGATTGCCGGCATCGACGCCGATCTCCTGGTTGGCCTCGGAAAAATGCCCAGCCTGAACGCTCGCGTTCGCGGCCTGCAGGTGCCCTGCGATCGCCAAGGGAGACAGGCCATATGCATTCAGTTTTTCCGGGCTCAGCACAACACGCATGTTGCGTGGAAGCCCGCCGATGATCTTCGTCTCCGATACATCGGAGATCTGCGCGATGTTGTGTTGCATCTCTTCGGCAATGGCGCGCAATTGATAGCCGTTATAGTTTGCCCCCCAAAGCGTCATCGCCAGAATCGGTACATCGTCGATGGATCGGGCCTTGATCAGCGGCTGAGAGGCGCCGGGCGGCATGAGATCGACGTTTGAGTAAAGCTTGCTGTAGACCTTGATCAGCGCATCCTCCTGCGATGTGCCGACGAGAAAGCGCACGATCACCAGGCTCTGGCCCGGAGCCGATGTCGAGTAGACATATTCGACCCCCGAGATTTGGTGTACCAGCCTTTCGATGGGAAGCGTTACCCGCTCTTCCACCTCAGCCGGAGATGCGCCCGGCATAGCGGTCGCGATATCCAGCATCGGAACCAGAATCTGGGGTTCTTCTTCGCGCGGAATGATGGCGACCGCGAAGATTCCGATGGCCAGGGACGCTGCAATGAAAAGTGGTGTCAGTTTGGAGTTGAGAAACGAGTGCGCCAGCCGCCCGGCGATGCCAAGGTGTTGCGTCATGGTTGGACCCCTGTACCGCCCTCGACCCGCTTGCCGGCCAGGTCTCGGTCCGCAGGTGCGTCAATGAGCTTTTCACCGGCGGAAATACCGGAGAGAACCTCGACCAGGCCGCCTTGATTTGCGCCAAGAGTGACGGTTCGAAGTTGTGCAATCCCCTGGCTGTCGAGAACATACACACAGTTGAGCGACCCGCGCGTGACCACAGCGGAGCGCGGAATGAGAATCGCATTGCGAACGCCATTGGAAAATCCGGCTGTGCCATACATGCCGGCGCGGGCCTGGCTGGAAACAGGCAATTCGATCTTTACGAGAAAGCTGTGAGTGGATGGATCGGCGGCGGGGACGATCTCCGCAACCCTACCCGATGTAGCCGTTGCCCCCTCCCCGTCAATTGAAACTGAAACCTTCATGCCCTTATGAACAGTGGCGATTGCCGACTCATCGACAGTGGCGTCCAGTTCGAGCGCTCCTGCCTGGTCCACCTGAAGCAACGGCATACCCGGCGCGGCCATCGTTCCGGGGTCGGCGGTCCGCGCCGTCACCACGCCTGCGAAAGGCGCAACCAGCCGTGTGTATCCCATCGTCGTACGTGCACCATTCACCTGTGCCCGGGCTGCATCGGTCTGGGCTCGTGCCGCGTTCAGGCTGGCGGCCGCCGCAGCCGCGCGTTGCGATATTTCATCCATCTCCTGGGGGCTTACGCTCTTCTCTGACTCCAACTGCTTGTAGCGGGCCAATGTGCTCGTCGCAAGCGCGGAGCTTGTCTGTGCGGAAATCTGTCCATTTTCGGCTGCCGTTACGCCGGCCTCTGCCTGCTTCAACTGTGATTCCAATGCGGCGCCGTCAAGCACAATCAGCGTTTGTCCAGCCCTGACACTGTCTCCCTCATGCACCAATACCTGCTCGATACGGCTCAGCACTTGAGCCGAAACGATCGCCGTTTCGCGGGCATGAACAGTGCCGGTCGATTGCAGAGTCCGAGGCACCTGCTGCTGCCGGCTTTCGACGACTCGTGCCTGCACGGTTTGAACATTTCCAGGCGTCTCAACAGTTTCATGGCCATGGCAACCGGCCATAATTCCCGCAGAAGCGGCAAGCAGGCTTGCCCAAAAAAGACTCTTCATTGCAGTTCCTCCGCGGCATCGGGAGTCATTCTCCCGGTGGCATATAAAAGTTCGGAATAGGCCATGGTGTTTCCATAAACGGCATGCCAGTAAATGGATTGGCTCTGCCGTTCCGCATCCTCGGCTCGCAGCAGATCGGTGATGGTGGCAAGCCCGGCGCCATATCGGTTCTTCAAGATCCGCAGGCTCTCCGCAGATTGGTCCATCGCGGCGCGGGCCGTTTCCATCTGCTGCGCCGCCGTCCTCAGATGGATATGTGCCTGGTTGACCTGCAGTCGCAAGTGCTGCTGTGCCGCGTCGACCTGGGCGTCGAGTTTCTGCTTCCCGGCGCGTTCTCGGGCTAGCTCAGCTCGCTTGCCAATGGGCATAAGGTCGACGTTGATCTGGACCCCAGCCACCCAGTTGTTGCCGCCCGAACCGCCAAACGATGTGCGGTCTTCCTCCCAGTTTCCGTAGGCGCTTACCCGCGGCCCGAAGTCAGACTGTGCCGCGCCCACAGCCGACGCCTGTGCCGATTGCGCCTGTCCCAACGCCGCCAGGTCAGGGCGCATCTTTGCTGCCGTCGCAACCTCCTCTTCCAGCGTGCCCACAGGAAACGCATGGGCCTCAATTGGCTTGGGTCCGGTCGCATCCAGGCTTGGAACTCCCATCGCCTCCCGCAAGCAAGCCCATGCAAGTTCGAGGTCGCCCTGTGCGGCGATTAGCTCCCCCTTGCGTGCGGACACATTCACTTCAGCCGACATTTGCTCTGACTCGACCGCCAGCCCAGCCTTGACGTGATCGCTGACCGACGTGAGCAGGGCGGCGGCTGTTTCCTGCTCGTGCTCGGCAACATCGATCTCCCGCTGCGCGTAGAGCACTTGCTCATACGCCGCCACAACGCGTGAGATGATCTGCTGGTCCATCGCACTGGCCGTCGAGGCGGCACTTTGCTTGAACAGGTCGGCACGGTGAATATCCTTCTGCGTCTTGAAGGAATCGAACGCCATCCAGTTTCCGGAGAACCGTGAAGAAAAGTTTCCGATTGGCCGTGGAAGGTTCAGGGCATTCAGCGCGAAATCTGCCTGTGTAAACTGACGCTGCCGAAGGCGTGTGCCGAAGGCATAAACCGGATCGTTGCCGCGCGAAATGTCTTCGGTAAACGACAGTTGCGGCAGAAGCTGAGTGCGCGCCATTGTGGCCGCGGCGGTGGCATCCTGGCTGCCGGCTCGCGCAATTGTCGCATCCGGGCTGTGCTTCAGAGCTGTGTCCACCGCTTGACGAATCGTCAATGGCTCCTGCGAGCTTACGGCCAGTCCGCCCAGAATCACAAACAGAGAAAGGCCAAGAGCTCTATAGAAACGGGTATGGATGAGGTTCGGGTTTGTCTGATTGTTCATTCATAGGAATAAAGTCACGAAATGGAGAATCCGTTACATCCTGCGACAAAAATACTTCGCAGGGTCTCCGGCGCATATTCCTCATGCGCAGCTTCAGCCGGTTTCCCCGTAACCTGCTCAGAACCGGGAATCTCATTTCTTGAGGCGGCTAAGGCAGCACAGGGAAGCGAAGCTTTCCCTAGCCCGATTGTCCACAGCTCCCACAGGACTGCGGTAATTTGCACCGCATTTGCTGCTTGTATGCGATCCGCCGCGAGACTAGGCTTTTGTGAAGGGGAAGCGCCGGGAGCGGGCAGCGCCGCAGCCTGATTCCGGACAAGACCTACTGCACAGAATGTTGTGCGTTCTAACCTCTGAACTCCGCGCGGGACAAGGGCGTTTTGAGCTTTCCACAGCGAAAGCCCTGTGTTTAGCATCCAGGTCCGGGGAATGTCATTGAAATACAAGATATTGTGGTTTCTTGTTGACATCTACTACAGGGAGCGGTATTTTTTCATCTGCGGCTGTAATCGGAATGTAAAGAAACCAAGTGCGAAGACCCTCTGCCAAGCCGTTGAAAACAAGACAACACGCTGTTTGATGAAACCGCCTGTTTCCCGTTTTTCTTGAACAAAGCACCAGCAAACCCTCACCCTGGCTGCCACGCGCCGGATGAGTGAGTTTTTTCACCGATTTTTCGCCGATTGAGAGGATTTTATGAACGAGGCCCAGCAGCAGACTGCCACAACCGTCCAACAGACCCCTTACACCCAAAAGGGGCTCACCTTTACCCGTCGTTTCTCCACCCAGGGCGTTTCGCCCTATGACGCCGTCCAGTGGGAAAAGCGCACCGCTTCCATTACTGACACAAAGGGCAATTCGATCTTTGAGCAGAAGGATGTAGAGGTTCCGGTCGACTGGTCGATGACGGCCACCAACATTGTGGCTTCAAAGTATCTCCACGGCCAGATCGGGACTCCGGAGCGCGAGACCGGAGTTCGGCAACTCGTGGGCCGTGTGGCGGAGACGGTGCGCGACTGGGGTATTGCCGGCGGCTATTTTGCCAGCGCCGCGGATGCGGCCATCTTCCACGACGAGTTGGCGAACATGCTCCTCACCCAGCGCGTCGCATTCAACTCGCCGGTATGGTTCAACGTGGGCTGTGACCGGCTTGAGCCGCTCTCTGACGGCCAGAACTGGCACTGGGACCCGGTGACCGGGGGGGTGCGGTATTCGGCAACGGGATATAGGAATCCGCAGTGCTCGGCCTGCTTCATCAACTCGGTTGAGGACTCGCTGGAGTCGATTTTGACCCTCGCAAAGACTGAAGGAATGCTCTTCAAGTGGGGCTCAGGCACTGGCACCAACCTGTCCTCGATTCGCGGATCGAAGGAGACGCTTTCGGGCGGCGGCGAGGCGTCAGGACCGCTGAGCTTCATGCGCGGATTCGATGCCTTTGCGGGCGTAATCAAGTCCGGCGGCAAAACTCGCCGCGCGGCCAAGATGGTGATCCTGAATGTGGACCACCCGGACATCATGGACTTCATTGAGTGCAAGGCGAAGGAAGAGGCCAAGGCTTTCTCGCTGATCAAGGCGGGATATGACGGTTCGGGCCCCGATTCAGAGGCCTATTCGTCAATCTTTTTCCAGAACGCCAACAACTCGGTGCGGGTGAGAGATGAGTTCATGCGCGCCTATGAGTCGGACGGCGAGTTCACAACGCGCTCGGTGAAGAAGCAGGAGCCGGTGGCCACCTACAAGGCGCGCGAAATCATGAAGAAGATCGCCGAGGCGACGTGGCTGTGCGGCGATCCGGGAATGCAGTTCGATACCACCATCAACAAGTGGCACACCAGCAAGAACACGGCGCGCATCAATGCGTCGAACCCCTGCTCGGAGTACATGTTCCTGGACAACTCGGCCTGCAACCTGGCGAGCTTTAACCTGATGAAATATGTTTCGCCCGCGGGAGTGTTTGATATCGCGGCCTATCGGCACTCCATCTCGGTGGTCATTACTGCCATGGAAATCCTCGTCGACAACTCCGGCTACCCCACTGAAGCCATTGCCAAGAACTCGCATGACTACCGGCCCCTGGGGCTGGGCTATGCGAACCTGGGCGCGCTGTTGATGGCGTTTGGCCTGCCGTACGATTCTGCGGCTGGACGTGATCTTGCGGCCGCCTTGACGGCAATCATGTGCGGACAGGCCTATCTGCAGTCGGCAGTCATTGCCGCCAATTGCCCGCCGATTCCGTCGGCCACGCCGTTGACCGCATCCGTTGAGCGCCAGGGTGGCGCGTGCCCCGGTTTCTATGTCAACCGCGAGCCGTTCCTCGACGTCATCCGCATGCATCGCGCGGAGGTGAACAACATTGGCAAGTCACGGCAGAGCGGCGAGCCGTTCAGCGTGCCGCAACTCGATGCCCTGATTGACGCCAGCCGCGAAAGCTGGGATACGGCGCTGATCTTCGGCGAGCGCTATGGCTATCGCAATTCGCAGACCACCGTGCTGGCTCCCACCGGTACCATCGGCTTCATGATGGATTGCGACACGACCGGCATTGAGCCGGATCTTGCACTCGTCAAGTACAAGAAGCTCGTGGGCGGCGGCATGATCAAGATCGTCAACCAGACCGTGCCCTCGGCGCTGTTCAAGCTGGGCTACGACAATGACGAAGTCAACGCCATCGTCAGCTACATTGACGCCACGGGGACCATCGAAGGCGCGCCGGGCATCAAGCCGGAACACCTGGCGGTGTTCGATTGCAGCTTCAAGCCGTCCAAGGGCACGCGGTCAATCAACTACATGGGCCACATCAAAATGATGGCCGCAGCGCAGCCGTTTCTCTCCGGCGCAATCTCGAAGACGGTCAACCTGCCACATGAGGCGACAGTCGAAGATGTGGCCGAAGCTTATGCCGAGAGCTGGCGTCAGGGCATCAAGGCTGTGGCCATTTATCGCGATGGATCAAAGGGCACGCAGCCTTTGAACACCAGCATGGACGAGAAGAAGCGCGAACAGTCGCCTCTGGATGTGGCGGGCTCTCGGGTCCTTGCGCAGTTGGCTGCGAATCGCCCCGCTGCCGAAGCCGACATGAAGGCTCTCGAAGCAAAGATTGGCGAGAAGCTTGAGGTATCGGCGAAGCAGGTGATTGCAGCGGCCTCCGCATTCCAGTATGCTTTGGATCAGATTGCCAAGGCCGCCGCCGTGCCCCTGATTGCTGCTTCTCCCGTAATGCCGAGCCACCCCAAGGATCCCGCGCAGGACCCCAACGGGCCGCCGCGCGCCGTGCGCCACCGCCTCCCTGAAGAGCGGGCATCCATCACCCACAAGTTCTCAGTCGGCGGCCATGAGGGCTACATCACCGTTGGACTTTATCCAACGGGCCAGCCGGGCGAGATCTTCATCAAGATGGCCAAGGAAGGTTCGACCGTCTCCGGCCTCATGGATGCCTTCGCAACCTCCATCTCGCTGGCGCTGCAGCATGGCGTTCCGTTGAAAGTGCTCTGCGAGAAGTTTGCGCACACGCGCTTTGAGCCTTCGGGCTGGACTGGCAACGAGCAAATTGGCTACGCGAAGAGCCTCATGGATTACATCTTCCGCTGGCTCCACCTGCGCTTCCTCTCGGGCACCCAGCTTTCGCTGTTTGCCGGATTGGGGATGCAGACGGCTCAATTGCCGGCATCCCCCAGCATTCTTCCGGAGACGGATGCGGAGGACGAGCCCGTCGCATCGCAGCATCATCTGGCCAAGCTTGCCGAAGAGGTAGCCAAGCGGCTCAACCAGGTGAACAACCAGCCGGGAAGCCAGCCCGGCGGCGGAGGCATCGCGCCCGAGCCAGGTGCATGGCAAGGTTCGGCGGCAAGCCCAACCCACGCCCCGGAACTCAAGGATCGCGGCATCTATCACGCTTCAGATGCGATGCGCGAGATGTACGAAATGGGAGACGCTCCGAGCTGCTCAACCTGCGGAGCGATCATGGTGCGGAACGGAAGTTGCTATCGCTGCATGAGCTGTGGCTCAACCAGCGGCTGCAGCTAAGAACCTGGCAACGCGCCCGCACAACCGTCGTGCGGCCAAAATTTGACGGCAACCTCAGAAGAGCGCGTTCTTGTGAATCAGTTCACCAGGACGCGCTCTTTTGCCGATGGGCAAAACCCAGCAGCGCAAACGTCTTTTGTGAACAATGGATTTACAATAGCCGCTAAGTGACGCTGCCAATCGACACATCTCCGCTGTTCATTTCGCTGGCAACCACTTGCGCCGCAACTGCTGCCACTTTCTTTCTAGGATTGATCGCGGCGCGTTGGATGTATCGCGCGCAAAGCAGTTTTCGTGCGTGGATTGACGGAATTCTCACGCTCCCGCTGGTTCTGCCGCCTACCGTGGTCGGTTTCTTCCTTCTTGTGCTTCTGGGACGCCGAAGCCTCATCGGCCATGCGCTCGAACAGATCGGCATCACCATCGTGTTCTCATGGCCGGCGACAGTGATCGCCGCAACCGTCGTCGCATTTCCGTTGATGTATCGAACGACATTGGGTGCCTTTGAGCAAGTGAACCCAAATCTGCTTGACGCGGCGCGCACGCTCGGCGCCTCAGAGCGAGTCGTGTTTCGAAGAGTGCTGCTGCCGCTTGCGGCACCGGGAGTGCTGGCGGGAACGGTTCTGGCCTTTGCGCGGGCACTGGGAGAATTCGGAGCAACGCTCATGCTGGCCGGCAATATTCCTGGCCGCACCCAGACCATGCCGATGGCTATCTTTTCCGCGGTTGAAGATGGCGACATGCGCGCCGCACTGCTTTGGGTTGGTCTGATTGTCGCCCTTTCCCTGGGGATTATCCGCCTGCTCAATCGCCAAAATCGGACAGTAAGGCCAGCCGGGACGACCGCCGCGCCGTTAGCCGAGCTGCCCTGCGTCCCAGCGGAAGGGAATGCTTCAACGCATTTGCTCGAACGGGCGGAGTCCGCAATCCGCGCAAAAATCGAAATCGATATTGAAAAGAAGCTGGCGAATTTCAGCCTGCGCGTGGCCTTCCAAACTGGAAAAGGCGCAATCGGCCTGTTGGGTGCCTCGGGCGCGGGAAAGTCCATGACGCTGCGAATGATAGCGGGCATCGTTACGCCCGATCGCGGACGAATTGTTCTCAATGGACGCGTCCTCTTTGACAGCGAACCCAGGCGGAACATCCCAGCTGCGCACAGAAAAATCGGCGTAGTGTTTCAGGACTACGCACTCTTTCCGCACAGGACCGTGGCTCAGAATGTCGGCTTCGGATTGAGTGCTCTCCCGGCGAAAGAGCGGCAGGCGCTTGTACAGCACCAATTGGAGCGAATGAGGATTGCCGATCTCGCGGATCGTTTCCCTGCGGAGATTTCAGGCGGCCAGCGACAGCGCGTGGCCATTGCGCGCTGCATGGCCATTCAACCCGATGCGCTACTGTTCGATGAGCCCTTTGCGGCACTCGACCCACATTTGAGGAGACAGACTGAAGAGCAGTTGCGCGCAACGCTGGCGGACTTCAACGGCCCGGTTGTCTTCATCACCCACGACATGGAAGAGGCCTTCCGCTTTTGCACCGATCTGCTGGTGCTCGACCAGGGAAAGGTGATTGCAAGCGGGCCAAAGCATCAGCTTTTCGAGCGCCCGCAAACCGTCATCGCGGCGCGGTTAACCGGCTGCAAGAACATTGTTGCTGCGCGGCGCATCGGCGACAGTCGAATTGCTGTGGACACGTGGAGTTGCGAACTGCAAACAGCAACTCCTGTGTCGGACACGCTTACCGGCCTTGGAATTCGCTCGCATCAGATTGCGTTTCAGCCGCCCGCGGACGCGGAAAATGTCTTTCCCTGCTGGCTCGTCGGCAGCAGTGAAGCGCCGCATGAAATGACCTTGTATCTGCGCCTTCATGCTGCGCCGCGCCCAGGAGAACCCGCTCACATTCAAGCGGATGTGCCCAAAGACCTGTGGCGTAGTCTGAGCCTCGTTCCTCAGCCGTGGCGCATTTCGCTCCATCCGGAGCGCCTGCTGCTGCTTGAGTGCTAGTGCTGTCCGCCACAAAGATGGTCGTTTATGTTTTGAAAGGGCACGACTTCAGTCGTGCCGCGAACGGCGTGGAATTACCAGGGCTTTAGCCCCTGAGGGGTGGTTTCAGGCAATTCGATGTCAACATAGAGCTGCTTGAAGATGACCCGATTTGCGGCGGGCTACACTAGTACCGTGACCTCTTGATTATGCAATCACCGAATTGTAGCGTGGGTCTTCTGACCGGCTGTAGCGTGGGCGTCCTCGCCCACGCTCGTTCGGGGGAGCTACCAAATCACACGGTCTAGACTCTAATGCGCCCTCCAGTTCCTCACTTGATCTCCACTTCGTCAATCTGAAATTGAAATTTCCCCGGTTCCTGCACATGCACAAAACCCAGGCCGCTCAGGTCACTGCCGTCTGTCTCAAAAGTAGAGAACGGGAACCTGTACTGCTTCCACTCCGGGCCTGCGGTAAAGCTGGTCATGGCGGGCATGCCGCCGTTGCCGTTGCGCGCTGCGGTGAGCACAATCAGTGTGTAGTTCTTGCCATCGCCCCTGGCCCAGAAGCTGATCCCTTTCTTGCTTGACAGGTTTGCGGGCTGCATGGGCGCGGCGCCGGGCGAGTAGAGCGCCCCGGCAAAGCGGAAGGGCGTTGGCTTGCCGGCTACAATCTCGCCGCTCACCTGCAAGGCGCCTTTTGTGCCGTCGGCTCCGGGCTGTACCGCGCCAATTGTGGCCTTCGATTCGCCGCCATTCATGAAGTCGCCGGCGGCCATCCACATTCCATAATTCGCTCCCACTTTGCCATCGTCAAAGTTGCTCACCAGCCCCGACTCAGACCCCGCCGGTGCAGGCGGAAGCGGCGGCCGGCCGGTGTCCCCATCCAGGTTGGCCACGGTCAGGTGCACCGTGCTGGTGTTGTCTGAACTTGGCCCAACCATCAGGTCGAAGACCCCAGGCTCGACCACGCGGTGCATATCGATGTTGAGAATCGACAGCATCTCCGGCGTCACGTTAAACTCGACTGTCTTCTTCTCACCTGGCTTCAACGTGATTCGCTCAAAACCCTTCAACGATTTGACCGGCTGCGTGACGTCCGCGATCTGCTGATGCAGGTACAGCTGCGGCACCTCGTCGCCTTCGCGCTGCCCGGTGTTGGTAACGTCGACGCTCACCGTCGCGGTTCCCCCGGTTAGAATCCGCTTCGGCTCAACACGCAGGTTGTCGAACTTGAAACTCGTGTAGCTGAGTCCGTATCCAAACGGGTAAAGCGGCTGGCGAGTGCTGAAGGCGTAACTGCGATTGTCTGACGGCTTGTGATTGTAGAAGTCGGGCAGGTCGCCCACTGAGTGGGGGAAGGTGATGGGCAACTTGCCGCCGGGGTTCACATCGCCGAACAAAACCGCCGCCGCCCCCACGCCGCCTTCTTCGCCCAGATAAAAACCTTCAAGAATGGCCGGCACTTTTTCCGCAATGTAATTGATTGACAGCGGACGGCCGTTGATAAGCAGCACCACGGTCGGCGTTCCCGTCTCAACCACGGCTTTTACCAGGTCATTCTGTGCTCCCAGCAGGTCAAGCGAGTCGCGGTCGCCGCGGTGTTCTTCCGCCCAAGCTTCGCGGTTGGTGCTTTCGTTTTCGCCCACAACCAGAATGGCAACATCGGACTTCTTCGCTGCCGCCACGGCCTCTTCAATGGACGCGGTCTGCGTCTTCGGGTCCACAAGTTCAACATCGTTGGCCCACCAGCCCAGATAGCCCTCAGGCGCGGTGGTAATCTTGCAGCCCTTTGCATACAGTACATTCGCCTTGTTTCCAACCCGTGCCTTGATGCCGTCCAGAATGCTGACCCCCTGGCCGGGATCGCGGCTATATCCGCCCAGATGCACGTCCGCGGCATTCGGCCCAATCACGGCGATGTTCTTCAATTTGCTCAGATCCAGCGGCAGCAGGTTCTTGTCGTTTTTCAGCAGCACAAGAACTTTTTCCGCTGCTTCCACGGCCAGCTTGCGATGCTCCTCGCTGTTGGAGACGCGGTCTGCATAGTCTGGATCGACGTAAGGATGATCGAAAAGGCCAAGCCGGAACTTCATAGCCAGAATGCGCCCGGCCGCGCGGTCCACTTCGCTCTCAGGCACCATCCCCGCTTTTACCTGGTCAACCAGCGTGCGATAAACTGAGCCATCGGAGAGGTCGTAGTCAACGCCCGCGGCGATGCCCTGGCGAGCGGCGTCCGCATTGTCATAGGCAACATGGTGGGTGCTCACCAGCATTTGCAAGCCCTCGCCGTCAGAGAACACTGAACCGTTGAATCCCCACTCCTGGCGCAGCACCTTGTCGAGCAGCCAGTGGTTGATGTGCGACGGCACGCCGTCAATCTCGTTGTAAGAGGCCATGATGCTGCCGACTTGGGCTTCCTCAACGGCTGCCTTGAAAGGGACGAAGAAGTTCTCGCGGATGACGCGCTCGGAGTAGTTGCCGGGTGCCGTGTTGGTCCCGCCTTCCGGCTGCGAATGTACCGCGTAGTGCTTGGCGGTGGCCATCACATGGTGGCGGTCGATCATGAACCCATCGCCCTGCAGGCCCTCAATGGCGGCAACGCCCATGCGCGAAACCAGCCACGGGTCTTCGCCGTAGGTCTCTTCGGTTCGTCCCCAGCGAGGTTCGCGCGCCAAACCCAGCACCGGGGAGAAGAGCTGGCCCACACCGCGGGAGCCGGCCTCGTCGCCCACAGCCGTGAAAACGCGCTTCACCAGCGCCGGGTCCCAGGTCGCGGCCAGTCCCAACGCCTGCGGAAAGCTCGTCGCGCCCGGTTCCATCAGCCCGTGGAGCCCTTCGCCGGGGAAGAGGATGGGGATGCCAAGGTTGGTCTTCTCCACCTGGTAACGCTGAATGCCGTTGCGCAGAATGGCCGCCTCTCGGCCGGTGAATGTGTGGTCTGTACCCCAGATCGTCGCCACAATCTGCCGGGCTTTCTCAGTCGTGTAGGTGCCGGTCGGGTCCACCACCCCGATCTTGCTTTCCCAGCCGCCGGTGATCTGGTCAACTTTTTCCTGAAGAGTCATGCGCGGCAGCAGATCCGCCACGCGGTCCTGCACCGGCAGGCTGGCATCCTTGTACCGCGACGTGGAGGTCTTGTCCGCGGCCTTTTCCTGGGCGCGGGCAGGCAGAGTGAATGCAAGCAAGCTTAGTACGAAGCCCGCAACAGCAAGCAACAAAGCATTTCGCATGGAAGTTTTCATGATTTCTTTTTGAATTGCCCCTTGGGAATCGAGGTCCCAGGTCCCTTCTGGGTCGTCAGCCGCCCATTCTACTCGTGGTACGCAATCTTCGCCAGAATGGTTCAAGCCGCCCCGCCATTGGCAGCATTGGGTCTCTGTGCGGCGTCCAATTCCATGGCCGCAGGATTCTCGGTAAACGGCATGGGAAGATAAAAGGTGAAGCGGTTTGAATTGCTCCCGAACGGGATGCCTGCTCTTTGGAAAGCCCCGCCAATGCGTCGTGTCGCACTGATCTACAATCCGGCTTCGGGACAAGGCTCTTCGCGGCGAAGCCTTGCCATTCAGCAGGCAATGACTGTGCTTCACGATGCCGGCATTGAGGCCGAAACCATGGAGACGCATGCGCCGGGTAGTGCGGAGGCATTGGCGGTCGAGGCTGTCCGGCGCGGCTGCGACACCATCATCGCCTGCGGCGGCGACGGCACAGTGCACGAAGTGCTGCAGTCCATTGTGGGCACAGACGTGGCTCTCGGTGTAATCCCCCTGGGAACAGCCAATGCACTGGCCGCCAATCTGGGCCTTCAGACCACGCCAGTCAAGGCCATGCAAAAGCTGCTCACGGCCAGGCCGGTCCGCATCTCGGTGGGGCGCATCTTCTATCGCAATGGCACTGGTGAGCAGCATGCCCGCTACTTTACCGTGGCTGCCGGAGTCGGCGCGGATGCCTTGTTTCTCTCCCGCCTGGATGCGGGTTTAAAACGCCGGTTCGGCTATCTGCTCTACCTCGTTGAGGCATTCAAAGTCTGGGCTACCCATTCGTTTCCGCTTTTTGAGGCGGCGTTTGAAGAGTGCGCGAGTTGCGAGCCCAGGACGGTTCGGATTTCGCAGCTTCTGGTGGTCAGGATCCGCGATTTTGGAGGCCTGCTGCACAAACTGGCGCCCGGTGCAACCCTGCATCACGAGGGCCTGCGGCTGCTCGCCTTCAAAACTCGCAGCCGCTACCAGTACTGCCGTTTTCTGCTTGCCGTGGTCTTCGGGCGGCAGACCTTTAACCGGCAAATTGAGTTGCTGGATGCAGTCTCAGTGGAGTGCCGCCCGCTGAACGGTTCGCGAACACGGGTCTTCGCGGAGGCCGACGGAGAGCTCCTGGGGCATCTGCCGGTGCGGCTTGAGATTGTCCCCAATGCGGTCAACCTGCTCATTCCGGCGAATGCAATGCCCTGAACCGCAACTCGCCGGGACCTCGCGATTCTTGAAACTGCCTCAACCTCGGGGAGTAAAATCTGGTCACATGAATCTCAGGCTGCCCCACGCACGATCCTACTTTCAAACCGGGACTCTGTTGTTCATTTGCCTGCTCTGTCTGGCTCCTCGTCTTGCCCTCTCCCAGAGTCTTGGCTTCGACTTGCACGGACAACCTGTCAGCAGTCTTGCCGACCCGAATGCGCATGTGGTGGTTCTGTTTTTCGCAGCCAGCGATTGCCCCATCTCAAATCGATATATCCCTGAAATCAAGCGCCTTACGCAGGAATTCGGCACAAGGGGCGTGCGCTTCTGGTGGGTTTACCCCAACGCGGACGACACCGCCGGCGTAGTCGCCGGCCACAACCGCGACTTCTCCATCACAGGCGATACACTGCTTGATCCCGGCCAGTCCCTGGTCAAGCTGGCACACGCCACCACCACACCTGAGGCAGCGGTCTTTCTGGTTCAGAGCAATCAACTGCGCCCGGTCTACCTTGGCCGCATCGACGACCGCTATATCAACCTCGGTCAGGAGCGCCCGCGGCCCCAGCATCACGATCTGGAGTCGGCCATCGCCGAGGCCCTGGCCGGCAAGCCCGTTCCCCAGCCCGGAGGCCCGTCCGTCGGCTGCTCCATCGTCTTCCTCCAAAAATGAAAATTCCCCGCAATCCGGCATTGCTCGCCGCCCTGGCTGTGCTGGCATTTGCGGTGGCCATCCCCGCTGCCTCGCAAACTCCCGCGTCAATCTCCCCAACTCCTCCAATCCCAACTCCTCCAACCGCAGCCCCGCCAAATTGGAGCCATGACATTGCGCCCGTCCTTTACAGAAACTGCACCACCTGCCATCACCCCGGGGGCGGAGGGCCCTTCAGCCTGCTGACCTATGCGCAGGCGCGGCGGTGGGGTCCGCAGATTTTGAATGTGACCCAGTCGCGGTTCATGCCGCCATGGCTTCCCGAACCCGGCTATGGCGATTTCGCCGATGTCCGCCGCCTCAACGACGACGATCGCGCTCTGCTCAAGCGCTGGATCACCGGCGGCCTGCCTGCCGGAGACTTGAATGCCGCACCCGCACCACCGCACTACGACGGCACGTGGCAACTCGGCAAGCCTGACCTGGTGCTGAAAACCGAGTTGCCCTTCACGCTCCCAGCCGGCGGAACCGATGTCTTTCGCAACCTGATCCTGCCCTATCCCCTCGGCCAGACGCACTATATCCGCGCCTTGGAGATCCTTCCCACGCCCGCGTGGATTGTGCATCACGCCAATGTGCTGGTCGATCGTACCGGCAGCCTCCGCCGCGCACATGCCGCGGATTGGCAAAAAGGCGTCCCAGGTATGGAGCTGATGATGGACGCGGGAAACCGCTTCGATCCCGACAGCCATTTCCTCTTTTGGAAGCCCGACACCCCGGCCCTCGTTGAACCAAAAGGCATGCCCTGGCGGCTCGACCCTGGCAACGATCTCGTCCTCAACATTCACCTAAAGCCCTCTGGCAGGCAGGAGAGCATAACCGCGCAACTGGCCCTCTACTTCACCGATGACCCGCCGATCGACCACCCCATGCTCATCCAGTTGGACGGAGACAACCAGCTCGATATCCCCCCCGGCGACGCCAACTTTGTTGTCCAGGATTCGCTCAAACTGCCGGTCGATGTGCAGGTGCTTGGCGTCTATCCGCATGCGCACTACATCGGCCGCGACCTTGAGGGGTGGGCCATTCTCCCCGACGGCGAAAAGAAGTGGCTGGTGTGGATCAAGGACTGGGATATCAACCGCCAGTCCGTCTATCGTTACCGCGTGCCGCTCTTGCTGCCTGCCGGAACAGTCTTGCACATGAAGTTCACCTACGATAACTCCGCCGCCAACACTCACAATCCAGCCTCGCCTCCGGTGCGCGTCCGATCGGGCAATCGCTCCGCCGACGAGATGTCGCACCTGTGGCTCCAGGTGTTGCCCGTCAACACCCCCGCCAACGCACCAGACCCGCGATTTCTGCTTGAGGAGGCGTGGATGCGGAACCAGCTCTCGAAGTCTCCTGAAGATCGTGTCAGCCTCTATAACCTGGCCGCTGCACTGGCAGGCGAGAAGAAGTTTGACCAGGCTGCCAGGGTCTACCAGCAGGAACTGAAGCTGGACCCCGGAAATGCCCGCACGCTCACCGCGCTCGGTGCGGCGTACGAAGGAGATAACCAGTTGGATCTGGCTGCAGAGAGCTATCGCAGCGCCATTGCCCTGGCATCCGTCTCCAATTCCGGCGGCTGCGATGCGCGCTTTGACCTGGCGAGGCTGCGGGTGTTGCAGGGCCAGTATGCTCAAGCCGAAAAGGCGTCGCGCGACCTGCTCGCTGCCTGCCCTGAAGATGCTGAAGCTCACAGCGTCCTGGGAGTAGCCCTGCTGGCAACAGAGCGCCCCGAAGAAGCCGCGAAGCAATTCCGCCGTGCCCTGGAGCTTGACCCCGCGGACTTCACCGCGCTTTACAACCTGGGCTCAATGGCAGCCGATTCCGGCCAACTCCACGACGCGGTAAAGATGCTGGAGGAAGCATTGCGCGTCTCGCCCGGCTCCTTCGATGCCCACCAGAGGCTAGCCGCGGCGTATGGCCAACAGGGCCGCCTCAAAGACGCCCTCACCCAGTTGCGCGCTGCCCAATCCCTTGCCCCTGAAGACGCGCAGACCCACTCTGCGCTGTCCCAGGTGCTGGACTCGCTGGACCAGTCAGAAGAAGCCTTTGCCCAGCTGAAGCGCGCTCTGGAACTCAACCCAAACGACGCCGA
>Ga0302150_10000398_pt1 | contig 18184 bp, 13 predicted proteins | sample I_Bog_N1_2_FD_198635 | JGI IMG/M metagenome (GOLD analysis project Ga0302150, IMG submission 198635) | Peat permafrost microbial communities from Stordalen Mire near Abisko, Sweden - I_Bog_N1_2 | ecosystem: Environmental > Terrestrial > Soil > Wetlands > Peat | place: Sweden: Abisko, Stordalen... | reverse complement strand
GCTGTTGACCGGCTTCACCTATGAAGCGGCGCTGGCGCTGCCCGAGCACGGTATTTATCATCCCGATCTGGAGCAAAATGCCAGCCTCAACGACTGGCTGCCCTTGCGCACGGACCTGACCGGACGGCGCAAGCCGGCGGTCGGCATCATTTTTTACCGGGCGCACTGGATCAGTGGCAATACCCGTTTTATTGACGCCTTGATCGATGCGCTGGAGCAACGCGGCATCGCCGTGCTGCCAGTGTTTACCGCCTCCTTGCGTGCCAGTGCGGTGGACTCGACCATGCCGGCGGCGCTGCAGTATTTCAGCGCCGGTGAGCAGGGGGCTCACGTTGATGTATTGATCAACACCACTTCCTTCGCCATGGGCGAAATCACGCCCGGCGCGCCGACTCCCGCCGGTTGGTCGGTGTCGGTGCTGGAACGGCTCAACGTGCCGGTGCTGCAAGCCATGACCAGCGGCATGACACAGGAGCAATGGCAGCAGTCCTCACGCGGCATGAATCCGCTGGATGCCGCCATGAATGTGGTTCTGCCCGAGTTTGACGGGCGCATCATTAGCGTGCCCTTGTCGTTCAAGGCGCAAGCGGCCGGGCAGAGCGGCGACGTGGTCGAGTTCCAGCCGCTGGCCGACCGGGTCGAGCGCATCGCCGGCCTGGCGGCACGCTTTGCGCGCCTGCATGCGCTGGCCAATTCCGACAAACGGATTGCCTTCATCTTCACCAATTCCAATAGCAAGGCATCGCAGATCGGCAATGCCGTCGGTCTGGATGCGCCGGCTTCGTTAATGCATATTCTGCAAGCCATGCGCGTGGCCGGCTATGCCATTGGTGACTTGCCAGCGAGTGGCACGGCGCTGATCCATGCGCTGGTTGATCGTTGCTCCTACGACAATATCTATCTCACCGGCGAGCAAATGCAACATGCCGCAGCCCGTATCCCGGCACAGCAATATGCCAAATGGTTTGCCGAGCTGCCGCTGGAGCTGCAACAGAAAATGCAAAGCCAATGGGGTGCAGCACCCGGTGAGGCTTATGTGCACGACGATCATTTGATGCTGGCCGGCATCGAACTGGGTAATGCCTTCGTCGCCTTGCAGCCGCCGCGCGGCTACGGCATGGATCCAGATGCCATCTACCATCAGCCAGATCTGCCGCCGACCCATCATTACTATGGTCTGTATCGTTGGCTCAGCGACGAATGGGGGGCCGATGCCATCGTCCACGTGGGCAAGCATGGCACCCTGGAATGGCTGCCAGGCAAAGGCGTAGGTTTGTCGGAAAATTGTTTTCCCGATGCCCTGCTGGGTGACATGCCCTTGTTTTATCCCTTCATCATCAATGATCCGGGCGAAGGTGCGCAGGCCAAACGGCGCGGCCATGCCGTGGTGGTCGATCACCTCACGCCGCCGATGACCACCGCCGACAGTTACGGCGCACTGGCGCAACTGACGCAACTGGTTGACGAGTATTACCAGGTGGAGGTGCTGGACCCGTCCAAACTGCCCTTGCTGCAACAGCAGATCTGGGAACTGGTCAAGGAAACCAATCTGGACAGCGATCTGCAGATGAAGCTGCTGCACCACGACCACGACCATGGGCACGACTACGGCCACCATCATCACGACGAGCATGAGCACCACGATCACGACCATGCGCATGATGGCGAATTGCCGGAAGCGCTCAGCGCCATGGGCGGCGCCGATGTAGCGCATCTGATCGAAGACCTCGACGGCTATTTGTGCGAGCTTGGTGCTGCGCAAATCCGTGACGGCCTGCATATTCTCGGACGCTATCCCGATGCGGTGCAGATGCCCGACATGCTGGTGTCGCTTACGCGTCTGCCAAATCAGGACATCCCAGGTTTGCAGGAAGCCATGGCTGCGCTGTTCGGTCTCAAGTTGGACATGCTGCTGGTCAACAAGGGCCAGCGTCTCAATGTCGACAGCGCCTTGGCGCGTATTGCCGGGCGCGCCGTGGTCACGCGTGCCGATGCGATCGAAGCGATCGACGCTTTGTGCCTGCGCCTGATGCAAGCGCTGCAAGACAGCGGCTACCAGAGCAGCGCCATTGATGCCACGCTGCAAGACCTGTTTGGCGATCTCAGTATCGACAAGCCGCGCCTGCAGGCCGCTGTGAGCCGTGCTCCAGCCAGCATGCTGGGCCAGATGAAACGCCTTAAGCCAGTATCGGCACCAGCAGCGCAAGCGGTGTCAGTGAGCAAACCGACGGCAGATCAGTTCGCCGACTTGCGGCGCGTGCTGGCGTTTATTTGCGGCCACTTGCTGCCCAATCTGCAACGGGCCGGAGACGAAATCGGCAATCTCTTGCTGGGCCTGGCAGGCGGCTACGTGCCGGCCGGCCCGAGCGGCTCGCCGACACGCGGCATGGCGCATATCCTGCCGACCGGCCGTAATTTCTACTCGGTCGATCCGCGCAGCGTGCCTTCACAATCAGCCTGGCGGGTCGGTCAACAACTGGCGCGCGAAGTGCTGCAACGCCATTTACGCGAAACCGGCGCCTATCCGGAAAGCGTCGCCATCAGCATCTGGGGTACCAGCGCCATGCGCACCCATGGCGACGATGTCGCGCAAATTCTCTGTCTGCTTGGCGTGCAGCCGGTCTGGCGCGCCGGCAACCGGCAGGTGGCGGGCATCGAAGTGATCCCGCTGGCGCAACTGCAGCGTCCGCGCATCGACGTCACGACCCGCATCAGCGGCTTTTTCCGCGATGCCTTCCCGCAACTGATCGATTTGATCGACGATGCCGTCAATGCCGTCATTGCACTCGACGAACCGGCCGCGCAAAACTTCGTGCGCAAGCATTATCTGGAGGAACTGGGTGACTGGATCGGCAAGGGTTTGAGCCAGGACGAGGCGCAACAACGCGCTACCTATCGCATCTTCGGCGCCAAGCCGGGCAGCTACGGCGCCGGCATCTTGCCGCTGATTCAAGAAAAAAACTGGCAAGCCGATGCCGATTTTGCCGAGGCCTACATCAACTGGGGCGGCTATGCCTATGCCCGCCATCAAGGCAGCGCGCAGGGCAGTGACCAGCGCGAAGCCTTCCGTACCCGGCTGTCGGGCGTGCAAGTGGCGCTGCATAATCAGGACAATCGCGAGCACGACATCTTCGACAGCGATGACTATCTGCAATATCACGGCGGCATGATTGCTACCATCCGCGCGCTGACCGGGCAGCAGCCGCGCCATTATTTTGGCGACAGTCACGACCCGGCGCGGGCACAAGTGCGCGATCTGAAGCAGGAAACCCTGCGCGTGTTCCGCTCACGGGTGGTCAATCCGAAATGGCTGGACAGCATCCAGCGCCACGGCTACAAAGGAGGCCTGGAGCTGACCGCCACCGTCGATTACCTGTTCGGTTATGACGCCACGGCGCAGGTCATGGACGACTGGATGTATGAACAACTGGCGCAAACCTATGCCTTCGATCCGACCATGCAACGCTTCCTGGAAGAAGCCAATCCCTGGGCCCAGAACGCCATTGCCGAGCGCCTGCTGGAAGCCGCCAGCCGCGGCATGTGGGCCGAACCGCAGGCGCAGACGCTGGAACAGTTGCGCCAGCTTTATCTCAACAGTGAAACCTTGCTGGAGGCGCGTGGCGAAACCCCACGCGGTGCATAAATGAGTCAAATCTTCAACGCCGTGCCATTGGCGCAGCTTCCTGCCTTGTTTCCGTTCGGCGCGATTGTCGGGCAAGAACAGCTCAAACGCGCCTTGCTGCTGTGTGCGGTCGATACCAGTCTGGGCGGCGTTTTGATTCGCGGCGACAAAGGCACTGCCAAGAGTACCGCCGCGCGCGCCCTGACGGCCGTGCTGCCAGCGCTGCAACGGGTGGCCGGCTGTGCCTTCAATTGTGCGCCGGGAGCCGCCGCCGATTGCTGCGCCATCTGTCGTGACACGCAGACTGGCGCCGCCGTTGCCGCCGTGCCTTTCATTACCTTGCCGCTAGGCGCCACCGAAGACCGCGTGCTCGGCACGCTGGATCTGCAACGCGCGCTCAAGGGCGAGCACAATGCGTTGCAGCCGGGGCTGTTGGCCGCCGCCCATCGCGGCATTCTGTATATCGATGAAGTCAACCTGCTGCCGGACCATCTGGTCGACGTGTTGCTCGACGTTGCCGCCATGGGCGTCAATTCGGTCCAGCGCGAAGGCTTGTCGGTATCGCATCCGGCACGCTTTACCCTGGTCGGCACCATGAATCTGGAAGAGGGCGATCTGCGCCCGCAATTGCTGGACCGTTTCGGTCTGATGGTGGAAGTCACCGCGCCATGCGACAAGCAGACCCGCGCCGAAGTGGTGCGCCGCCGACTAGCCTATGAAGCCGACCCGGCCGCCTTTGGCGCGCAATGGGAACCGGCGCAGGAGATATTGCGCCAGCAAATCGCAGCCGCCCAGGCGCTATTGCCGCAGATCGTGCTGGATGATGCCTTGTTCGATCTGATCAGCCACCTGTGCTGTGAATTTGACGTCGCCAGCCTGCGCGCCGATATCGTCATGCACAAGGCGGCCCGTGCGCTGGCGGCACTGGCCGGTCGTCGCAACGTCACGCCAGAGGATGTGCGCAATGCCGCCGAACTGGTGTTGCCGCACCGGCGCCGGCGCAAACCGTTTGAACAGCCCGGGTTGGATCAGGACAAGCTCGATGATTTGATGCAACAGGCAATGCCACCGCAAGAAGACACATCGGCGTCCTCCGACAGTCCCAGCGACAACCAACAACAAACAGAAACCGGCGGCAGTGAACAAGTCTTTGCTGCCGCGCCAGCGCAACAGGCGCGGCAACTCAAGGTCGAACCAATCAGCACTGTCGCCACGCTGGCTGGCCGTCGCAGCGATGCTGCCGACACCGCGCGCGGCCGTACCGTGCGTACCGTGCCCGATAGCAACCCGGCCAGCCTGGCGCCCGGCGCCACGCTGCGCAGCGCGATCTTGCGCAGCGCGATCTTGCGCAGCGCCGCAGAAGACAGTGCTGTGCTCAGCTTGCAGAGCGGCGACTTGCACGGCAAGGTCAAGCTAGGCAAAGCTGCCAACCTGATTCTGTTTGTCGTCGATGCGTCCGGCTCGATGGCCGCGCAGCGCCGCATGGAAGCGGTCAAGGGCGCGGTATTGAGTCTCTTGACCGACGTCTACCAGCGCCGCGATCAAGTTGCCGTCATCGGCTTTCGCGGCGAACAGGCGAGCCTGTTGCTGGCGCCCACGCGCAGCGTCGATCTGGCCGAGCAAGGCTTGCGCGAACTACCTACGGGTGGCCGCACGCCGCTGCCGCATGCCTTGCAACTGGCCTTGCGGACACTGGAACAAGCCGGCAATGCGGCGCCACCTTTGCTGGTGCTGCTCAGCGACGGCAAAGCCAATGTCGCACTGGAAAGCGGTGCCGACCCCTGGCGCGAAACCCTGGCGCTGGCCGGACAACTGGCCGCACGCGGCACTGCGGCGCTGGTGCTCGATACCGAGACCGGTTATGTGCGTTTGGGCCGAGCGGCGCAACTGGCGCAGGCGCTCGGCGCCAGCTGCCTGACGTTGGAAGAATTGTCGGCCGATCAACTGGCGCTGACAATTCGGCGTACCATGTCGGCCTAATTTATCAAGGAAAAACACAATGATCATCTGCATAGGCGCAGGTCCCGGCGACATCGGCTATCTCACCCAGCGGGGCGCTGAACTTATTCGCAATGCCGATGTGGTGGCCGGCTTCGACGCCGTGGTCAATGTCGTCCAAAGCATCATCCCGGTCACGGCCGAAGTGGTATTGATGAACTATCGCGACCAAGTGGCCCAGCTCGATCTGGTGGCCGCCGCGCACCATGCCGGCAAACGCTGCGTGGTGGTGTTCATGGGCGATATCCATTTCAGCGGCTTTCAATACCTGGAGCGGGTTGAGCGCGCCTGCGGTCATCCGGTCGAGACTTTGCCCGGTATTTCCTCGGCGCAAATTCTGGCCTCGCGCGCCAAGGTCTGCTTCGACGAAACCAGTTTCATCACCTTCCATCGGCGTGGCGATCTGAGCCCATTCAAACGCCATCTGGTGCATGTGCTCAATGACGGCCGTAATGCGATTGTGATACCGTGTCCCTGGGATGCAGCGCGCTCTTTCATGCCACGCCATATTGCGGCGTATCTGCTGGAAAACGGCGTGCAGCCTGATCATCCCACCGAAGTCTGGGAAAATCTCACCCGCGCGGAAGCTGAATGGCACGGCAGCCTGGCCGAATGCGCGGACAAGGAGTTCAGCGACATGAGCATCATGTTGATTCGCACCCCGATCCCCATGGCGAGCCAGATCGAGCCGCCGCCGGAGGCCCGATGAACGCTGCCTTGCCACAGAGCAACATCAGGTCCGATTTCGGCATCGTGGTGGCCGGTCACGGCAGCCGTGATCCGGACGCCGTACGCGAATTCGAAGCGCTGGTCGAACTGGTGCGCCAGCGTGCGCCTGAGCAGGTGGTCACGCATGGCTATCTGGAATTTTCCAGTCCGACCATCAGCGCCGCTGTCGAGGCCAATATTGCCGCCGGCAGCAAGCAGGTGGCGGTGGTTCCCGGCGTATTGCTGGCCGCGCGTCATGCCAAAAATGACATGCCCGCCGAAGTGTTGGCGCTGGCGCAAGATCATCCGGACATCGATTTCCACTTCGGCGCAGCGCTGAACCTGCATCCGCAATTGCTGCAATTGGCGCAGGAACGCATTCTCGCTGCTGAAGCCGCCTCGCCGCGCACGGTGCGGCGCGACGACACTTGCCTGGTGCTGGTCGGACGCGGCACGACCGACCCCGATGCCAACGGCGAAGTAGCGAAAATGGCGCGCATGATGGAAGAAGGCATGGGTTTCGGCGGCGTCTACGTCTGTTACTCGGGCACTGCCAAACCGCTCGTCGCCGACGGCTTGCGCGCTGCCGCGCTGCTGGGATTTGCGCGCGTGGTGGTGCTGCCGTTCTTCCTGTTTGATGGCGTGCTGGTCAAGCGCATTTATGCCGCCGCCGACGATCTGGCGGCGCGCGAGCCAGGCCTGGAGGTATTGAAGGCTGCTTATCTCGGGGTGCACCAGCATGTCGCCGACGTCATGCTCGAACGCGCGCGAGAGGCGGTCGAAGGGCGTGCCGCCATGAATTGCACGTTGTGCAAGTACCGGGTGCAGATCGTTGGTTTCGAGCAACAACTGGGTGAGCCGCAGCGCGCCCATCATTTACAGGTACGTGGCTTGTCGGCGCGTAGCGAGCTGCCGATGTCAGCAACTGCCGTGGATTTTCCACCCTATATACCGCATCCGATTGAAAAGGAAAGTTTTGAGATCATCGCCGCCGGGCGCGATTGGTCCGGTTTTCCCGCCAATCACCTGACGGTGTTGCAACGCCTGGTGCATACCAGCGGCGACTTCAACGCCGTTGACGATATCTATTTTTCGGCCGGCGCGGTCGAAGCCGGCATGCGCGCCTTGTTGCGCTGCAAGCGTGTGGTCACTGACGTGACGATGGTGCAGACCGGTCTCAAGCGCGCGCTGGTCGAACAACTCGGTATCGAAACCTGGTGCGGCGTGCATGACCGCGAATCGCATCTGATGGCGCAGAATTTGGGCATTACCCGCTCCGCGGCCGGCATTCGCCGTGCCTGGGAAAAATTCGGCAACGATCTGGTGTTGGCCATCGGCGACGCGCCGACCGCCATTGTCGAAGCCAGCCGTCTAATTCGCGAGCACGGCTGGCGTCCGCAACTGGTGATCGGCTTGCCGGTCGGCTTCGTCGGCACACGCGAAAGCAAGGACGAGTTACGCCGTTGCCTGCAAGTGCCGCGCATTACCAACAGCGGCACCCGTGGCGGTTCGCCTTGGGCAGCAACTGTGGTCAATGCCTTGATGATTGATGCCATCGGCGCTGTCATCGCGTTGCAGGCCGGGTCGGACAGTGCAGGAGCTTGAACGCGCCGAATTTGATCTGGCCGTGTTGGCCGGCAATGGCTTGCGGCGTGGCCGCACCACTGGCAGTTGCGCCACCGCTGCGGTCAAAGCGGCGCTGACGGTGTTGTTGGGCGGCGAACAGTTGAGCAAAGTGGAAGTGAGTTTGCCGGACGGTAAGCATTATTTGTTGGTGCCGGTACAAGCGGTACAAAAGCTCGATGACCGGCATGTGCGCGCCGAGGTCTTGAAGGATGGCGGAGATGATCCTGACAATACGCACGGCGCCACGATTTTTGCCGAAGTGACGCGTAATGATCTTGGGCAAATTCGCTTTTTTGCCGGTGCCGGGGTTGGCACAGCTACCCAGCCTGGCTTGCGGGTGGCGGTTGGTGAACCGGCCATCAATCCGGTACCGCGTCTGATGATGGCGGTGGCGGTGGACGAGGTGTTGCGCCAGATGAATGTTGAACAAACACCCGGTTTTGACCTCAGTATTGGTTGTGAAGACGGCTTGAAAATTGCCAAAAAAACCTTCAATCCACGGCTCGGGATTATCGGCGGGATTTCCATCCTGGGTACCTCAGGCATCGTCGAGCCGATGTCGCTAGCATCCTGGATCGCCTCCATCGAGGTGTATATCCGGGTGGCGTTGGCCGATCACAGCCGCAGCAACGGCATCGCTGCCAGCGTGGCGTATCTGCCGGGCAAGATCGGCCGCGATTTTGCCAGTCAGACGCTGGGCTTGGCGGAGGCGCGTACCGTGCAGATCGCCAATTTTTTGGGCGATGCGCTGGATTTTACGCAAGCGGCGCTGGCCGAGCAGGGCGCTGAATTGGAGTTATTGTGGCTGGCGGGCCATCCCGGCAAGCTGGCCAAGGTACTTGATGGCGTCTGGGATACCCATTCCAGCAAGAGCAATATGGCCATGGGCGGAGTCGCCCGGATGGCGGCGGAATTTGGTTTTACAGCGGCGCTGGTGGCCGCAATAGAAAGTGCAAATACGGTGGAAGCAGCAATCGAATTAGTAAGAAATGAAACCGGCGCAGCCGCCTTCTGGCGCGTCATTGAAGCGCGCATTGCAGCGCTGGCGCAGGTACGCGTGCCGCGCGTCAAACGATTGCAAGTGCGGTTGTTCGACCTAGACGGTAATTTGCTCGGAGGCCACGCATGAGCACCGCCATGTTCTGGGGCATCGGCGTTGGTCCCGGCCCGGCCGGTTATTTGCCGCTGGCCGCCTTGGAGGCCTTGCAGCAGGCCGATCTGATTTATGTGCCGCGCGCCAAAAGCGCCGATACCTCGGTCGCCCTGCAATGTCTGGCAGGGGTTGCCATCGACGCCCAGCGTCTGCGCGACGTCGAGTTCAACATGGACCCGGACCGCAATGTGTTGCGCGAGCATTACGCGCAACTGGCGCAGGACATCGCCGCCGAACTGCAGGCCGGGCGCAGCGTCGCCTATCTGACCATCGGCGACTCCCTGACGTATTCGACCTACGGTTATGTGCTGGCCGCATTGCAGGACTTGTTGCCAGGTTTCGCGCATCGTACCTTTGCCGGCATCACCAGTTACGCGGCAGCAGCGGCGGCCTTGGACTGGCCGCTCGGGGTCGGCAAGGAGCGTACCCTGATTCTGCCGTGTCCGGATGATCCGGTCACCCTGCAGCAAGAAATCGCCAGCCATGACATCGTGGTGCTGATGAAAGTCGGCGCGCGTCTGCCATGGGTGCTGGCTTTATTGAAAGAAATGGGCATCGCCGCCCATTGCGCCTTTGCGCGCCGCATCGGCCTCGACGGCGAAGTCTTGGCAACGGATTTGAGTGCACTCGAAGCGGGCGACCGGGATCATGCCATCAGCGGCTACCTGGCGACCTTGCTGATTCGTAAAACAGCCTTGCAAAAAAGGCATCAAGCATGAAAGCGCTGTGATGAAAGTTTATTTTGTAGGCGCCGGTCCCGGCGCACCCGATCTGATCACCTTGCGCGGCGCGCGTTTGCTGGGCAGCGTGAAGATGGTCTTGTACGCCGGTTCGCTGGTGCCGACCGAGGTCTTGCAGCATTGCAGCGCCGACACCGAACTGATCGATACCGCCCAGCTCGACCTGGAGCAGCAGCAAGCCTGCTATGAACGGGCACAGGCGCAAGACATGGAGGTGGTGCGACTGCATTCGGGCGACCCGGCCATTTATGGCGCCACGGCCGAACAGATGCGGCGCCTGGAAGCCTTGGGGATTGCCTATGAAGTGGTGCCGGGGGTGTCGTCCTTCACCGCTGCGGCAGCCGCGGTGGCGGCTGAACTGACCAAGCCGGAAGTGTCGCAGACGGTGATTCTCACACGCGTATCGGGGCGCGCCTCGGCGGTGCCGGAGCTGGAATCGATTGCGCGTCTGGCCGAACACCAGGCCACCATGTGTATCTTCCTGTCCGGGCCGCATCTGAAGAAAATCGTCACCGATCTGCGCCTGCACTATCCCGCCAACACGCCGGTGACACTAGTCTATCGCGCTAGTTGGCCGGATCAGCGGGTCTATCAGGGCACGCTGGCCACGGTGCTCGAGGAGACCAAGCGCGGCAGCTGGAACCTGACCACCATGATGCTGGTTGGCGCGGCACTGGACAAAGGCACACAGGTGGAATCGAGTCTGTATTCGAAGGATTTCACGCACCTGTTTCGCGTGGTCAAGAAAAATAAGGGCGAGCAGGACGTCAGTACACTCACTGAAGACGAGGTCTGAGCATGAATGCACTTAACGGACAAGCAAGCGTAGCGGGATTGGGAATCTGGCTGGTCAGAGCTGAGAGCGAGTCCTTGGCGGCGCGCTTGCATGGCGCTTTGGGCGGCACACTGTATCGTCCCTGGCTGCAGGCGGGCTTGCCGCAAAAGCAGCAATTTCGCGTCGCTTACCGGCATCAGGCGCAATGGATCATGCTCGCCGCCAGTGGCGTGGCGGTGCGTTTTTTGGAAGGCTTGCCGCAAGACAAAACCACCGACCCGGCCGTCGTCGTGCTCGATGAAGCGGCGCGTTTTGCTGTGTCGCTGCTGGGCGGTCACGAGGGCGGCGCCAACCGGCTGGCCTATCGGGTGGCCAATGTGACCGGCGCGGTACCGGTGGTGACCACCGCGACCGAAGCGCTGAAACCACTGGTGCTGGGCATCGGTTGCCGCAAGAATGTGCCGGTCGAACGGATTGCCGCCGCCGTTGCGCACGCGCTGGAATTGCTGGGTCGTAGCTTGCAGGAGGTGCGCGAAGTGGCAACCATCGACCTCAAGGCAGAAGAACCCGGTTTGCTCAGCTTTTGCACGGTCAAGGAATTGCCCCTGCGCGTCATTGCCAGTGCCGATGTAGCGGCGCGTGCCTGGGTTACCGCGCCGTCGGCATGGGTGCAGCAAAATGTCGGCCTGGATGGCGTGTGTGAACCCTGCGCGTTGATTGCCAGTGCACGCGGCGTGCTGGTCTTGCCCAAGACGGCGCTCGATGGTGTCACGGTGGCGGTGGTGGAAGATAAGGGGCTGACGCTCATCGACGCGATGACGGGCACCTGATCAGGGCTTAGGCAACATGCCGCAGGCAAGCCAGGACGAGCTCGCCAGCGATATGTTGCGTAAGTCTTCATGAAGAAAGTGGTGTTATGGCTGGAGTATTGAATCTGGTATCGGTCGGTCCTGGTTTTGAGGATCTGATTGTGCCGCGCGCGGTGGCAGCGCTGCAGGACAGTGACGTCATCGTCGCCTATGAATTGTATTTGCGCTGGGTGGCGCCCTATATTGTCGGCAAGCAGATCCACACGCCGCCGCTGACGCAGGAGCGCGAACGCGCCTTGCTGGCCATCGAGAAGGCGCGTCAGGGCGAGAAAGTGGCGCTAATTTCAAGCGGCGACATTGGCATCTACGCCATGGCGGCGCTGGCCTTTGATGAAATGCGCGAGGACGACGATTATGCGGTCAATGTGATTCCCGGCGTGACCTCGGCCAATGCCTGCGCCTCGCTGCTGGGCTCGCCGCTGTCGCATGATTTTGCCACGCTGAGCCTGTCGAATCTGCTGTGCCCGTGGGAATGGATAGAAAACCGCGCCACGCATATTGCCCAGGCCGATCTGGCCTGCGTGCTCTACAACGTGCAAAGCGCCGGCCGTCAGGAGGGGGTCTATCGCATCCTCAAATTGATGCTGGAAGCGAAAGCACCGCATACCCTGTGTGGGGTGGTCAAAAATGCTTACCGGCCCGGCCAGCAAGTGAGCATTCACCGGCTTGACGAATTGCCGGGGCTGCAGTTCGACATGCTCACCAGCATCGTCATCGGCAACCGGTTTACCCAGCGCAAGCGTGGTTACATCTTCACCCCGCGCGGCTACAACGATTGGCAAGAGGAGACACAAGCCGACAGCGCCGCAGCGCCCTTGCCGGATCAGGCCGTGTGGGTATTTGCCGGCACCAGCGATGGCAATGCCTTGGCCGCGCAATTGGCGCAGCAAGGCCATCCGGTGGTGGTATCGACCGCCACCGAGTACGGCGGCGCACTGGCTTTGCAAGATTGTCCTGGCGTGAGCGTGTGGGCCGGGCGGCGGGGAGTGGAAGCGCGCAAGCAAGCCTTGCAGCGGCATGCCGCCCGGGTGCTGGTCGATGCCACGCATCCCTTTGCGACCCAAATGTCGCAGCAACTGATCGGTCTGTCGGCGGCGTTGGGCATTCCCTACTTGCGTTATGAACGTCCCAGCGCAGTGGCTGAGGGCGACAGCGCCGGTCTGTGCGACTCCATGGAAGAAGCGGCAAGCCAGGCCATTGCTGGCGCTCAGCGTATCTTCCTGGCGACCGGCTCGAAAGATCTGGCGAGCTTCTTACAGGCGCCCGGAGCGGAAGATAAACAATGGTTTGTGCGCGTGACTGCCGAGCCGGAATTCCTGCAACGTGCGCTCGATCTGGGCGTGCCGCGCAACCGTATCTGTGCCATGCAAGGACCGTTTTCGGAGGGCTTCAACCGTGCCCTGTGGCAAGACTGGAACATTGACTGCGTGGTCACCAAGGATTCCGGCGATGCCGGTGGTTATCGCGCCAAGGCCGATGCCGCTGCGGCGCTGGACATTCCGCTGTTGACCGTGCGCCGCACGGTGCTGGACTATCCACAGCAGGCCGCGACGATCGCTGCGGCTTGCGCTCAGGTCGCCGTCCTGACCACGCCATGACAGCCGCCGCCATTCAGCTTCAGCCGCAGTTGCAACCGCAGTTACAACCTATCCCGGTGACCATCGTCACCGGTTTTCTCGGTGTCGGCAAAACTACCTTGCTGCGCAGTCTGGTGCAACGTCGCCAGACCCGCAGGCTGGCGCTGCTGATCAATGAGTTCGGCGAAGTCGCGATTGACGGCGATCTGATGCGCGCTGGCGTCGAATGCGGAGATCAGGCGCAGTTGCAAATCCACGATTTTGCCTATGGCTTGATTGCCTACGGCAACGATGATCGCTTCGAACCGACCATGCTGGCGTTGGCCGCACGGCGCGCACAGATTGATCACATCCTGATCGAAACCTCGGGCCTGGCCTTGCCGACGGCCGTCATGGAACGTCTGCAAAGCCCGGCACTGGCACCTTACTTCATCCTCGATGCCACGCTGGCAGTGGTCGATACGCCCTTGCTGCTGCAACAACGCTTTGCCCACGCCGAGCATGGCGCCGACGGCGCGGTTGCCGAGATGTTTGCGCGCCAGCTGGAGTTTGCCGATGTGGTGGTGCTCAACAAGATTGACCAGCTAGGCGAGGAGCAATTATTGGCCGCCGAGCAACAAGTGCGTAGCTGTGCGCCCAATGTGCGCTTTCTCGAGCTGGCTTATCAGGCGCAACTCGATGTGCGTCTGGCGCTCGGCTTGCGGTTGCATCAGCCCAGTTCTCAGGGGCACGCGCATACCTATGTGCGCATGCCGAGCGCCGACGCCAGCGTGCTAGCCGACCAGCAGGGGCTGAACGGGCATGCTCATTCCGGGCTCGGCGCCCATACGCATGGACTGGCCACGCATAAGCATTTCCATGAGCAGGACCCAGGCTGGATGTCGTTCACCCTGCGCAGCCAGTCGCCCCAGGCAGCGGCGCCTTTGCAACAGGCGATTGCCGAAGCGGCACGCTGCGAACCGGTGCTGCGCACCAAGGGCTTTGTCTGGCTGCAAGAAGGTGACCATAGCCGGTTGCAACTGGTGCAGGGCGTGCGCACCCGCGTCAGCATCGGCGCTGACGCCGAACCTCAGCCGACTGCAAGCAATCAGCCGGACAAGTCTGAGCTGGTCTTCATCGGCTATCACCCCAATCGCAGCAATATCGCGGCCTTGTTGTCGGACATTACCGGCACGGCGTGGCAATAAATAAAATCAAAAACAGGACATCATCATGAAAACCGATCCCGAATCGCATAAGCGCATGACCCAGCGTCACAAGGAAGGCTTTGAAAAGAAAAAAGCCGCCGCACAAAAAGAGAAGGGCTTGCTGATCGTCAATACCGGCACCGGCAAGGGCAAATCCAGCGCCGCCTTCGGCATGGGCATGCGTATCCTCGGCCATGGCATGAAGCTGGGCGTGGTGCAGTTCATCAAAGGCGCCTTGCACAGCGCCGAGCGCGACATCCTGGGCGTGCATCCGCAGTGCGACTTCCATGTGGTTGGGGCAGGCTACACCTGGGATACCCAGGACCGCGAGGCCGACATGCAAACTGCCGCACGTGGTTGGGCCGAAGCCGTGCGGATGATCCAGGATCCTAGCTACGACATGGTGATCCTGGACGAACTCAACATCGTATTGAAATACCAATACCTCGATCTGGAGCAGGTACTGCAAACCTTTGCCGGTCGCCGCGAGATGCTGCACATCGTCGTCACCGGCCGCCATGCGCCCGATGCACTGATCGAGCTGGCCGATCTGGTCAGCGAGATGCGACCGATCAAGCATCCCTACAAGGAGCAGGGCATCAAGGCGCAGCGCGGAGTGGAGTTCTGAGCGTGACCAAGCTAACTTGTCCAGCCTTGTTCATCAGCGCGCCGGGCTCGAATCACGGCAAAACCACCGTGACCGCTGCGCTGGCGCGCTGGCATCGCAGCCAGGGTGCGCGCGTGCGGGTGTTTAAGGCCGGGCCGGATTTTCTTGATCCCAGCATTCTGGCAGCCGCCAGCAGCCATCCCGTGTATCAGCTCGATCTGTGGATGATGGGCGCTGACGCTTGCCGGCAGTTGGTGTATGAGGCTGCCGCTGAGGCTGACCTGATTTTGATCGAAGGAGTGATGGGCTTGTTCGACGGCGAGCCCTGCAGCGCCGATCTGGCGGCCTTGCTGCAAGTGCCGGTGGCGGCCGTGGTCAATGTCGCCGGCGTGGCGCAGACCCTGGGCGCGATCGCCTATGGCCTGGCGCATTATCGGCCAGGCTTGCGTTTCGCTGGTGTGCTGGCCAACGGCGTGGCCAGCGCCCGCCATGAACAAATGTTGCGTCAAGGCCTGTCGCCGGAGATGGCGTATCTCGGCGGTTTGCCGCGCGATCTGCAATTTGCCTTGCCGGAACGCCATCTGGGTCTGGTGCCTGCGGCCGAAGTGGCGGATCTGGAGCTGCGCCTGGACGCTGCTGCGGCCGCCATCGGCAAGCTCGATCTGGCGCGTATGCCGGTGCCGGTCAGTTTTACTGCGCCTGAGAGCGCAGCCTTGCCGCCACTGCTGGCGGGACAACGCATCGCAGTGGCGCACGATGCCGCATTTTGCTTTCTGTACCAGAGCAATCTGGCGTTGTTGCAGCAACTGGGTGCGCAGCTGACATTTTTCTCGCCCTTGCGGGATGCCGCCTTGCCGCCTGCCGACAGCGTCTATTTACCGGGTGGCTATCCCGAGTTGCACTTGCCGCAACTGCAAGACAATCGCAGCATGCAGCAAGCCTTGCGCACCCACTGTACCGCCGCCAAGCCCTTGTACGCCGAATGCGGCGGTATGCTGTATCTGCTCGACAGTCTGACTGGCAAAGATGGTGTCAGCGCCAGCATGCTAGGCATTTTGCCCGGCCACGCAACGCTACAGCCACGCCTGCAAGGCCTGGGCTATCAGCGCATCAAGCTGGCCGCTGGCGAGTTGCGCTGTCATACTTTTCATTATTCCAGCACGACTATCGCATTGGCACCGCTGTGCACTGGCGAACGTTTGTTTGACACCTCAGCCGGCGAGCACGTATGGCGCAGCGGGGCGGTCACCGCGACCTATCTGCATGCCTATTTCGGTGCTTCGCCGCGGGCTGCAGCATCATTGTTTTTAGCACCAGAGGAGGGCGCATGAGCCGCCATCGTTACCCGCAAGCAGAGCTCGATGCAGTCTATCGTGTGATTGCCGAGCGCCGCGATATTCGTCATTTTTTACCCGATCCGGTGGCACCTGATATCTTGCAGCGACTGTTGCACGCCGCTCATCTGGGCCCCAGCGTGGGATTCATGCAGCCATGGCGCTTCGTGCGCATCAGTAACGCGCAAACGCGCTCCGCCATCCATGCGCTGGTCGAGCAGGAACGCCAACTGACCGCACAGGCCTTGGGCGAGCGCGAAGATGAATTCATGCGTCTGAAGGTCGAGGGCATTCGCGAGTGCGGTGAATTGCTGGTTGCCGCCCTCATGGATGGCCGCGAGCGCCACATCTTCGGCCGCCGCACCTTGCCGGACATGGACCTGGCCTCGGTCGCCTGCGCCATCCAGAACCTGTGGCTGGCGGCGCGCGCCGAAGGCTTGGGCATGGGCTGGGTGTCGCTGTTTGATCCCCTGCAACTGGGTGCGCTGCTGCAGATGCCGCAGGGCGCGCGGCCGGTGGCGGTGATCTGTCTGGGGCATGTGCAAGAATTTTATGCCAAGCCCATGCTGGAGCAAGAAGGCTGGGCTTGCCGCCAGGCGCTCGACGATCTGGTCTTCAACGACCAGTGGGGAGTGAAACAAGCATCATGAGGCAGCCACGTACTTTGATCTTTGGCGGCGCCCGTAGCGGCAAAAGCGCGCATGCCGAGCAACTGGCCGCAGCCAGCGGCAAGGCCGTGGTGTACCTCGCCACGGCCGCCGTCGGCGATACTGAAATGGCGGCGCGCATTGCCTTGCACCGACAGCGGCGCCAGCAGGCCAACTGGCAGACCGTCGAAGAAAACCTGGCGCTGGGCGCGGCGATGATCGCGCACAGTAAACCGGACAATCTGTTGCTGGTCGATTGCCTCACGGTATGGTTATCGAATCTGCTGTTTTGCGAAGAAAAAAGCTATCCCGAGATCGGTCGCATCGAAGCGCCGCTACGTTTTACGCAAGAGCGCGAGACATTTTTGCGGGCCTTGAAGGAGGCCCCCGGCGAGATCGTGCTGGTGTCCAATGAAGTCGGCATGGGCATTATTCCCATGGGCGCGATTTCGCGCTGGTTCGTGGATGAAGCCGGACGCCTCAATCAAGCCGTGGCAGCCAGCTGCGAGCGGGTGCAATGGGTCGCGGCCGGTTTGCCGCTGAGCTTGAAGGGCGGTGCATGTTAAGCGCCGCCGGGGTGGTCATGCTGGTCTGGCAGACGCTTGCCGGAGTGGCGCTGGACTGGTTGTTGGGCGAGACGCCACGCTGGCATCCGCTGGTCGGCTTCGGCCGCCTGGCCGGCTCGCTAGAACGGCGCCTCAACCGCCGCCCGGGCAGCCGCAGCATGGGGGCTTGCGCCTGGGCACTGGCGGTGTTGCCGCCGGTGCTGCTGGCCGCTTGGATTGCCATTGTGCTGGGACGATATTCGTTGTGGCTGGCAGCGGCCTGGCAAGTGCTCTTACTGTATTTCTGCCTGGGCCTGCGCAGCTTGCGGGACCACGTGCTGCCGATCGCACAGGCGCTGCAAGCGGGTGAACTGGAACGCGCGCGGGCGTTGACTGCTCGCATCGTCAGCCGCGACACGTCGCAATTGTCGGAGAGTGATTTGTCCAAGGCAGCAGTGGAATCGGTATTGGAAAACGGTAACGATGCGGTGTTCGCCACCTTGTTCTGGTTTGTCGTCGCCGGCGGTCCGGGGGCCTTGCTGTTTCGCCTGTCCAATACGCTCGACGCCATGTGGGGCTATCGCACGCCGCGCCTGCTGGCCTTCGGTTGCGCTGCGGCCAAGATAGACGATGCCTGGAACTGGCTACCGGCGCGCCTGACTGCTTTTTCCTATGCGCTGTTGGGTGACTGGCGTCAGGCGCGCGCCTGCTGGCGCACGCAGGCACCGGCCTGGAGCAGTCCCAATGCCGGGCCAGTGATGGCGGCCGGAGCCGGTGCGCTGGGGCTGGCACTGGG
>Ga0302150_10000397_pt1 | contig 18242 bp, 16 predicted proteins | sample I_Bog_N1_2_FD_198635 | JGI IMG/M metagenome (GOLD analysis project Ga0302150, IMG submission 198635) | Peat permafrost microbial communities from Stordalen Mire near Abisko, Sweden - I_Bog_N1_2 | ecosystem: Environmental > Terrestrial > Soil > Wetlands > Peat | place: Sweden: Abisko, Stordalen... | reverse complement strand
AGGTCTGCCTTGACCTGTGGGAAGGCGTTCTGGATCTCCGCGGATTGGGCCCAGTCAGGCGCACCTGAGAAGGTGTACTGATAGGTGACGGTGGAGGTATCGCCGGGCTGACCGTTGTTGGGAGTGCTGGACTGGATGGTGGATACAGCGCGATGGCCGTAGCAGAAGTTACCGTAGCCGGGCTGGTTGGGATCGGCGGTCCAGTCGCTGCGGCCCTTGTCGCTGAGGTCGTAGTTGACCTCTTGCTTGGAGATGATGATGATTTTTTTCTCGCTGGTGGAGCGGGTCAGCAGGCCTTGGTCGACGAGGGCCGCGAAGGGCGCAGTTTTGTCGCTATCAGAGGCGGCGACCTGGGTAGGGAACTGCTGTGACTGAGGCCAAAGGCAGGATGGATGTTGGGAGTACCAGGCATTAATGGTGGACTTGTAGTTGGAGGAGTTATCGGTCGTTTTCTTGCAGCCAGCGGCGAGAAGTAGGGTGGCTGTGACGAAGGTGGTGGCACGGAGCGTCTGGCGAAACATTGCGGATTGCATGGGCAGGAAATTCCTCATTTCGTTGAGATGCATGGGGATCGAAACGCGTTGATGTGTAGGTTTCGGAGGCGATGAGGCAACCCATGGGTAGCAGGAAGGTCAGAGCGGCAAAAAAATGTTGCCGTGGCGCAGGAGCCCGATGGTGCCGAGATGCTAGTAATTGAACAAGTTATACTGCTGGTGGCGATGGGAACGACCAGCGCGGGCGAAATGAAACGACATCTGGGGGATTTGGGAGTGGCATGCTGAGGTTCCTTCGAGAGCTGCCGCTGGTCTGGTTTTTGATGGGGGCCTCCGTTGCCTGGCTCGCCATCCTTTTGCTGCGTCGCAGCGAAGCAGGACGGCGCGTGAGGGTAGTTGGGTGGCTTGGACAGGGTTCCGGTCTGGTTACGCTGGGCGTCTTTGTCGCGCTGAATGCGTGCTCGCTTTGGTCGTACATGCTCGACATCGATGAGGCGGACATCCTGAGTATTTCCGCCCTGTCTACGCATGGGAAGCCGGTCTATCATGCGATTAACTCCGCGAGCCTGAGTTATTCCATGATGTACGGGCCGCTGACCTTTCTGATCTACCACGTGGGGTTGCTGGTCGGCGGGGGAAGGTTCTGGGTGATGCGAGCGATGGTCGTGCTCGCGAACCTGCTGTTGTGTTTTGTGCTGTACAGCACCTTCCGCAAGGTGGTGAGCCGAAACGTCGCCGTGGCGCTGATGGCTTTGCCACTCTGTCAGCTTCTGATCCAGATCAAGCTGTCGTTCGGGCTTCGTCCGGATATTTGGATCGTTTTGGGCATAGCGCTGGCGGTGCGAGCCACTCTGATGGACTCCGAGATCGGTGCAGCGATTCTCACAGGATTCTTTGCAGGGATCGTCATCGATCTTAAGGCAACGGTCGGGTTTGCGTTTCTGCTTCTGCTGCTGATGTTGTATCGGCGCAGTGGTCTAAAGTCCGTAGCGATTGCGGCTGGCGTTGCGACATTAACGGGGCTGGCGCCGTTCGCTTTGCCAAACATCTCTCTGGCGAATTACTGGTCATGGCTGACGCTGGCGGGCCATGAGACACGATCGGCGGAGATGGTGGGGACTGCGAGTGCCTATGCGATTTTCCTGATCCTTCCTCTGGTGTTGCTGCGATGGTATGGCATTCCTATCTGGCCCGAGAGGCCTGGACGGAGACCTGTCGCGGAGGTTTCGCTGCTGGTGTGCTGCCTGGTTGTGGCCATCATGGTTGCATCAAAGACAGGCGCGGGTATCTGGCACTTCTGGCAGTTGACGCCGATTTTGGCGGCGTACGCGGTGCTGGCAATCGGTCGGGCATCGACGGTGCATCCGGAAAGGATTGCTTATGCAGTCTGCATCCTCGCGATGGGGAACATGGTGGTTGCGCTCTCGTTCGTTCGTCGCGACATTTCCATGCTTAACGTTCTACCTCTTGCTCAGCGAGAACAGCTCAGCACAGGACGGCGGGAGATAGACAACTATCTCAAGCTGTATGGAGGGCGCTCGATCCAGATGGGTTATGGCGACCGGCGTTCCCTGGTGGAGACGCTGCGCTACATTCCGGTGCTGCGCGGCCAGCCTTACACGCTGGATGGAAGCGAAAGGTTGGAAGTGTTTCTCGTTCCATTTCCTTCAGAGTTGATCACAAAGATGGCTCAATGTCGGAATGACGTCTGGTTGATACCACATGGGGAGCCGCCCTTCGTGTACACCTACGTTTATCCCCCAGAGTTGCATGACACCTTTGTGCGGGACTACAAGATTGATCAGCAGGGCGCGGAGCTGGATGCCTGGGTGTGTAAGGCGCGCTGAACGGTGATCCTGGCTACATGTATTCGTGGCCGTACTGGACGGGGATCTGGGTGAAGGCGATGCGGGTGGGGGCGCTGTCGCGGGCGGGGAGCATCCCAGCGAAGTGCAGTGTGGTGTGGCCGTACTTGAGATTGAGCTTGTCCATGGTGGCGGAGAGCTGATTGCGGTTGCCGGGCTCTTCGAAGAGCGATGTCTGCACTTCGGCTTCGGGGATGAGATTGCGCAGGGTGATGCCGACGAAGAAAGGCTTCTGGTGGTCAGGGCCGGTGGGGGATTGCTTCCAGCAGCCTTGCAGGGCTTCGAGGAGAGAGAGGGTGTCCTGGCAGGGGCGGAAGCGGGCTTCCATTCCCCATCCGGTCTGCGTGATGCCGCTGAGGTGCTTCTTTACTTTTTCCGCGTGCAGGGATTGTTCGCGCGTGAGGGAGTACTTGATGGTGACGGCGAGGGAGCCGGTGAAGAATTTCTCCATGCGCAGGCGCATCGCGGCCTTATGGAGGAGTTTGTGGGCGACCGCCCAGGCTCCTTCGGGAGAACGGTGCTCGGGTGCAAGGACGTGGGAATGGCCGAGAGATTTTTGGAGCTCGGAGGGGACGGGCGCGCCGTCGTCGCCAGTATCTCCGCCGCGGAGCCAGTGGTACATGCGGTCGCCCCAGACGGAGTCGAAGAGGGCATGCATGCCGGGTCGATCCAAGGCCAGCAGATCGGGCATAGTGCGAATGCCCTTGGCATTGAGGCGGACCTCGGTGCGCGCTCCGATGCCGGGAAGGTCGCGGAGGACGAGGTGGGCGATGGAGTTGGGGAGCTGACTGGGAAGAAGGCCGATGAGGCCGTCGGGTTTCTGCATATCGCTGGCGATCTTGGCGAGGTAGCGATTGGGGGCCATGCCGATGGAGCAACGGAGGGTCTCGCCGACGTCGTCTTTGATGGCCTGCTTGATGGCCAGCGAGATCTGCCGAGCGGTGGGTGGATTGCATTCGCGGCCCAGGAGCTGGCAGACCATCTCGTCGATGCTGGGCGTGTGAGAGACAGGGCAGACTCGTTCGACGGCGGCAACAATTTTGTGGGAATATTCCGCGTAGGTGGAGTGGTTGCCGTTGACGAGGATGATGCCGGGGCAGAGGCGCTTGGCTTCGCTGACGCGGGTTCCGGTCTTGATGCCGAGAGCTTTGGCTTCGTAGCTGGCCGCGATGAGGGAGGTGGTGTCGGCGATGGTGGGGACGACGCCGATGGGTTTATTGCGGAATTCGGGGTGGAGCTGCTGCTCGACGGACGCGAAGAAGCTGTTGAGGTCGATGTGGAGGAAGGCGAAGAGGTCGGATTGAGCGGCAGAGCTCATAGTCAGGACGATTATATTCGCCGAAGTTTCGCTTTGGCGCGTCTACGATAGCAAGGTAGTTCGACGAGGTGCCTATGGTTGGACGAGGACTTGGACTGGTTCTGATGGCTGCAGCTCTCGAACTGGCATCTGTGGCGGGGCAGTCGGCTGCAGATGGATCGGTGCAGAGACATGTCTACACCAATCGGTACTTCAAAATATCGCTCACACTACCTCCCAATCTTCACGCGGTCGATGTGGCATCGCTCAGCGTATTTGGGTCGCCGGGGAAAGATCAATTTCTTCTGATGGCGGCTCGCGAAGGGGACAGTCCGACCGGCGTTCTTCTGCTCGCGGAGAAGGTAAGGGCGGGGTCGTCGCCCATGGCAGATGGCCAGGAGTTTCTGCGAAAGGTTCGGAAGAGCTGGGACGCCGGAGAGGTTCTGGACGGCCAGCGGGTGAGGGCTTCAGTTGGCGGACTGACGTTTGAAGAACTCGATTACGAGACGCCGAAGGTCGAGTTCGACTCGGCCATTGTGACCCGCGTCGGGGATTATCTACTTGTGTTCAGGTGCAATGCGACGTCAAAAGAGGAGCTCAAGGTGATGGATGACGCGGTGATCGCAATGCGTCATCCATAGCTTGCAGGTGGAGAATCAGCCTGGGGGATAGGCCAGCGGCTTAGGTGGAGGGACCGTCGAGGGAAGCAGCTTTGATGGTATTGACTTTGAGGACGAAGTAGAACTTATTCTCGTTGTCGAAGGAGCTGATCTGGCGGGACTTGGAGCGGATGGTGTTGGATTCGGCCCAGATTTCATAGTCCGTGTCCTGGGAGAGTTCGCCGAAGCGGTACTGGCCCTGCTCGTCCGCGATGAACGTACGGATGGCGTTGGAGCGGGAGTTCTTGAGGTAGACGACGGCTCCGCCGATGGGTTCGCCGTCCTTGTTGACGACTTTGCCTTCGGCGATTCGGTCGCGGGGAGCGTTTTTCTGGGCGACGGCGGTCAACGGTGCAGCAAGCACGAGGATGCAGGCGACGATCGCGAAAAGAGATAGAAACAGGTTGCGACGCGGGAGGAAACTATTCATCCTCTTCATCCACGGGTAGAGCGGCCTCTTCATCATCGTAGCCTTCCTCATCGACTGGGGCTATTTCCAACGGATCGCTGGAGACGACTTCGAGATCGGTTCCGCATTCATCGCACTGAATGATCTCACCTTCTTCGACATCATCGACATCGATGTCCAAGGGATTGTCACACTCTGGGCAAACGACTGACATATACGCTCTCCTCTGAACCCGGCATGAAGCCGGTGTACTGCATGGTGCGGTTGAGCTAGTACCATGGAGTTGGCACCACAATCACCTTTTCTAGTTCTAGCGGTACAGTGGCGGCTCGTCAACCTTGAGATGCAAGGGGCCGCGAATATGGTGCATCTCGCGAGGCGGAGGCAGGATGAAGCGAACAGTGGTCGTATGGGGATTGTTGGCGGGTATCTCGGCGTGTGCACATGGGCAGGCGCCGCTGGGTGCGATGGGATCGACGACAGGGGGGGGAACCCTGGCTCCGCTGCGGGTGGATCCGGCGGTGAAGGTGGCGTTGGACGCTGTGTCAGCGGAGCAGGTGCAGGCGGACATCGCCAAGCTGGTGAGCTTTGGGACACGGAGCACTCTCTCGAGCGAGGACACGGAGCTGCCGAAGGGGCAGGGGATTCTGGCGGCGGCGGACTGGCTTACGAGCGAGTTTGAGGGGATCTCGAAGGAGTGCGGCGGCTGCCTGGAGGTGAAGCGGGACGAGTTTGTGCAGCCGGCGTCGAATGATCCGCGAAGCCGAGTTACCCGGCCTACGAAGCTGGTGAACGTGTATGCGATTCTGCGTGGGACGGGCGGCGAGAAGGCTCCGTGGGTGCTGGTGACGGGGCACTATGATTCGCGCGCGACGGACGTGATGAACGACAAGCTGACGGCTCCGGGAGCGAACGATGATGCGAGTGGAGTGGCGGTGTCGCTCGAGTCGGCGAGGGCGATGGTGCGGCTGACGAAGGCGGGGGATAAGCTGACGGGCACGATGGTGTTCGTTGCGGTGGCGGGAGAAGAGCAGGGGCTGGACGGGTCGGCACACCTGGCAAAGCTGGCGAAGGCGGAGGGTTGGCCACTGGGGGCGGTGTTGAATAACGACATCGTGGGCGGCGATACGACGCCGGGTAGCGTGGGGCAGGACAAGGATGTGGTGAGGGTGTTCAGCGAAAGCGTGGCGGCGAGCGCGACTCCTGAAGAGCAGCGAATGACACTGGCGCTAGGAGCGGAGAATGATTCGCCGTCTCGCGAGCTGGCGCGGCAGATTGTGGAGCTGGCGCCGGCGTACTTCAAGCCGACGACCAAGCGGCCTCCGGTGTTGAAGGGGGGAGTACGAAGCCAGTTGATGTGGCTGGTGCCGGCGTTTCATCCTGAGATGATTTTGCGACGGGACCGCTATCTGCGTGGAGGAGATCACTCGAGCTTCAACGCAGAAGGGTTCGCGGCGGTGCGGTTTACCGAGTGGCGGGAAAACTTCGATCATCAGCACCAGACGCTGCGAACAGAAGATGGCGTGGAGTACGGCGACCTTTTAAAGTTTGTGGACTTCGGGTATGTGGTCAAGGTGGCGCAGTTGAATGCGCTGACCATGGCGAGCCTTGCGGCAGCTCCGAGCGAGCCGCAGCACGTAAGGATTCTGACGGCAGCGCTGGATAATAACAGCGAGTTAGTGTGGGACGCTTCGGCGTTTGCTCCGGAGGGTACGACGTACGAGGTGGTGTGGCGGGAGACCAATGAGAATCTTTGGACTCACAGTCAGAGCGCGGGTGCGGAGACGCACGTGACGTTAAATGTGAGTAAAGATAATGTGCTGTTTGGCGTGCGTGCGGTGAGCGCTGCGGGAGACCGTTCGTTAGCGGTACCACCGACGCCGTCACGAAAGTAATCGAAGAGGAAGAGCTCGCATGGCGTTTAAATCCGATAGTCCGATCTCGTTGATGTTCCCTCCATTTCGCGGAGTGACGCGCCGTCTTGTCCTGATCTGCGTCGTCGTGTACTTCGCCACGGCGGCTTTACGGCTGGTGTCGGAGCAGTTCCAGGGGTTGGTGCTGAATTTTTTCCGATTGCATGCGGCACAAGCGCTGCATCGGGATTTCTGGCAGCTGGTGACGTATCCCTTTGTGCAGGATGCTTTCGTCAGTGTCTTTCTATCGTTGATATCGCTATGGTTCTTTGCGTCCGCGCTGGAAGATGACCGCGGATCGCGTTGGCTGATGGAGTATTTCCTGGTGGCGTCGGTCGGTGGAGGAGCGATCGCGACGGTCTTGAGCCTGGCAGCCGGAGAGCGCGTCGAAGGGCTGGGCAGAGACGTCGCGGCGGCCGGAATGTGGCCGTTCGTGCTGGCCGTGATGGTGGCCTATGGCAAGATCCATGCGAATGAGCAGGTACGGATTAATTTTCTGTTCTGGATCAAGGCCAAGTATCTTGCGGTGATCTATGTGCTGATCTATCTGGCGATGGAGCTGACGAGCAGAGAGAAGTTTAGCGCGCTGGTGGCGCTGTGCAATGCAGGGGTGGGGTTCGCGTTTCTGCTTCTGGCGCCGAGAAGTGGTGTGCGCCGAGGGATCTCCGAGCGATGGTATGGGCTGCGGAATTCGTATTATCGCGCGAAGAGACGGCGGGCGGCTAAGAAGTTCACCGTATATATGCGCAAGCAGGGCAAGGACGTGAGCCTGGATGACGATGGGCGGTATGTCGATGCAAATGGCAAGCCACACGATCCGAACGACAGGCGATGGATGAATTAGGGGCTGTAGCATCTTCTCCGGGATGGATGATGTCCAATGCACATGGAGGTGTAGGAATGCAGACGCGTCGTTTGGGTGATACAGCGTTGGAGATTGTCCCCGTGGTGTTTGGCGGGAACGTGTTTGGATGGACTGCGGATGAGGCGAAGTCTTTTGAGCTGCTGGATGCGTGGGTAGACCGCGGATTCAACTGCATCGATACGGCGGATGTGTACTCGGTGTGGATGCCCGGGCATGTGGGCGGCGAGTCGGAGACGATCATCGGCAAATGGCTGAAGCAGAGCGGCAAGCGCGACCAGGTGGTATTGCTGACCAAGGTGGGGTTCGAGATGAAGTCGGGTGGGAAGGGGCTTTCGAAGAAGTACATTTTGCAGGAGGTCGAGGAGTCGTTGAAGCGGCTGCAGACGGATCGGATCGATCTGTACCAGTCGCACACCGACGATGAGAGTGTTCCGCTGGAAGAGACGCTGGAGGCGTACGCGCAGCTGATTGATGAGGGCAAGGTTCGGTATATCGGCGCGTCGAATTACAAGGGTGCTCGGCTGGCGGAGGCGGAGGATCTGGCGGAGCGCGAGAAGCTTCCCGCGTACAAGACGCTGCAGCCGGAGTACAACCTCTATGATCGGCAGGCGTATGAGGAAGATCTGGCTCCGGTCGCGGAGAAGTATGGACTGGGCGTGATCTCCTATTTCTCGCTGGCGTCGGGATTTCTGACGGGCAAGTATCAGAGCCTGGAGGACGCGAAGGGAAAGAATCGCGAGGCTCGGGTGCAGAAGTATTTCGACGAGCGAGGGATGAAGATTTTGAAGGCGCTGAAGAAGGTGAGCGAAGAGACCGGCGCAGAGCAAGCGGCGGTGTCGCTGGCCTGGCTGCTGGAGCAGCCGACAATTACGGCTCCGATTGCGAGCGCAACGAGCACGCAGCAGATGGAAGCGCTGTTTGCGGCAGTGGAGCTCAAGTTGAGTGCGTCGCAGGTGGCAGAGTTGACCGACGCCAGCGCGTATTAGAGCTAAAAGATGGTTCATTCCAGGTCTCAAATCGAGACCTAGGATACCCCCACTTTGCTAGGGTGTTGGGAAAAGGGTGAGTTTGGGGTCGATGCGTTTGGGTGGGGCGCAGACGGTGGGATCGCCTTTGTTGTCGATGATGTGGCGTATGCCACCGTTGCTGAGGAGGCAAACGGTGATCATGTCGTGGAATAGGACGTTGGGCGTGGTGGGGGTTTCGATGGCGTGGGAGAGGAAAATGTGGGGGTTGGTGAAGACACTGTAGACGCCGAGACCCCAGGCTTCGTGGTCGGTGACGTGGTCTCCTACTTTGTAGGAGGCCCAGCCGTCAGTTCCTGGGGCGCTGGAATAGGCGGCCTGGCTGGGGGGATCGTAGGGAATCTCAGATTGGTAGAAGTACGTGCGGCCGTGGTTGCCGTTCCATAGGACCTGGTATTGCTGGTGGTGTTCAACAAAGAGGCCGTAGATGGTGACGTTGTTGCCGTTGACGACGAGGCCGTTGTTGCTGAGGTTTTTGGTCCAGCCGACTCCGTTGCCGTGGTCGGCTCGCCAGATCCAGGTGTGGTCGACCAGGGTGTCGTTACTGTTGATCTCGAGGTTGATGTTGGTGCGACCGATGCCCGCGCCGCCCACTCGGAAGAAGACGTCGAATAGAGCAGTGGGATAGAGGTGGTGCTGAGCCGTGCTGCCGGGAGGGCCGACTTGGAACAGGACGGGGGATTGTTGTGGACCGGCGTCGAAGAGTAGGCCGGCAATGGTCAGGTTGTCGACGTCGGCGGTGATCATGGCGGCGGTACCGCGCGTGGGGTGCAGGGTGGCGAAGCCGAGGCCGAGGATGACTGTGTTGGGATGCGTGACGCGGATGGGTTCGTCAAGATTGTAGATCCCGGGCGTGAGGAGGAGATGCTTCCCGTTGGCCAGTTGCGCGTTGATCGTGGTGGCGGTGTCGCGATCGGGGTGCGCGAGGTAGAAGCGGTTGAGAGGGATGATTTCGTCGGGCTTGCCAGAGGCGATTCCAGCCCAGGAAAGGGACATAGTGTTTCGACGCAGAGTCGGCACCACTACTGCCCATGCGTCGTGTTTATCTACGTAAAGGTAGGGCTTTTCGCGAATCACGGGGGTGAGGGCGACCTTGGTGTACGGAGGCACGGGCCAGTCGCCGATGGGAGGACGAGGATCGCCGACGAAGACCATGTTCCAGTTGGACCCGGTCCAACTCTTCCAGCCACTGTTGCGGGAGATCCATTGCTGCTGGGAGCCGGAGTCTATGTTGCCCTCGACGAGAGTATCGGCCATCCATCCTCCGGAGGCCCATCCGTGCTTCTGGTGGAGGACAAGATTGCCGTGGATGAAGAGACGGCGCATGGGGACGGCCTGCGAGACGGCCCACTGCATGGTTCCTCCGGTTGGAGTGACGGAGAAGTTTTCGGCGGCTCGCCAGAAGGTGACCGTGGCGTTGTTGTGGGGTGCGGAGGCGTCGACGTGGACGTTGCCGGAGATGTGGGTGTCGTCGGGGCTGGCACCGAGGCCGGCGACTTCGGTGTAGAAGCCGATCGGGATGTCGAGGTGGTAGTCGCCCGGAAGGAAGAGGAAGGCGTTGCGTTGCGGGCCGAACTCGTTCTGCTGCTGGATGGCGTAGACGCGATCGATCTCGGCCTGCATGGTGGCTGTGGGCATGGAGGGAGAGAAGATGGCAACATTGGGGCCGAAGTTGGGGGTCTGTGCGTGAGCTGAGGAGAGGCCGAGAACGAGAGAGCAGAGCAGAGTGATGCGGGAAACTAGCAAGCGCATAGGAAAAGGATATGCGCTCGAATAATCGTTTGTCTTGAGATGATCGAGCTTCTGGCGCGAAGCTGGGGCTTAGGTAACTTGCCGTGGGCGGGAGATAAGGTAGAAGAAGATTGCGGAGCCGAACATGGGAACTCCAAGGAAAAGGAGGCTGGCTCCGACCAGTCCAGCAGCTTCGCTGGCGGCGGCGTGGGCGTTGGTGAACGTCAGCACGAGGATGGCCGCTGCGGCGGCGAAGAAGATGGCGCTGGTAAGGCGCGGCTTCCAGATGCCGAGAATGAGTAACGGAAGGAAGAGCGTGGTGAGAGTCTGGACGGCGATGCTGGCGAAGTTGAGGGGCGAGCCTTCGCGCACGGCGGTGAAGAAGACATGCGAGCTGATGGCGCAGAGGAGAGCGCTGTAGATCATGAGCGCGCTGAGGACTATGCGGTTGAGGACGGACCAGCGCGCGGGGTTGGGCATGGGTTTCTCCTGGTGCTTCATCTACCAAGTCTCAAAACGAGACCCTGGGGCACCCAGATTCGTGACTGCACGTTCGTTAGCTGCGGGCAACGACGCGCAGGTTGAGTTCGCGAAGTTGCTGGTCGCTGACCATGGTTGGCGCGTTGACCATAAGATCGATGGCCTTGGCGGTTTTCGGGAAGGCGATGACTTCGCGGAGAGACTGTGCTCCGGCGAGGATCATGACGATGCGGTCCAGGCCAAGGGCGATGCCGCCGTGGGGGGGTGTGCCGTACTCGAGGGCGTCGAGGAAGAATCCGAAGCGTTTGTGCGCCTCTTCGTCGGACATGCCCAACGACCGGAAGATCTCGGACTGCACATCCTTGCGATGAATACGGATGCTGCCGGAGCCGAGCTCGGTGCCGTTGAGGACGACGTCGTAGGCGAGGGCGCGGACGGAGCCCTTGTTGTTGACCAGCGCGCCGGACTTGATGTCTTCCTCATGCGGTGAGGTGAAGGGATGGTGCGCGGCGTCCCAGGTCTTGGTCTCTTCGTTCCACTCGTACATTGGGAAGTCGGTGACCCAGAGGAACTTGAAGTCGGCGGCGGTTTGAGTCTGTTCGAAGAGCTTGTGCTTGTCCGCGAACTTCTTGGCGAGCTCGAGGCGGAGAGCTCCGATGCGCTTGTAGATCCACTGGGGATCGTAGTTCCAGAGAGCGGGCGTGCCGGGCTTAGGAGTGATGACGACGGCGAGGTCTTCCGAGGTGTGAGAGGCTCCGTTGAAGAGGGACATCTCGGCGCTGAGCTTGCCTTCGATGGTCTCGGCGAGCGGGATGAAGGCGGCGTTGGTGCGGAGGCGGGCGACGTCGAGGAAGTCGAGGCCGGTGTCGCCTAGGCTGGCGCGGATCTCCGAGAGGAGAGACTTGCGGGCGGTTCCGGACATCTCTCCAACCTTGGGGATGGTGAAGCCGAGGACGGGGAGGCTGGGATCAATCTTGAGGGTGTTGCGGAGCTCGGCGGTGAGCTCGCCGGAGAGGTCGACCATGGCGGGGAGACGCATGTCGGGCTTGTCGATTCCATACTTCGTAATGGCCTGGTCGTAGGTCATCTGGGTAAAGGGTTCGGCGGCGAGCTCGATGCCAGCGGCGGAGAAGGCGGCGTGGAGGAAGCCTTCAGCTACCGCGAAGATGGTGGACATCTGCGGGAAGCTGATCTCGAGGTCGATCTGGGTGAATTCGGGCTGGCGATCGGCGCGGAGGTCTTCGTCGCGGAAGCAGCGGGCGATCTGGAAGTAGCGGTCGAAGCCGGAGATCATGAGGATCTGCTTGAAGATCTGCGGGGACTGCGGGAGGGCGTAGAAATGACCGGGATGGACTCGGCTGGGGACGAGATAGTCACGCGCGCCTTCGGGCGTGCTGCGCGTCATGAAGGGAGTTTCGATCTCGAGGAAGCCCTGGGAGACGAGGTAGTTGCGAATGGCCATCGCGACCTTGCTGCGGACGAGGAAGTTCTTCTGCATCTCGGCGCGGCGGAGGTCGATGTAACGGTATTGGAGGCGGACTTCCTCGTTGGCGATGGCGTCTTCGGCGGGCGAGAAGGGAGGGGTCTTCGCGTCGTTGAGGAGAAGGAGCGAATGTGCGACGAGCTCGACGTCGCCGGTGGGCATATTAGGGTTGGCGAGCCCTTCGCCGCGCTTGCGGAGGACTCCGGTGACGGCGACGACGTACTCGGGGCGCGCTGCTTCGGCCTTGGCATGAGCTTCGGGCGAGACTTCCTTGTCGAGGACAACTTGGGTGATTCCCGTGCGATCGCGGAGGTCGAGGAAGATGAGGTTGCCGTGGTCGCGGCGACGGTTCACCCAACCCATGAGGGTGACAGTTTCGCCGGAGTGAGTGCTGCGGAGTTCGCCGCAGGTGTGCGTGCGTTGGAGCTTGCCTAGAAAGTCGAGAGTCACAATCTTTCTATTGTACGAAGTTTGCGGGAGTTAGCGTATGAGATGGATCTTGCAGCCTATATCGACACGAGACCAGGGTCGGTCCGCAGTATAAACATCAGCGCCGATCTCAAGCGCGAGAGCTAGGCATGATCGATCGGCGAGTGAGAGGCCAGCATGACGCGTTTCGCTTCTTAGGCCAGCTGCAACTCGGGCCTGTGCCTCAGTAAAAGGCTCTATCCGATCCAAAAGTGCAAACGTGGCCGCGATTCCTGGGCTGGACAGAGGTATGCCCAAATCAATAAGTCTTGTCAGGACTTCTGCTAAGTTGGTCGCGCTCATAACAGAGCCTTCGAGAACGTCCAATATGTCGTGTTCGAACGGCTCTCCCCTGAATATAGCCAATAGCACGGAAGCGTCTAGAACAGATTCACTCGCCACGAGCTGCTGCTTCTCTGCGTTCGGCTATAAGCTCCGCTAGCAGATCGCGATTGTTCGGATTGTGAGCCTGGACCTCTCCGCGTGCGGCTTTCAGAATCGCCATGATCTCCTCGCGGGTGCGCCGGGGCTTCGCCGAAGGCTGGGCTTCAGCGGCTTGCAGGGCAGCGCGTAAGACAAAGCTGTTCACCGAGCGGTGTTCGCGCTGTGCCGCCTGTGTTATTCGTTCATGCTCCTCGGGAGTGGCGCGGATGCCGAGCGGTTTGCGGAGTGCGACCGAAGAACTCATGTAGACATTATGTATACATGATGCACTATGGTCAAGCGTCATCATGCTTCGAGGGATGCGGTTGGGATAGAAGGCCAGAAAGCAGGTTTTGTTCCAGCTTGGTTTGCTGTCCGGTGGCGAAGGTTTTTACTGTTGCCGTGTTGGTGGAGACTTCATCTTCGCCGAGGAGGATGATGTGGCGGGCCAGGGTGTCGGCGATGTCGAAAGACTTGCGGAGTTTGAAGCTGCCGTCCCCTACCTCTACTGACAGGCCGGCGGTGCGGAGCTCGCGCGCCAGGGCGAGTGCGGCGGGGTTCTGGGCCGGGGTTAAGGGCGCGATGTAGGCGTCTAGCTTGGCCGGCGGGATAGTGGCGCCCGATAGGGCAGCGTCGGCTTCGGCCTGGGCCTGGAGGGTTAGGATTAGGCGGTCTTCGCCTATGGCGAAGCCTATGCCGGGGGCTTTGGGGCCGCCTAGCATCTCGCTTAGGCCGTCGTAGCGGCCGCCGCCGAGCAGGGCGTTCTGGGTGCCCAGGCCGGTGGTTACGGTGAACTCGAAGGTGGTGCGAGTGTAGTAGTCGAGGCCTCGGACTAAGCGCGGGTTTAGGTGGTAGGGGACTCCGCAGGCGTCGAGTGCGGCGAGAACCTGGTCGAAGTGGGCCTTGGATTCGGGGCCGAGGTAGTCGGCGATCTTGGGTAGGGCGTTGATGAGGTCCTGGTCGGCTTCGTCCTTGCTGTCTAAGACTCGCAGCGGGTTGGTGTCGGCGCGACGCTGGTTGTCTTCGCAGAGCTGGTGCTTGATCGGCGCTAGGGCCTCGCGGAGGGCGGTGTTGTAGCGGACGCGGTCCTCGGAGGAGCCGACGGAGTTGAGCTCGAGGCGCCAGTCGCGGATGCCTAGCTCGTCGAGGAGGCTGGCGAGCATCTCGAGGATCTCGGCGTCGCGGAGGGGCGATTCCGAGCCTGAGGATTGGGGGCCGATGACCTCGGCTCCGATCTGCCAGAACTGGCGGTAGCGGCCGCGCTGAGGGCGCTCGCGGCGGAATTGGGGGCCGATGTAGTAAAGCTTCTGGAGTTGGCCGGTCTCGCCTAGCTTGTGCTCGATGTAGGCTCGGACGACTCCGGCGGTGGATTCGGGGCGAAGGGTGAGCGACTGCGCTTTCTCGCTGGCGGCGCGGGCGCGGTCTTCCCAGGTGAACATCTCCTTGCTGACGATGTCGGTTTCTTCGCCGACGCCTCGGGCGAAGAGTTCGGTGGTTTCGAAGATCGGGGTTCGGATTTCGCCGAAGCCGTAGCGGGCGAAGAGGGCTCGGGCGGTGGCCTCGACGTGGTTCCAGAGGGGGGTCTGGTCGGGGAGGAGGTCTCGGGTGCCGCGGACGGCCTTGAGGGTCGGGCGGGCCGGGGTTTTCTTGCTTTCGGTCATAGACTTCCAGTTTACCGTCCGGTCCTGCACGGACGGCTGGAGGCCTTGAGCAACTGGACGGGGACAGGGTACCCCCCCTCCCCCCCCGACTAAGAGAATGGCTCGCAAGTGGCTCATTGCGAAGCATTTAGATGCTAACGTATCCCCTAAAAGGCTGACAAAGTATTCATTTCAGGTGGGTTAAGGGGAAAAGTATTCATGTGGAAGGGGTTAGCTGCCACGTGGGTTAGCGGCGAGGCGATTGGAATGATTTGGTTTCGGGGTCTTTATCTATTGTAGCTAGTGGGTGGAGGTAACTCTGCCAGGTTTTGGAAATGTTTATCGCCAGTGTTGACAGGGGGTTTGGGGGTTTTGGGAGGGTTTGGGGGATTGACAGGTCCTGCGCGGACAGCGAGAGGCTTCGCGATTCGCACATCCGATGCTCCTGTTGGGAAGGAAACGATGCAGATCCTCGTTGTCAGATGAATCCTTTGCGTGCGATGTGATACCGTTTGCCCATCGTTTTGCTCGTCATTCTGGGTCCTGGGAGGTTTTATGGGAATATCCGTTCGCATTCGTCCCACTGTGTTCGAACTATTGATTGCAGGAGCGCTGTGTGTTCATGGCATCGCCGGCGCGCAGGTTGTCACGGTCCCGCCTACGCCCGTTGTAGGGTCCTCCAATCCTGCCACGGCTGAGCCGCCGGTAACTCGGCCTAGCACGAAGCCGTGCACGGTCACGCTCTTCAACAACGAAGCCTTCAACGACTACTCGGCGCATCCGATGACGTTCACTCCTCCCTCGGACTGCAAAGGCCCATGGGCGAAGGTGGTGCTGAACCTCGACCTGACGGTGACCGCCGGAACGCAGTACGACCGGACAGCGAGCCTCTACCTGGGCAGCGCGAACATCTTCTACGGCACCACCGCTGAGCCCCGCTCCGCGCTCAGCCCGTCGTGGCATGTAGAGCGCGATGTGACCGACCTGTCCGCTATCTTCCAGACTGCGCAGACAGGCAACGCAATCATCTACAACATCTATAACAGCCAGTACAACGGTGGCATCTATGGGACTGCGACGCTGCAGTTTTATCCCGCAGACTTCCGTAATCCGCCCGCCGCCGCGCCGGACATGGTCGTGCCCGTGAGTGGCGTGAACAGCCCATATGAGTTGGACACAACCAGCAGCGCAGTCACGGCCACGGTCACGCTGCCGCGCAATCTCACGAAGGCGTATCTGGACGTCATCGCGCAAAGCCAGTCCGGCGATGAGTTCTGGTACCTCGGTGTCCCGAATGATGTCTCCGGTGAACTTGAAACCTATGGCGGCACGGCGTTCCGTGAAACCGAGGTGAGCATCGACGGGAAGCCTGCGGGCGTGGCTCCGGTCAGCCCGTGGATCTACACCGGCGGCATCGATCCCTATCTGTGGGAGCCGATCACTGGCGTCGAAACGCTCAACTTCAAGCCCTACCGGGTCAACCTGACGCCGTTTGCCGGAATGTTGAGTGACGGCAACCCGCACACCGTCAGCATCAGCGTGTACAACGCCAACAGCTACTTCCTTGCGACCGCGAATCTGTTGCTCTATCGCGATAAGTTCCGCGCGGAGACCGGCGGCGGCATTGAAGAAAACACGCTTTCCGCTGAGCCTGTGCCCGATATCGAAGAGAACCTCACCACCGCGAACGGCGCTACCACCGGCAATGTAATCGTGAGCTCGAAACGGACATTCACGGTTAAGGGTTACGTGAACACGTCGCTTGGCCGCGTGGACACAACCGTGAACTCGACAGTCGACTTCAACAGCAACCAGGCATTCAACGTTGCAACCGTTGGCGTTCCGGAGATCCAGAACGTCAACCAGACCAGCACCGTCGACTCAACCACGACAACGCAGTTGGGTATCGTGGCCGAGAAGGTCGCCAGTCACTGGTCTTTCCCGCTCATCCTCGACTACTCGTTCGTGCAGAACAACGATGGCACGTACACACAGGTTGTCAGCTCCAATCAGCAGCACGAGGTGAGCCAAAGCACCTCGGTGAACGGCTTCCCGGTTGACCGTTCTGACACTGTCGAGCAGGTCAAGACCAGCGATACACTGGTCTACAACTCATCACTCACGGCGGTGAACGCTGTTGGGCCAACCGCAAGTTCGGCCAACTACGTCACCAAGGACTCCAGCGGGTATTGCTGGAGCCGTTCGCTTACGTCGCAGAATCGAGTGCTTACGTCTGTGCAGGACGACAAGGCCTGCCCAGTACGACGCTAGGCACCGAATTCGTCGGGATAAGAAACGACCGGGCTTCGGCTCGGTCGTTCTTGCGAGGAAAGCATGGAATGGTTGTGTGCGGCACATTCTCTGAGCGCAGAGCATGAGCGGCCGGTGCGGCACGGCTTGGAGCTTACTCGTCCGCGACGGAGTTTGGGTTCTTGCCGAGCAGATCGATTTGGCCTGTCATGACATGGGCGTGGAGGCGATACTCGCCGTGGTTGTTCTGCTTGCGGAAGGCGCGGAAGAAGCCGCCTTTATTGGCGCCGTAGACCTGGGCGTTCACCTGGCCGATGTCCACCGAGGCGTTGACGTCCTTGTAGTCCCAGGCGTGAGCGGCTGAGATGGAGATTTGTCCGGCGGTCAACTGGATATCTTTGTTGCCTTCGATCTCCTCGACCTTCACGTCGCCGGCGGGCATGCGGAGGGCGAGATCAAGCTTGCGGGGCACCTCGACGCGGAGGTGGAGATTGTTGTGGTTGAAGCGACTGCCGGTGAAGGTGAGGCGGGCGTGGTCGGCGGTTCCGGAGAACTGGATGCGGACATCGTCGGCGGTGTTGGGATCGTCGGCGCGGCAGGAGACGTGGATGGCGTCGTGGTCAGTTCCGACGACCTCGATTTCGGTCGAGAGCGAGACGATGGTGAGTTCGGCGCCACGCTGCAAGGGAGCGTCGAGGGGTTGGCCACAGCGGACAGACGACTGGGAGAAGCCGGCCAGGGTGGAGGCGCAGAGAGTTGCGCCTCCAACAATGTTGAGAATGTTCATATCGACCAACCGTTTCTGCTTGAGTGAGGTTTCAAGCGCAGGAAAGACGGTGCGGGTGGAGTCTGCGGTTAAGAGTTGAAGGAGTGGGGAGCCTGGTGAGGGGTGGCTTCGTCGATCTCGCGGGACTGAATGCGGGTGTCGATGAGGAAGCCTACGCCGATGCCGAAGGGAATAAGGCCGCAGGCGGCTCCGCAGAGGACGTCGCGCTCCTGCAGGATGACGGCGAGAGCGACGAAGAAGAGAATGATGCCGGCGGCAGAGCCGAGAAGGACGATGCCCGTAAGGCGGATGTTGGCTCGGCGGCGGATGAGACTGGTGGAGGGTCGGTTCTGGGTGAGGGCGAGCTCGGCGGCGGTGGGCGGCGGGGGGAGGCCTTTGGCGATGGCGGCAAGGCGCTCCTGGCCTTCGATCTCGCGCTTGCGGGCGTTGGCCCAGGCTCCGACGTCGACGATG
>Ga0302150_10000385_pt1 | contig 18413 bp, 21 predicted proteins | sample I_Bog_N1_2_FD_198635 | JGI IMG/M metagenome (GOLD analysis project Ga0302150, IMG submission 198635) | Peat permafrost microbial communities from Stordalen Mire near Abisko, Sweden - I_Bog_N1_2 | ecosystem: Environmental > Terrestrial > Soil > Wetlands > Peat | place: Sweden: Abisko, Stordalen... | reverse complement strand
GCCGAGGACGACTGCCTTGACCTTTTCACCCTTCTTGAGAACTTCCGACGGATGCTTGATGCGCTTGGTCCAGCTGAGGTTCGAGACGTGAACCAGGCCGTCGATGCCGTCTTCGATTTCGATGAAGGCGCCAAAGTCGGTGAGGTTGCGAACGCGGCCTTCGATGACGGCTCCGATCGGGTACTTCTCCTCGAGCTGCTCCCAGGGATTGTCCTGGAGCTGCTTCATGCCGAGAGAAATACGGCGGTCGGTGGGGTTCACCGAGAGGATGATGGTCTCCACTTCGTCGCCGGGCTTGACCAGCTTGGAGGGGTGCTTCATCCGCTTGGACCAGGTCATCTCGCTGACGTGGACGAGGCCTTCGATTCCCTGCTCGAGCTCAACGAACGAGCCGTAGTCGGTGACCGAAAGGACGCGGCCCTTGACGTGAGCGCCTACCGGGTAACGCTCGGTAGCGTCGAGCCATGGATCAGGCGAGAGCTGCTTGAAGCCGAGCGAAACGCGCTGCTTCTCTTTGTCGAACTTGAGAACCTTGACCTGGATCTCGTCTCCAACATTGACGAGGTCGCGGGGGTGAGTGAGACGACCCCAGCTCATGTCCGTGATGTGGAGCAGGCCATCGAGGCCTCCCATGTCAACAAACGCGCCGTAGTCGGTGAGGTTTTTAACGACGCCGGTGAAGATGGAGCCTTCTTCGAGGGTGGAAAGCGTGACGGCCTTCTTCTCGTTCTGCTCCTCTTCGAGGATCTCCTTGCGGGAGATGACGACGTTGCCGCGCTTCTTATTGAGCTTGATAACGCGGACTTCGATCTCGGTGCCGATATAGCCGTCGAGGTTACGGACGGGGCGAACTTCGACCTGCGAGCCGGGCAGAAATGCCTTGATGCCGATGTCGACCGTAAGGCCGCCCTTGACGCGCGAGACGACCATCCCCTTGACAGGGGTCTTGGTGTTGGCAGCCTCTTCGAGCTTGTCCCAAACCTTGTGACGCAGGGCCTTCTCGTAACTGACGAGATAGCCGCCTTCCTTCTCTTCACGCTCGACGACCACTTCGATGACATCGCCAACTGCAAACTTGGGCGCGCCAGTGTGATCGAGAACCTGATCCAGCGGGATGAGACCTTCGGACTTGAGGCCGATATCGACCACCGCGTGCTTGTCGGTGATCTTGACGACGGTACCGGTGATGACAGCTTCTTCAGCAGTCAGCGCCTGGGCAGCGTCTTTTTCGGCAGCCTGTTCGCGATCGAAGCTTTCGAGCGCCTTGGCAAAGTCTTCAGCATCGTACTCGGGCTCGGGAGTGGCGACGTCATGGTCAGGATTAGCGACGGCGACATGGCTCTTCTCGACTGCGGGCTGAACGGTGTTCTGCTCAGACGCAGTAGGAGTCTCGGGAGCTGGAGTGCTGGGGTTAGAAGAAAGGTCATGGGAGGCCGGGGTTTCGGTAGTTGCGGCATCCTGCGTAACGTCGGGGGCGGTTGATTCCAATGTGGTGTTCAGGGCTATGCTCTCGGGATGGAAAGAATTGTGGTCGATGTCGGCCATGGATAAAGCTTGCTCCGGGATCCAGTTACTCAATCGCTTGCGTCGTCGGTGGACGGCCCATTCGAGCGGCAGAAAACTGCCTCCCAAAGAGGGTGTGTACTATTCGATGATGTCAGCGGGAATGAGTGGTGCAAATAAATGAGAGCCTGCGACTGGATCCCGCGCGCATGTCCTCAATCAAAAGTGTAGCAGCGCGGTGTGCGAGGGTCAATGCTCGCGAACTCTCCGACCGAACATCGGCCAGCCTGACCGAACGTGATGCCAGACCTTGCAGAACGAAGATCGGCGTGCTTTCCCATTGGCAGAGTGGCGCGCTTCGATTCGCTTTCCTCGATGCGACGCAGCCTGTAATACTGCTTCCATGGACCATCTTTGGACACCTTGGCGCTACGCCTATGTGACAGGCGCGGATAAAGCCAGACCGAAGCCCGGCGTTCCCGAGGAACTGGCGGCCTGGCCGGGAGAGAAGCATTGCGTGTTCTGCAACATGATTGCGGCGATAGATTACGCAGTGGAACATGGAATGGCGCGAGAACGAGCGGAGGCAGCAGCATACGTCCTGGAGCGGGGCAAGAGCTGCTTCCTAGTGCTGAATGCATTTCCTTACAACAGCGGGCACCTGATGGTCGTGCCGTATCGGCATGAGCAGAGTCTGGCGGGGCTCCCACTGGAAGAGGCCGACGAGTTGCTTCGGATGGTGCGGAGGTCCGAACGGGTATTGCAGGCGGTGTATCAGCCACATGGACAGAATCTGGGACTGAACCTGGGAAAGGCCGCGGGCGCGGGGGTGGCGGAACACCTGCATTTGCATGCGGTTCCGCGATGGCTGGGAGACAACAACTACATGAGCATACTGGCGGAGACCAGGGTTCTTCCGGAGATGCTGGACGACAGCTGGCGAAGGATCCGCGCGGCGCTGGCGACGGACACGTTGGAAGTCTGAACCACGACCGGCCTATGGCGAAGGGACACGCCGTTGAGGCCTGGAGTGCACAATGGATTGCGCACGAGCTGCGTACGAATTTAGCGATTTTTTCATCGGTGGGGAGGTATTCCTGCGCGCTTGCATGCAACTCTGGGGTTAGCAGATGTCGTCTGACAGAGTGTCGAGATTCGTGACAACTATCCTCAGGAGGTTTCCCATGACGCACACGCCACCCGCACGGATGAGTTCTTGGATCAACAAAATTGGCGATGTGGTTCGGATGCCGACGATGGCGTCGCGAAACGGTGTTCATGGAGGAACGCCGTGGTCGCTGCCATTTGCGGAGCCGGGGCTGATGCAGCCCCAGGACGGATCTGTGGATACGGGTTCGCGGCTGGCGAGCATCTGCTCCCACCAGAACAGCAACGGCCTGCATGAGCCGGAAGATGCACGGCTGACGGGCGGAACGCGGTCTTTGGATCGGCGGCTTCTAGGATTGAATGTGTTGAGCACGTATGTGAAGCGCTCGACGACGTCGGTAAAGGCCGTAAAGCCATTGCTTCAGGTCGAAGTGGCTTAGAGTTCAAGCGCGAAAACACGCAATGGATGGAAGATTTCATGTGACCGGGCCGTTGGTCCGGTTTTTTGTTGCGTGATCTTGTCCACGGATAATAGCCCAAGCGGCTAATCATCGGCACGAGAGTGGCGGGCGGGCGTGGCCTCAAAGCTGGTGACACGCCAGACACCCCCTGCGAGGCGCTGGTAGACGCGAGTATAGCGATAAGCTCCGTGCAGCGGTTCCCCATCCGACGTTCCCTCTAACTGAGCTAGACAAGTGACAATGGCAATGTTGCCGACCAGCTTGATCCTGGTGTCAGAGATATCGAGCTTGGTGAGCAGGAACTTTCCATCTCGCATGTGATCGAGCTGCTGGGTCTTGGTGAGGACTTCACCGCCGGGGGTGATCCCGAGATAATCCTCCGAGAGCAGCTTATCCATGACCGGGATATCGTCGGCGAGGACGGCCTTCTTCCATTCAGCCTCGAGGGCGATGATCTGGGCGCGTTCGACGTGCTTCTGCTCGCGGTGCCGGCGATTCTGGGCTGAGGCGAGCGGGAGGGCTGCCACGAGCAGGGCAGCGGTCACAACCACAAGCATGCGCATTGGGCGTCGGCGCAACATGGACGTACCGGATGGTAGACCGGAATTCAAGGCCACGTCAAAGTGTCTTGTAACGGCTGCATGAATAGACATCGTCCACCCGATACGTTCCTCATCGGATTTCGCCGATTGCTCATCGGTTGGATGCAGGCAGGCGCATGCGTGGATGTTAAACGCGGGGAGACGCGTCAGGCGATGGCGGTAAGGTTCTCCACATTGCGCTCGAGCATGCGCTGATAGAGGCCTCCAACGGCATACTTGGCGAAGTGCGGTGTGGCGCGGTGGGCCTCGGCTGCGGCTTCGTCGCGATACTGCTCGTAGATCACGATGGTGTCGGGATCGCTCTCGACGACGTGCGGGATGTAGCTGACGCAGCCAGCTTCCTGGCGGGAGAGGCGGGAGAGTTCGCGAAGGATCTGGTGAATCTCTTCGCGATCCTCGGAGCGGAAGGTCATACGTACGGTAAAGCTGATCATAAGTTCCTTGGTGAGTGCGGCTTGTTGCTCAGTGCGGCTAGTTGCTTCTTTAGCTCTTAGCTTCTGCTTCTCGGGTTCGATATTTGTTGCTGGCCTTGAGGTGTTGAGTCCTGGGGCCTTCAGCTCGAAGCTGAAAGCTGGTCTTTCGTTCTAACTGAACATCTGGTCGAAGCCGGGCCGGGTCATGGTTTGGATCCGGTCGGGGCCGGTAGAGATCATACCGATCTTCGCTCCGCTCTCGCGCTCGATGAACTCAAGATACTCCTGCGCGAGCTTGGGGAGCTTATCGTATTCGGTGATTCCTTCAGTGGAACACTTCCAACCCTTGAGGGTGGTGTAGATGGGGTGAATGGATTTGAAGCCGCGAACGTCGGCCGGAATCACGTCGGTGACATGGCCGTCGATCTCGTAGGCGGTGCAGACGGGGATCTCTTCGCACTCGTCGAGGACATCCATCTTGGTGACAACGAGCCATTCCGTGGAGTTGATCATGTTGGAGTAGCGAAGCAGGGGAATATCGAGCCAGCCACAGCGGCGAGGGCGGCCGGTAACTGCGCCATACTCCTGGCCTCGGGCGCGGAGGAGCTCGGCAGAGTAACCGTCGATTTCGGTGGGGAACGGGCCTTCTCCGACCCGAGTGACGTAGGCCTTGGTGACCGCGATGACCGTGCCGATTTTGGTGGGACCGACGCCGGTTCCGGTGACGGCTCCGCCTGCGGTAGAAGAAGAACTGGTTACAAAGGGATACGTTCCGTGGTCAATGTCGAGGAGAGCGCCTTGTGCGCCTTCGAACATGACGTTCTTGCCAGAGGCGAGGGCGTCATTGAGCATGTACGCGGTGTCGGTGACGAAGGGAGCGATCTGCTCGGCGGCGCGGACGTAGTCTTCGTACATCTGCTTGGGGTCGAGCGGCTCGGTGCCGAAGAGGGCATGGGCGATAGTGTTCTTCTCGTGGCAGGCGTTGTTGATGTGCGTGCGGAGGAGCGAGGTGTTGAGCAGGTCGACGACGCGCAGGCCGTTGCGGTGGATCTTGTCTTCATAGGCCGGACCGATGCCGCGGCGCGTGGTGCCGATGGTCTGGCGGCCGGGAGCGGTCTCGGCGGCGAGCTCGATCATGCGGTGGTAGGGCAGGATGACCTGGGCGCGGTTGGAGATGAAGAGGTTGCCGTCGACGTCGACGCCAGCGTCGCGAAGCTTCTGGACTTCGCCGAGGAAGGCCATGGGGTCGAGCACGACACCGTTGCCGATGACGCCTTTGCAGCCGGGGCGGAGGACGCCGCAGGGAATGAGCTGCAGGACAAATTTCTTGCCGTGGATGATGACGGTATGACCGGCGTTGTGGCCCCCGGCGTAGCGGGCGACGATGTCGAACTTCTCGCTGAGGACGTCGACGATTTTGCCTTTGCCTTCATCGCCCCACTGGGCTCCCAATATGACGGCGGACGGGCGGCTTTGCGCGCGCGGCGATACTGAACTTTCGGTCTGGCTCACGAGAAAGGTTGCTCCGGGGGTGATGCTCGGGGGGAAGTGCGCGCAACGTGCTTCCCAAAGGAATCGCTCGCGCCCATGATTCATTTTATACCGGTTGGCTGTGGACTGACCGGCTGCCGAGTTTAGCGCTTGCGGGGCATGGAGAGATCGACGTCGGCCGCTGTTAGCTGCTTGGTCAGGAGGATGATCTGGCCGGTATGCATTTCAACATGGCCGACTACCTTGAAGATGGCTTCGAGGATGGTGGTGTGGCGCCACGTGCCGTTGGGTTGGGGGTCGATGACGACGAGCAGGCGGTCGGGAGAGAGGCCGGTAATGACTTGAGCGGATTGGTCGAGGGTGGCGTTGAAGCGTGCGCGGGCTTCGGCGGGGCTGGTAGAGAGGGTTAGGGTGAATTCTTCGTCGCGCTGACGGATGTCGGGCTGGTTGTCGATGCCGTGGAGGATCCATTGGCGCAGATTTCCTTCTAGATGCAGGAGGAGGTTGACAATGGAGTTTTCGTGGTCGCCGTTGCGATGGAGCTGCTGGTCGTCGGTGAGCTTGTCGAGGCAGGCGGCGATGGTCTTCTGCGACTGGTGGAGGCGGGTGGAGGCGTAGGCGAGGAAGTTGTCGGCGATGGGGTTCGAGGACATGCGGCCATTTTACGGCGCGCCGATTGCGGGCATGAGTAATCTAAAGGCCTATGCCAGAGTTGCCAGAGGTCGAGACGGTTGCGAATGGGGTGGATGCGCGGGTGCGCGGACAGCGGATTGAGCGCGTGTGGACCAGCGGCAAGCCGCAGACGTTCAAGAGCAGCGAGGCGGAGATTGCCGAAACGCTGACGGGTGCGAGGATTGAGCGCGTTCGGCGCGTGGGTAAGACGATTGTGATGGATTTGCGGCGGGGTGAGGTGGCGGCGCAGTTCCTGGTGCATTTGGGAATGACGGGGAGACTGCTGGTGTCGCAGGCGGAGGTGCCGCTGCCGCTGCATACGCATGCCGTGCTGTCGTTGGGGGACGGGCGCGAGGTGCGGTTTGTCGATCCCCGGCGGTTTGGACGGCTGTCGGTGGTGACGGAGGCGGGTGGGTATCTGGGGCCGGGGGCGGAGCCTACTACGATTTCGGTGGAAGAGTTTTCGAAGCTGTTCAAGGGGCGGAAGCTGGCGATCAAGGCGGCGCTGCTGAACCAGTCGATTCTGCATGGGGTGGGGAATATTTATGCGGATGAGAGCTTGTTTCGGGCGGGGATTCGGCCGCGGAAGCAGGCGGGGCGGCTAACGAAGGCTGAGCTCGCTCGGCTGCATGCGGCGCTGCAGAAGGTGCTGGCGCATGCGATTGAATTGGGTGGGTCGTCGGTTTCGGATTACGTGGATGCGGATGGCGTGCGGGGATTCTTTCAGCTGGAGCACAAGGTGTATGGTCGCGCGGGAGAGACATGCCGGGATTGCGGGACGGAGCTAAAAAAGATCGTCGTCGGTGGGCGAACAACGATCTACTGCCCGGCGTGCCAGCGGTAGCGCAGGTCTACACTTTCTGCATGCTGAAGTGCGCGATTACGAGCGGCGAAGGATGGGCGGTGATGGAGCATGTGCAGCGGTGGTCGCATGAAGGGGTGGACTTTGTGCAGCTGCGCGAGAAGCAGATGGCAGCGGGGGAGTTAGTGAAGCTGGCGACCGCGATGGTGGAGGTGCTGCGGACTTCGGGAAAGACGAAGCTGCTCGTGAATGGGCGGCCGGATGTGGCGGTCGCGGCGGGAGCGGATGGGGTGCACTTGACGTCGCAGGTCGGCGAGTTGACGCCGGATCAGGTGCGGGAGGTTTTTCGGGGGGCGGGAGCGGGGGAACCGCTGATCGGCGTGTCGTGCCATACGCTCTTTGAGGTTCGGCGGGCGATTACGGATGGGGTGGATTTGATTTTGTTCGGGCCGGTGTTTGAGAAGCGCGTGGAGGGGGAGATGGTCGGCGGGGGTGTTGGGCTGGGGAAACTGCAGGAGGCTAGCAAGGAAGCGCATGGGACGCCAGTGCTGGCGCTGGGCGGGGTGACGTGGCCAAGGGCGGAACTTTGTATCGAGGCGGGGGCTGCAGGCGTGGCGGGGATTCGGCTGTTTGGGTGAGGCGGAACAGCGGCTGATTCCCTGGCGAACGGGTTGATTGACGTGCGGGGCGGGTGGTCCTACCGTTAAGTCATGGTCATTACTCCCGCACTTCTTGTTGACGAGCCGCTAAAGCTGGATGAAACGATTGCGCCGGGCGCGATCGAGTATGCGCCGGATATCCGGCAGGTGGGGCCGCTGACCGTGAAGGGGCAGGCGGAGTTGATTGTGGAGCATCGGGGGCCGAAGGAGTTTGTGGAGGATATTCGGCTGAGGGCTAGCTTTGCAGGGAGGTTTGAGCAGCTATGTGCGCGCTGCCTGGAGCCGGTGGAGCAGCCGCTGGAGGGCACATTTGACCTGATCTTCCGGCCTGGGGGTGTCGATAATGTGGCCGGGGAACACGCAATTACGGAAGATGAGACGGAAATCGGGTATTATGAACAGAGCGGCCTACTGCTGGAGGACGCCGTGCGTGAGCAGGTGCTTTTGACCCTGCCCGGACGGACGCTCTGCCAGGAGGACTGCAAGGGTCTTTGCCCGCATTGCGGCATCAATCGCAACCTCGCAAGCTGTGAGTGTGTAGAGAAGCCGGTGGATCCACGGTTAGCAGCGTTGGCCGGGATTGCTGTTGCGCACAAAGGCTAAGGAGAGACAGCTTCTGCTGCTGGCTTCTAGCTTTCAAGGTCTGAGAAGACTGAGTTTCTAAAGATTTCGGCCGTACAGCTTCGAGCTGACTGGCCCATGAAGAAGAGGGTTTACCATGCCTAATCCAAAGCGCCGGCACTCTAAGCAGCGCACCGCAAAACGCCGTAGCCACGACTTCCTGACGCCCGTGGGCGTCTCCAACTGCCCGAACTGTGGCGAAAAGAAGCTCCCCCACCGCGTCTGCAAGAAGTGCGGCGAGTACAAGGGTCGCGCCGTGGTTGCCGTCAAGGACGCTGCGTAAAAGAATTTGCTTCCAGGGTTTGAGTTTGGCGCGATCCTGGTCCAATTTCTGCAGTGCGGATGAAGTCTCCAACCGATTAAGAGAGTTCCGAGCCTACGCGAGCCATGCCGATCGACATCGTTCTCGATGCCATGGGGTCTGATAAAGCCCCTGACCCGGAGATTCGCGGAGCAATTCTGGCCTGTCGCCAGCTGGACGTACGTGTCCATCTGGTGGGACCGGAAGATTTGTTGCGTCCGAAATTAAGGGAAGCGCTGAAAGCAACAGCTCGGCCAGCATTCCCCGGTGGGGCCAAGAAGGCGCGGCTGCCGATCTTCATGGTGCAGGCCAGCGAGTGGATCAGCATGGAGGACAAGGCTGCACAGGCCGTGCGCTCGAAGCGCGATTCGTCCATGCGTGTGGGATTGAAAATGGTTCGCGAGGGCCGGGCGGCAGGGTTCTTTACGGCTGGTAATACGGGCGCGGCGATGGCCACAGCCAAGATGGTGCTTGGATCGCTTGCGGGGGTGGACCGGCCGGCACTTTCGGCTGTGCTTCCGACGAGTACGGGGGCGTTGTGCGTTCTGCTCGATGCAGGAGCGAATGTGGATTGCGATCCGGAGAACCTGGTGCAGTTTGCGGTGATGGGACACATGTATGCGAAGAACGTTCTGCATGTGGCGCAGCCTCGAGTGGGATTGCTATCGATTGGGGAAGAAGATTCGAAAGGTAATTCTCTGACCCGGGACACGCTACCGCTGCTGCGCGCGCTGGGGCTGAACTTTATTGGGAACGTCGAGGGTCGAGACTTGTATAACGGTCGCGCGGACGTTGTGGTGTGCGATGGGTTTGTGGGAAATGTGGCGTTGAAGACGAGCGAGGGACTGGCGAAGCTGGTGAGCTCCTCGCTCCGCGAGAGTTTAAAGTCGACGGTGACATCGCAGGTGGGAGCGATGCTGTCGCAAAAGGCATTCAAGGCGTTCAAGAGCCGGCTGGATTACTCCGAATATGGAGGTGCGCCGCTGCTGGGAGTGAGAGGAGTATGCGTGGTGGGGCATGGTTCGTCGAACGATCGCGCCGTGATGAATGGGATCAGGGTGGCAGCGGAGTTTGCAGAGGCTTCGGTAAACGCTGGCATTGAGGCAAAGCTAGCGGCTCGCTAGACGTCTATTGGCGGTTGCACGCTGTAGTGCGGCATGGCATAAGCTCTAAGAGAGAGCACCCTAGTTGAGGAGCATTTTATGGCCACTGCAAAATTTCTTGATCCGCCTCCCGCTGCAAGTCGCGACAAGGCTTCGTTTGAACTTCTGCGAGTGTGGGTAGCGGAGCAGGGCCAACATGTGAGCCTGCGCAGTGGCGCGTGGGAAGACCCGTTTGCTTGGGGAATCGTTCTGGCGGACCTGGCACGTCATATTGTGAATGCAGAGTCTCTGCATCACAAGGATCTCGACGAAGAAGCGTTTCTCGAGCGATTGCTAGAAGGATTTCAAGCGGAGATTGACTCGCCTACCGATGAGCCTGAGGGCGAGATTAAGCAGTAACGTCACGGTGAATGACTCGGCACTCACTACATGGCGAGCGCTACTCGCTCCAGTTCCGCTTGAATGTGTTCAACGGTGCAGCCTGGACCTTCGATACGAGATGCGGCAGTGCGGGCTTCGTGCGTGGAGACGCCGTAGCCACGGCCGCTCAGAAAGTTGCAGACGATCTCAGCGGCCTGGAAAGAATCGACGCCTGACTGCAATAGCTCATTGCGAAGGGTCATGAGGTCGGTCGGCGTGAATTGCTCGACGTAGGTACGATCATCGTTATTGTTCTCAGATTGGTTCACGGGGTCGACCTCCTTAGTCACGACAGCTATACGCAACTTATACCGTTAGAACGAAATCGTAGGGCGCAGGTTGTAGAGGCGCAGTGATTTATTCCACAAACTTGCACATCTCCGTTCCGGAGTGGGAATAATCATTGTGATCGCACGATATTCTGTAGATATGTCTTCTATCGTTCCATCACCCTTCGTGCTTGACGGCATTGCGATTGCTGCGCAGATCAAATCAGAGTTGGCCGCGGAGGTGAGTGCTGCACGCGACCACGGATACGTACCGGGCCTTGCCGTGATCCTTGTGGGAGAAGTGCCCGCATCCCAGATCTATGTGCGCAGCAAGGTAAAGACCTGCGGTGAGCTTGGCATCTATTCCGAGATGCATACACCTCCGGCGAGCGTGACCACGGAGGAACTACTTGAGCTGGTCTCGTCGCTCAATGCGCGCGAGGACATTGATGGCATCCTGATTCAGCTGCCGCTGCCTGCGCATGTGGATACGTCGCGCCTGCTGGAAGCCGTGACTCCGGAGAAGGATGTCGATGGCTTCCATCCAATTAATGCGGGAAGGCTGCTGAGTGGAATGCCCCTGGAAGAGATTCTTGCGCCGTGCACTCCCGCGGGGATCATGGAAATTTTGCGGAGAAGCAAGATCTCCATTCGGGGAAAGCGTGCGGTGGTGATTGGGCGATCGAATATTGTGGGTAAGCCGGCAGCGGCGATGCTGATCAACGCATCGGCGACCGTAACGGTGTGCCACTCGCAGACGGCGGACCTGGGAGCAGTCACGCGCGAGGCAGATATTGTGGTGGCGGCGATTGGGAAGGCCGGATTGGTGACCGCAGACATGGTGAAGCCGGGCGCGACGATCATCGACGTGGGCATGAATCGTATTGAGACGGAAGCGGAGCTGGAGAGGTTCTTTCCTGGCAATGCGACGCGGCGGGCAGCGTTCGAGAAGCGTGGATCGACACTGATGGGCGATGTAGACCCTGCGGCGTTCGCGATCTCTGGAGCATATACGCCGGTTCCGGGAGGAGTGGGCGCGCTCACAATTGCGATGCTGATGGCAAACACTGTGAAGGCCGCACGGCTGCGGCGGATCTGAGGAACCATGCTGCGTGTAGGGCTTACGGGAGATCTGGGAAGTGGGAAGTCGACGGCGGCGCGGATGCTAGCGGAACGTGGCGCGGTGGTGCTCTCGTCAGATGAGATGGGGCGGGCGCTGATGCAGCCGGGGGAGCAGGTGTACTCGCAGATTGTGGCGGCGTTCGGAAGCGAGGTAGTTGCAGCGGACGGGACGCTGGATCGCGCGAAGCTCGCGACGCTGGCATTCGACGCGAAGCAGCCGCGAATCGAAGAGCTGAATGCGATTGTGCATCCGGCCGTGATTGAGGCGCAGTCGCAGCAGCTGGAAGAGCTGGCGAGGACCCATCCCGAGGCGATTGCGGTGGTGGAGTCGGCGCTGATCTTCTCCACACCCTACGGGTCGCGGGGCAACTGGCGAGACCGTTTTGATCGCGTGCTGGTAGTGGACGCTCCGGAGCAGGAGAAGATTGCGCGGTTTGTGTATCGCCTTGCAGCGGGGCAGACAGTATCGAGCGAGCAACGCGAGGCGTTTGAAGCGGACGCTAGGCGGCGGCTACAGGTGCAGCATGCGACAGTGTATCCCGGAGATTGCCTGGTGCTACATAACGATGGCGATGTGGAGTTCCTGGAGCAGCAGGTAGCGGTGGTGTGGGAGCAGTTGCAGCAGATGGAGAGGACTAGGGAGAGAAGCTAAACTCTTCAGCGAATCGAAGATATGCGGCGTGATGTGCCACGGGGTGAAGTCCGCGCTTCGATTGTGCCGGGATGGACAATGACTGCGCAGGAGGCACCGCGGGTTTGATACCCTTGAGCTACAGGATTTTTAGGAGAACATTATGGCGACAGCGACGTTGGAAACAGTAGCACCGAAGTACAAAGTGGCCGATATTGGGCTTGCGGAGTGGGGACGCAAGGAGATCATCATCGCGGAGCAGGAGATGCCCGGGCTGATGTCGATTCGGCGGCAGTATGCGGCGGCGAAGCCGTTGCAGGGCGTGCGCGTGATGGGCTCGCTGCACATGACGATTCAGACAGCTGTATTGATCGAGACGATGGTCGACCTGGGAGCGGATGTTCGCTGGGCGAGCTGCAATATCTTCTCGACACAGGACCAGGCGGCGGCGGCGATCGCTGCGGCGGGTGTGCCGGTCTTTGCCTGGAAGGGCGAGACGCTGGAAGAGTTCTGGTGGTGCACGAATGAGGCGCTGAGCTTCCCTGACGGCAAGGGCGGCCTGCTTGGGCCGCAGTTGATCATCGACGATGGCGGCGACGCGACCCTGCTGATCCACAAGGGCTATGAGCTGGAGAACGGCGACAAGTGGGTCGATTCGGCTTCCGGCTCGCACGAGGAAGATGTCATCAAGGCGCTGCTAAAGAAGGTTCATGCAGAGCGTCCGTCGCACTGGCACGATGTGGTCAAGGAGTGGCACGGAGTTTCGGAAGAGACGACGACCGGCGTTCACCGGCTCTACAAGATGCTGGAGCAGGGCACGCTGCTGGTGCCGGCGATCAACGTGAACGATTCGGTGACCAAGAGCAAGTTCGACAACCTGTATGGCTGCCGCGAATCGCTGGTGGATGGCATCAAGCGCGCTACCGATGTGATGGTTGCGGGCAAGGTCGCGGTCGTCTGCGGCTATGGCGATGTAGGCAAGGGTTCGGCAGCTAGCCTGCGTGGGCTGGGTGCTCGCGTGATCGTGACCGAGATTGATCCGATCAATGCGCTGCAGGCTGCGATGGAGGGCTATGAAGTCACGACGCTCGAGGAGACTCTTGGGCGCGGCGATATCTACGTTACCTGCACGGGCAACGTCGACATCATCACGCTCGAGCATATGAAGAAGATGAAGGACCAGGCGATTGTGTGCAACATTGGTCACTTCGACAACGAAATCCAGATGGAGCCGTTGAATGCGTACAAGGGCGCCGTGCGCGAGAACATCAAGGCGCAGGTGGACAAGTACACGTTCGAGAATGGCAACGCGATCTTTGTGCTGGCCGAGGGTCGGCTGGTGAACCTGGGCTGCGCGACGGGTCACCCCAGCTTCGTGATGTCCAATAGCTTTGCCAACCAGACGCTGGCGCAGCTTGACCTCTGGAAGAACAAGGACAAGTACGCGATTGGCATCTACATCCTGCCCAAGAAGCTCGACGAAGAGGTTGCTCGCTTGCACCTGGAGAAGATCGGCGTGAAGCTGACGACGCTGAGCGAGAAGCAGGCAAACTACTTGAGTGTGCCGGTCGAAGGACCTTATAAGTCCGAGCATTATCGGTACTAAAGAGCAGACAGTAGTGAAAACGAAAGGCCGCCAAGGACATCGGCGGCCTTTCGTTTTGGGGTTGGAGTGATTTGGAGGAAGAGGGCTATTGCGCGTCGGTGTCGTCCGCGACGATGGCCTGTACGCCGGGATTGAGGGAGATGTGCTGGGTGCCGGAGGTCTGCTGATCGATGAGGATGACGGTGCGGACAGCGCCGGAGGTGTAGGCGATCTGCGCTCCGCTAAGCAGCGTGGTGGTGGAAGCAAGTGCGGTTCCAGTGGGGACGACGTCGATGGCGTAGGTACCTTCGGGCACGTCCATATAGCCGGAGTTCGCGCCAAATCCGAGGTTGACGGCCAACGGAGAGAGGCTGCTCCCCTTCCCTAACGAAGACGCCTGGGGAACGAGATAGACGTCGACGGCTCCGGAGCGCGTGGTCTGGTTGAGGACCCGAATGGCGATGCGTCCGGAGGCTGCTGGCGTGGACTGGTCGGCGAGAAAGGTTTGTTGAAGGTTTGCCAGGCCGGCGCCGATGATCTCCGTGTACTGGCGATTTGGGGCGAGGGTTTCGGAGTTGGCTACCAGTGTCTGCCGGGTTCCAGCCTTTTCGGTGACGAGGTTGTAGACGCCGGGGGACATGGGGATATAGCTGGTCACGGTGCCGAAGCCGAGGTTGTAGGCCAGGGCAGAGCTGTTCTGATACGAGTCGATGACGCCCGCGTCAGGTGAGGCGTCAATGATGCGCAGCTGGGCGGAGGACATCGTGATGCCCTGGCAGCCGGAGAGACCGAGCGCGGCGAGCAACATGGCGGCGCAGAAGGCGCGGCGACGATGTGCCGTACTGGGTGCTTCGGATTTGGCGGGATGAGGGGTGGACGCCATTGGATGTGGGGATGGCCGGAGCTCGACTGGCCGGACAAAAATCGAAGGTACAGCTCACTTTATCGGATTATCGGCCACTTCGTCGCGCAACGAAGTGCAAAATCGATCGCAGGCAATGAAGAAAAGCCTCTAATCGCGGGCCGAACGGCGGGCTGGAAGCGGGAGGATTCCGGGCAAAAATCAGCCCCGAACGTGCTGACCCCAAAAGGGATCATGCACGAACGGGGCTAGCTCTCTTTCTTTTGCTGCGGGCCAATACTACGCCGAGTGAGGGCACACTCGTCAACTAACTATTTTTGGGGGTGTGGATTCCTGGGCGATTGGGCTGAAACACGATGGGCAATGATGAGCGCCGAGACACGTTCGTAGGCTCCCTTGGGAACGACGCCACGGGTGAAGAGCTGGTTTTTGGCGGTGTAGGGTCGTCCGGCAATGACGCGCCGAGTGTAAGCGGGGCCGAAGCCGGGGAGGGAGTTCAGTTGCCGTGGGGTGGCCGTATTAATGTCTAGAGGATCTCCGACCGACTGAGCAGAGACAAAGATTCCTGCGGCGCAAAGGAGCAGAAGGGCGAGGGCGCGGAGGAAGCGCATCGGCTACACGGTGCGCAACGTACGGCGGCTGCCCTCTTCGATTTTGAGGATCTGGCCATCGCGCATGTGCAGGATACGGTCGGCGATCTGCGCGGCTTCGGGGTTGTGGGTGATCATGAGCACAGTCTGATTGAGCTCGCGGCTGGAGGCATGGAGCATGGAGAGAACGGTGTCGGCGTTCTGGGAGTCGAGGTTGCCGGTCGGCTCGTCGGCCAGAAGGATAGCGGGACGGGTGATGAGCGCGCGGGCGATAGCGACTCGCTGCTGCTCGCCGCCGGAGAGCTCGTTGGGGCGGTGATCGAGACGGCCCGCGATCTTGAGCAGCCGGGAGAGTTCGTTAAGCAGCTTCTGGTCGAAGGGCTTGCCGGTAGCGGCGATCTCGTGAGCGAGCTCGATGTTGGTCTGGGCAGTGATGGTGGGCAGGAGATTGAAGCGCTGGAAGACGAAGCCAATCTGGGAGCGCCGGAGACTGGTTCGCTGCGGGTCGGAGAGGCGGGAGAAGTCTTTGCCTTGGATGAGGAGCGATCCGGAGGTCGCCGAGGTCAGGCCTCCGAGGATATAGAAGAGCGTGGACTTCCCGGAACCAGACGGTCCAACGATGGCGACGAACTCGCCCGGGCTGACGTCAAAGCTGACGTCGCGCAGGGCTTCGACCTTGAGCTTGCCGGAGCCATATATCTTGCCAAGGTGTCGGGCAGAGATGATGGAGGAGTCTCCAGTGATGGGAGAGAGGACTGCGGCTTGGCTGCTTGATTCCATATGAGGACTTAAGTCTATCGCAGCGAGAGGTTCGGAGTTGGATGGAGGTGGCTATCCCTCGTCGAGCCAGGTGCAGCTGCAGGTTAGGCAATGCCACACTTCTTTGCCGGGGTGCTTTGATCGGGATGGGATTGGAATGCCGAAGAAGTACAGCAGAGGCAGTGCAGCTCTGCTTGGTTTCTGCAGATCTATGTCGTCGGAGCCGCATTTTGGGCAGATCGGTTGATCAAAGCCAGGCTCGTCGTCGAAGTCAATGGATTCGGGGCGCGGCGCGCTGAGAACTTCATGGGCTCTGGCTACGTCTGGGACTGGAGCCTGAAGCCTTAGACCGCCGAGGAAGTTGGAATATCCCCAGTCCATGCGGATCATGTTTTCGTCTTGAAGAAAGCAGGGGATGTCTGCTGATTCCAAGGCGGCGCGGGCTACGATGGCTTCGCTGAGATCGCGATATGTGGCTACCGTCACCAGATTTTGGAAAGAGGGCAGCTGCCACAATTTCTCTTCAATCAGGGGCGGCTCCAGCGAGCGGCGACCGAACTCCTCGCGAAGCAGAAACTGGGCTTCCGGCTGCAAACCGTCGTAAGCGCGAGCGGCGTCCATGAGCTCAGTTTCAGACATGTCGGCGAACTGCTTAGTAACGCGATCCTGTTCCTCTTGAGTCATTGAGAGGCATGCTAGCAGATGGACTTAGGCGAGGCCCATGGCGGTTCTGGCTAGATCGGGGCTGGCGTCAAGCTCATCCATGAAGATGAGGTCGAGACGGACGGTGAGGATGCGGCGGCTCTTGGCACGGTGCGGGTTGTGATCTCGGACTGTACAGAGGCTCTTCATGAGAGTGTGGCTGTCGCGGGAGAGGTCCACGCCGCAGGAGAGCAGGGCGCTGTAGAACTCGAAGACCGAGCGCAGCTGGAGCTCGAATGTGAGCTCGGTGGCGTTGGGAGGGAGATCTCGGCGGCCGAGCAGCCAGCAGCCGCAGCTTGCCATGGTATTCAGAAGCACGGTCACAAAATCCTCACGGTCTTCAAAGGAGCGGCCACGCAGCTCGATTACGGGGAACTCGCCAGGTAAATTGCGCGGAGGGGGATGGGTGGATTTGGAGTTCATAGCGCCTCACTGGTTTCTAGGGAGATATCGGAGATCGGCGGAAGAACGTTAATAGTGTCGCAGGCTGCAACTGCTGGCCGGCGTGGGAAGATCTTCGCGAGCAGGATGAGCGCAAACGGAATGGGTACACTGGAGCGATAGCTTCAGTGGATGGAGAGTGGTCCTTGGTCATTGGACTTGGTACAGACTTGATCGAGATCGAGCGGATCGCGCACAGCGTGGACCGGTATGGCGAGTCGTTTCTGCGCAGGATATTTACGGACGGAGAGATTGAGTACTGCCAACGCAAGAGAAAAAATCCTGCGGAGAGTTTTGCGGCTCGGTTTGCGGCCAAGGAAGCTGGAGCGAAGGCGCTGGGGACGGGGATCAGCCGAGGCGTTAGCTGGCTGGAGTTCGAGGTACGGCGGTTGCCAGGGCAGCGTCCGGAACTGTATTTGAGCGGCAGGGCAGAAGAGGTAGCGAGGGCGCTGGGGATTCGGCGGATGTCGTTGAGCCTGGCTCATTCACGGGGATTATCCATCGCTGTGGTGGTAGCAGAGGACTAACACCAGCGGCTGGAGGCATCGCTCCAGCATCTTGCCGGCCTGATCCTGCATCCAAACGTGACAGTCTTGGGCAAAGTTTCGGGCAAGCGCTGGTAGGATGGTTTCACAGTGACATGTCTGATCTGCCCTCACTGATCCGAGGTCTCCGAGGAGTTCGATGCCCAGCCAGCAGGAAGTCAAGTGGTCACAGCTGAAGGTTGGGCTGATCGTGCTCGTATCGATCGCCCTTCTGAGCACGCTGCTTTTTCTGATGACGAGCGCGTCAGGAATGAGCGTCTTCAGCCACAAGATCATTCTTACCACCTACTTTGAGAACTCGGACGGCCTGAAGGTGGGAGCTCCTGTGAATCTGGAGGGCGTCACGATCGGCGAAGTGACGCACGTAACGGTAACGACGGATCCGAAACGCAAGTTGACGCCGGTCAAGGTCGTCATGAAGATTGATCCGAAGTATCACAAGAGTGTGCACACGGACTCTAAGGCATCGCTTTCGACGGTAGGCGTGCTGGGCGATACGGTGGTGGATATCAACAGCGTAGTGGCGGTGGGGCCAGAGGTGCAGTCGGGGACGGAGCTTGGAACGCTCGAGACTCCGAATCTCACGGATGTGGTGAAGGCCAGCCAGGGCACGATCGAGAGCCTGAATGTGATCCTGGCGAAGATCAACGGCATTGTGGACAGCATCCAGAGTGGCAAGGGATCGGTGGGCAAGCTGATCAATGACCCGGAGCTCTACAACAAGGCCACACTGACGATCGACCAGTTGCAGA